>Ga0157374_10003348_pt1 | contig 13455 bp, 6 predicted proteins | sample M25metaG_FD_115308 | JGI IMG/M metagenome (GOLD analysis project Ga0157374, IMG submission 115308) | Miscanthus rhizosphere microbial communities from Kellogg Biological Station, Michigan, USA - M2-5 metaG | ecosystem: Host-associated > Plants > Roots > Rhizosphere > Soil | place: USA: Michigan...
CCGGTCGGCGCGGCCGCGGTGGCAGGCGTTTTGACCTTCTGCGCCGCGCGCGAACCTTCCAGCCACAATTCCGTACTTTCCGTCGACGTCTGGATCTGCGGCGCGACGGCCTCTTCCATCGGCATCAGTTCGAACGAAAGGCCGCTGTCGAAACTCGGCAGCGAGGCTTTCTGTTTTGCGCTCGTCTCTTCAGCCGGCTGCGCGAGATAATCTTCGGCGGATACCTTCTCGATTCCGAACGGCGCAGCGGGATTGGCGGCGGCGGTTTCTTCGGTGACATCTTCCAGCGACCAGTCCGGCGGCAGCAAGGGCTCACCCGATTTCGCTTCTTCCACGACGCGCGGCGGAGCGGGTTTGAATTCGTCGGACGTCGCTTCCGGCACGCGCGACGCGGCGACATCGAGCTGATCGAAGATGGCCGGGAATTCGTCGTGCAGCTCGGCGACGTTGGAATCACTGCCGAGGCTGATATCGGTGAGTTCGATCGTCTCCTCTTGCGCGGCGGGCGCGGAAAGATCGCTCAGATCAAAATCGTCGGGCAGGCCGATGTCGAGTTCGTTGCTCGGCGCGGGCGTCGTCTTGGCCGTATCGGCGGCTGCGAACAGCGCGTCGAGTTCGGCGGCGAAATCGGCATCCGCGCGCTGCTCGGCGGGCGCTGTCGGCGATGGCGCGGCCGTGACGGACGGAATCTCGCCGGCGCCTTCCGCGAATTCGCCGAGATCGGCGATGTCCAAGCTTGCGCTGTCGACCGCTTCCTCGATGCGGAATTCCTGCGGAACCTCGAGTTCCATCGTCGGTTTTTCGACGGGTTTGACGTTAGTCAGCGTCGGCGGTTCGACCACGGCAGGCGCAGAAGTAGGCGCAGCTACAGGCGCAGGCGCCGCGTCGAACGTGAAGGTACTCGGCTTGTCGGCGACCGGTACGGAAGATGCGGACTTCTGCACCGGCGTCGGCACGGCTTCGGCACCGGGCGGACGCGGCGGCGTCGCCACCTCCGGCCGTTTCAAAATCTTCGAGGCGAGATTGCGCGCCCAGCGCGCATGATCCCAGCCTTGCAGCGCTTCGGTGACGTGCGCTTCGTTGAAGATGACGTTGTAGTCGCCCGCATCGAGCACGTCGTAGAGCGCATCGATGTAATCGTCGCTGTCGGGACCCAAATTCACGACGACGACGCGCGCGCCGGAATTCTCCAGCGCGTCTCTGTCCACGCTCGATGCGGCGGTTTCGTACACGACCGACGCGCCGAGTTCTTTCAACGCGTCGCGAAGCTGGTTGCCGTGCTGCGATGTCGGATACAACAGCGCGACGCGCATGTCGTCGCTGTCTGCGATTTTAGGCACGGGACAACCTCAACGTTTCCTGCACATTTCGCAACAGATCGGCTTCCTGGTAAGGCTTGCCGAGGTAACGCTCGACACCGATTTCAAGCGCGCGCTGACGATGCTTCTCGCCGGTACGCGACGTTATCATGATGATCGGCACCAGTTTCAGACGCGGATCGTTCTTCATGTACGTGGCGAGTTCGTAACCGTCCATGCGCGGCATTTCGACGTCGAGCAGGACGATGTCCGGAACCTTGTCTTGCAGCTTCTCGACTGCATCCAGGCCGTCCTTCGCGGTAATCACTTCCATGTCGTTGCGTTCGAGAACGCGCGTGGTGACCTTGCGCATGGTGATCGAATCGTCGACCACCATGATGAGCGGTTGCGCGCGCGCTTCGACGATCGGCGCTGGCGGCGGTGCAACCGGTGCGGCCACTTCGCCCGCTTCCACACGGTCACGCAACGCGGCGCTGCGGCGCACGAGCGGCGCCAGATCGAGAATCATGACGACCGAGCCGTCGCCCATAATCGTGGCGCCGAAGATTCCGGGCACCGAACTGATCTGCGGGCCGACCGATTTGACGACGATTTCGCGCGAACCGATCACGCCGTCGATGCGCACCGCGGCGCGCTGGTCGCCGGTGCGCGTCATCAGCAGAGGCAACTGCGTTTCGTCGCTCATGCGCGCCGGCGGCAGGTTGAGCAGGTGCGACAATTCGTAGATCAGGAATTCGTCGCCGGCATACGTGTACGCCGGGTTCGGCATGTTCATGCGGCGCGCGAGGTCTTCGCGCGCGATACGCACCACGCCCTGCACCGAAGACATCGGCACGGCGTAGGTCGAATCGCCGAGGCGGACCAGAATCGCCTGCGTGACGGCCAGCGTGAACGGCAGGCGAATGGTGAACGTCGAACCTTTGCCGAGCGACGAGTCGATCGCGAGCGAACCGCCGAGCTGCTTGATTTCGTTGTGCACCACGTCCATGCCCACGCCGCGGCCGGCGAGCTGGGTGACGTGTTCGGCGGTGGAGAAACCGGTTTCGAGAATGAAACCGTACAGATCGCGGTCGGACAACTGCGCATCGGGTTTCAGCAGGCCGCGTTCGATGGCCTTCTTGCGGATCGCGTCGCGATCCATGCCTTTGCCGTCGTCGGAAACGCGCAACACGACTTCGGTCGCTTCACGCGACACCTGAATCGTCACCGCGCCTTCCTGCGACTTGCCGACATCGGCGCGTTCATCCGGCGATTCGATGCCGTGCGCGAGCGCGTTGCGCAACATGTGCTCGAACGGCGCTTTCATGCGCTCGAGCAGGTTGCGATCCATTTCACCCTGCGCGCCTTCCACTTTCAGTTGCGCGCGTTTGCCGACTTCCTGCGCGGCCTGGCGCAGCGTGCGGCGCAGCGACGGCACCAGTGAGTCGAACGGCACCATGCGCGTGCGCATGAGGCCTTCCTGCAAATCGGAGCTGACGCGCGACTGCTGCAGCAGCAGCGTTTCCGACTGACGGGTCAGATCGTCGAGCAATCCTTGAATCGAGACCAAGTCGGACACCGATTCGGCCAGCGCGCGCGACAACTGCTGCAGCTGGCTGAAACGATCGAGTTCTAGCGGATCGAATGCGGCATCCGATTCGTGCTGTTCGCGCTGATAACGCGACAGGATCTGCGCTTCGGTTTCGAGTTCGAGCTTGCGCAGCTGTTCGCGCAGACGGCTGACCGTCTGTTCGAATTCGATCAGGTTGAAGCGGAACGTCGAAATCTGCTGTTCCAGACGCGAACGGTAAATCGAGACTTCGCCGGCGTAGTTGACGAGCGAGTCGAGCAGGTCCGAACGCACGCGGATCATTTCCTGCGGCGCGCGCGCTGCCGGATCTTCCTCTTCGACCAGCGGTTGACGGATCGGACGCGGCGGTGTCGGCGCCTTGGCGACCTCAGGCCCGGACGACGGGACTTTCCGCGTTTCGACCTTCGGCGTTTCGACCGGTGCGGCGGCGACCGGCGCCGATTCGACGACCGGAGCGGCGGGCACGGCGGTGGGCGTCGTCGGCATTTCGCCGGAGACGAGACCTTCGAAACGTGCGATCGCGTTTTCCGGCATCGCCAGCGCCTGACGGCGCGCGACGCGCTGCACGAGTCCGTGCAGGCGGTCGAATCCGCGTTCGAGCGAGTCGACGGTGATGCGATCCATCACGCGGCGGTTTTCGCTAATCGCTTCGAGCAGCGATTCCATCGAGTGCGACAAATCGCCGATGGACGCGAGGCCGGCCATGCGCGCACCGCCCTTGAGCGTGTGCAGATCGCGCTGCAAGCCGGTGACGAGATCGCGATCCTGCGGCGATTCGCGCAGCTTCGCCATCAGCGAGTCGGAGTGATCGAGGATGTCGTCGCCTTCCTGCACGAAGATCTCGAGCAGGTCTTCGTCCATGTCTGGCAGTTCGAGTTTGCCTTCCGGCTGCGGGTCGTCCGCGAGCGGCGGCCGATCGGCGGAGCGCTCGTATCCCGGCGTGCGCATTCTGGGTTCGGCGGCGGCTTCGACAACCGGCACCGACTCCATCGAGATGATTGAATCTTCACTCTCTTCGACCGGCTCGACGACTTCGTGTTCTTCGGCGCGGTCGCTGCTCAGTTCGACGGTCTCAGCGGTTTCTTCGTCTTGCGCCAGATCCTCGAACGACAGCAGTTCGGTTTCTTCTGGCATCGGGTGCGTGGCTTCGGCTTCGCGGCGGAAGGCTTCCGCGGCAGCGCTTTCTTCGGCTTCGCGCGCCATGCGTTCTTCGATGGCGCGCACCTGCGCGGCGGCCGCAGCATCGGCGGCAGCCTTGTCCTCGGATTCTTTTGCTTCGAGTTCGCGAATGAAGGAAGCGGTGAGATCGTCTTCGCGCGATGAGGTCTCCGCGATTTGCGGATGCTCGCTCGCCGGCTCGACGTTCGGCAGACTCTCAAGCGACGACGTATCGAATTCGAGCGTCTCTTCGGTCAAGGTTTCTTCAACGTGCGGCGCCGGTTCCGTCGAGGGCAGCGCGTCGATCGACGTCGTATCGAAATCGATGAGCGTATCCGCGCCTGTCGATTCTTCGGCCGCGGCGACCGGTTCGCGCGCTTCGTCCTCGGCCAGCGAGAACAGCGTGTGCATCATCTCGGGTTCGGGCAGCGTGTCGCGCAGTTGTGCAACGCGCGCGGCGAGTTCGTCCGACGTCGGCATCTGCGGATTGTCGTTCTGCAATTCGGCGATGACGGCGGCGACCAGCGCCGAGGTTTCGGCTATCGCGGCCACGCCGGCGGCGTGCGGGGGCTGCTGACGTGCGCGCAGGCGCTTCACGTAACCTTCCAGCGGGGCGAGCACCTGGCTGATCACCGGGATGTCGACCATCGCAATGGCGCCGTTCAGCGTATGCACGGCGCGCAACAGCGGCTCGGTGGCCGGCGTGCCGGGCGACGCTTTCAGATCGGCAAGGTAGCCGTCGATGGTGCCGAGGTGCGAAGCGACTTCGCTCTTGAGGATGTCGAACAACACCGGATCGATGTTCGGCAGCGGGCCGGCGATGATTTCGTCTTCATCGAACGGATTCAGGTCCGCGTGCGAGGCTTCGCTGGTGCCCATGCCGAAGGCGCGGTCGATGTCGAACTCGCTCGCGGCTTCCGTATGCGAAGAACTCTGCGCTTCGGCGAACGACGCGGTTTCCGTCTCGGGCGTGTCGTCGACGATAGGCACGAGCTTGCGCACGATGCGCTTCACCGTCTTCGTGCGCTGCGTGGCGCCCGTGCGCATCCAGGCTTCTTCGCCGGCGGCGATCTTGTCCGAGACATCCATGATCTGGCCGATGTCGGATTTCGGCATGCCCTCGCCGCGCAACGCGCCGAGCAGTTCCGGCAGCACGCCGACGGCGTTGTCGACCAGCGCCAGCACGTGCGCACTCGGCGGAATGGTTTTGTCGAGCACGCGGTTGAGCATGTTCTCGACTTTCCACGAGAACTCGCCCAGCGCCAGCGCGCCGACCAGGCGGCCCGATCCTTTCAGCGTGTGGAACGAGCGGCGGATGGGTTTGAGTTTTTCGAAATCGTTCGGTTCGGCTTTCCAGCCCGGCATCGAGCGATTCAGGTTGTCGATTTCGTCCTGCACTTCCTCGACGAACACTTCGCGGATTTCTTCGTCGATATCGTCGGACGGCGTCGCGCTGAAACTTGCGTCGGCCATCGGCGACGACGCATCGACGTCGGGAACTTCTTCTTCGATTTCCTCTTCGACTTCGACGTAGCGCACGCGCGGCGCCGGCGTCGCGGTGGATTCGGTTTCGGCCAGACGCAATCCGCTCAGATCGTGCGTGACCGGTTCGGGCGTCTTCGCTTCGCCGACGATCAGATCTTCTAAGCCGCGGCCGGGCGCGATCTCGATTTCATCGGCCGCGATTTCCGATCCGGCCGAGGGCGCTTCGTTCATCGCACCGATGCGGGCGATGTAGTCGTCGATGCTTTCGTTGGTGAGTTCCAGGCTCGGCATCTGCGAAACCAATTCGTCCGAGCGCGGCTCATCAATGCGGAGCGCGTCCTCGCCGGAGGCCGGCATGTCGGTGCTCCAGCGCGGGAAGTCGCCTTCCTGCGCATCGGAGCTGGCGATGGTGGGCGCAGCGCCGAATGAAGGTGTCGAGAACGGCGAACCGAACGCAGGCGTGGATTCCGGCTGGCTGCGCGGTGTTTCGCGCGTGGTGCCGGACGGGCCGCCGCTCGGTGATGTCGGTGCGGGCGGCGAACCGCCGCCGTCGTCCTGCGGCACCGGCCAGTAGCCGAGCGCGGTCAGCGACTGGCGCGTGACGTCCAAAATCTTTTCGCGGCCGCCGCGCTGTTCGCGCGTGGCTTCCATGTAGTACTCGATGGAAGCGAGTGCGTCGGCGAGCTTGTCCATCTGTTCGACGGTCGGCACGCGGCGATGGCGCAACAGTTCCACTTCGACGAAACGCACGATGCCGTTCATGAGTTGCGCGGATTCGGCGAGGTTCAGCATGCGCAAGGCGCCCGCGATTTCCTCGAGCAGGCGTGGAATCGGTTCGACGCGCGCGTGATCCCACGGCGATTCGATGAAGGCGACGATGTCCTGCTTGGCCTGCGTGATATTGACCGACGCTTCCTTCATCAGCGCGTCGAGGATCTTGCGCACTTCGGCCTTCGGCAGTTCGAGGCCTTGCGTGTTCGGGCCGTCCGCGTCGCTGGTGGTGTCGGCGCCGAGACGTTCGATGTGGTCGTCGAGCGATGCTTCGACATAAAGGAGTGCACCGGCGACGTCGAGCAATGCGCTCTCGTCGGCGGGACGCGTCTTGTTGCCGATTTCCTCGATGACCTTGCGCTGCTCCAGCACGACGCGGCGCGGCACGCCCAAGCCGAGCATGCCGAGCGTGTCGCCGACGCGGTCGAGCACATCAGCTTGCGCGAGCAGTTCGCCCGGATCGCCGTTTTGTGCGCGCAGGAAAATGTCGAGCGCTTCCTTCACGCGCATCAAGTCGTCCTTGATCGCGGCGGAAACGGTATCCAGCAAAGTCCGGTTGTGGCCGGAGATCGAACCCTTGGCGTGTTCGAGTTCTTTTTCGCTCGGCAGCAGCGTGTCGAGTTTGTAGACCTGGCGGATTTCGGTCGCGCGCGGGCCGGTGGCGGCGGAGTGCGCGATGTAATAAAGGAGGTTCTTGGTGAGTTCAACCGGCGGCGCGGTGCGGAAGCTGGCTTCGCCGCCATCGAGCAGACGCTTGATCTCGCGGTCGACCTTGCCGAACAGCAGCTTCAGCGAGACGTTGGTTTCCTGCGCACCGGAGGCGACGCTTTCGAGCACACCCGACGACACCCACCACAGGCGCTGGCAGTTTTCTTCCGAACAGACCGCGCGCAGGCGGTCGAGCACGCTGACCAGGCGTTCGAGTTGAACCTGCGGCTGATCGTCGCGAATCCAGCGCAGCAGCGACAACTGGAAAGCCGTGCGCAGACGCGCAGCTTCGGACTTCAATTCCATTTCCGGCATCGCGGCCGGCGCATCGGCCGCGCTTGGCATCTGCGCGGACAAATCCGGCGAGAAGAGAACAGACTCGGTGAGTAATTTTTCGCCGCGCGTGGCGCGCAGATCGTTCAGCAGCGGCAGCAGGACGATCGGGATGTCCTTGTGGCCACTCTGCAGACGTTCCAGATAATCCGGCAACTGCACGATACCGCGCATCAGCACGGCGTAGGTTTCGTCCTGCGGCTTCACGTTGCCGTCGAGCAGGGCGAGCGCGACGCGCTCCATTTCTTCGACGACCATCGCCGCGCCGTACAGCTCGACCATGCGCAGCGTGCCCTGCACCTGATGCAGGTAGGTGGCGCAGAAGCGCATCAGGCTCGAATCGGCGGGATCCTCGACATACGCTTCAAGCGCCTGCCGCGCCTGTTTCAGCGTCTCGTCGAGTTCCTGTTTCACCCAGTTGAGCGTGGTGAAGTCGATGCCGTCTTGAAGTTTCATTTGGCGTTCTCAGCTATTACGCGTGTACGCAAGCACGTGGCGATGTTCCACCCGCTTGAGTCCGGCATGTGCGAAGTTCGTCACTTCGCCGGGGCCCAGCAGCAACAGGCCGCCGGGTTTGAGCAAATTGGCCAGCGCGCCGAGCAGTTCGCGGCGACGTTCCCGCGCGAAATAGATCAGCACGTTCTGGCAGAAAATCAGGTCCAGACGCTTCAGCGGCGAGCGCGATGCATCCAGAAGATTGAACTGCGCGAAACCCACGCGTTTGCGCAACGAATCGACGATGCGGAACGAATCGCCGTCCATCGCTTCGCAGTACGCTTGATACTCGTTCGGGATTTCCTCGAGCTTGGTGGTCGGATACAAACCCGCGCGTCCGACCGCCAGCGCCGGCAGACTCACGTCCGTCGCAGTCACGCCGAAATACGATTTCGAGCCCTTGCGCGCCGGCAGATGCCGATGCAAAACCATCGCCAGCGTGTAGGCTTCCTCGCCGCTGGAACAACCCACGCTCCACGCGTGCAGTCCGTTCGCGACGTTCTTCAGTACGCTCGGCAGCCACGTTTCCGCGATGAACTTCATCGACGGTTCGTGACGGAAGAAATGCGTTTCGTGCACGGTCAGACGATCGACCAGCGTGGTCCATTCGATCATGCCTTCCGGCACCGTCTGCAGATCGGCGAAGTATTCCTCGAAATTCGATCTGCCCATCTCGCGCATGCGCGATCGCACACTGGTGACCAGGAACGCCTTGCGCGTCAGCGGCACCACCACACCGGTGCGCTTTTCGAGCATGCTCGCCCAGCGCGCGAATTCGGTGTCGTCCATGCTCGGCATGGGCGCGTTCGGCGACCAGGGTTCTGTCGTGCCCGTTTCCTTGGTGCTCGCCGCCGTCATGCCCGCAATGATCCGCTCCAAAACATCCGATCGAATGCATGCTCGGTAACATCGATGCCGTGTTCATGTGCGTCACCGGCTGCACCGAGCGCCGGCTTACGCCGGCAGCTTGAAGTCCGCGACCGACCGGCGCAAATCCGCAGCAAGCTGCGCCAGGTTTCCGATCGATTCGGCCGTCTGGCTCGCGCCGACGGAAGTTTGCGTGGTGATTTCCTGAATCACGTTCATCGTCGCCGAAATATTCGTCGCCGCAGCCGACTGCTGGCGCGCGGCTTCGGAGATGTTCTGAATCAGGTCGGCAAGATCGTTCGACACCTTTTCGATTTCGCCCAGCGCCAAACCCGCGTCTTCGGCGAGGCGTGCACCGGCCACCACTTCGGCGGTGGTCTGTTCCATCGAGGTGACCGCTTCGTTGGTATCGGCCTGAATCGTCTGCACCAGCGTTTCGATTCGGCGTGTGGCGCCCGAGGCGCGTTCGGCCAGTCGCTGCACTTCGTCGGCGACGACCGCGAAGCCGCGGCCCGCTTCACCGGCCGAAGCAGCCTGAATCGCGGCGTTCAACGCGAGAATGTTCGTCTGTTCGGCGATGTCGTTAATCAGTTCGACGATCGATCCGATTTCCTGTGAGGATTCGCCGAGACGTTTGATACGTTTCGAGGTTTCCTGAATCTGATCGCGAATCGAGTCCATGCCCTGAATCGTCTGGCGCACGATGCCGGCGCCCTTCGAGGCGATCTGCACCGAGCGCTGCGCGACGTCTGCGGATTCGGCGGAGTTCTTCGACACTTCGTCGATCGAGACCGCGATTTCGTTGATCGCGGCCGAAGCGGAGGTGATCTGTTGCGCCTGATGTTCGGCGGCCTCGGCGAGGTGCATGGCGGTCGCCTGCGTTTCCTGCGCGGAGGTCGACACATGCATGGCGGTGTCGTTAATCGTGGTGACGAGAGAACGCAGCGCTTCCACCGCGAAGTTCACCGAGTCGGCGATGGCGCCGGTGATGTCTTCGGTAACCGTTGCGCGCACCGTCAGATCGCCTTCGGCCAGCGATCCCATTTCGTCGAGCAAGCGAAGAATAGCTTCCTGGTTACGCTGATTGAGTTCGGCGGTGACTTGATAGCGTTGACGCTGACCGCGAATCTGGCTGGCCACCAAAAGCACGACCAGGAAGATGGCGATCGCCGCAGCGATCGCACCGAGCAGCAGGTTCGGGAACGGACGGCTGGTCTGCAACTGACCGATGCGCGTGGCGACCGGATCGGCTTTCAGCAGCATCGACTGCGAATCGATCGAAGCCTGGTCGGCCGCCTGCTTGACGTCCTGCAACGAGGACGCCGAATCGAGGAGCTTCTTGACCGGATCGCTGACGAGCTGGTTCCAGCCTTCGGCGATCTCGGAAAGGATCGTCTTGGCGTTGGCGTTGTCCATCGCGCGGATGTTCAGATCCGCATTGCCGCTGATCAGACCGTTCAGCACCGCGCCGTAGAACGTCGCGTCGCGCTGCAGGCCGTCGGCGGCCGATTGCGCTTCTTCACCGCCTTGCAGAATGGATTGCACGCGGCGCTGCATGCGGTCGGCGAGCAGCATCTGGCGCGAGGAAATCGAGACCTGCGTCGGCGAACCGTTGCGGTCGGCGAGAATCTTCACCACTTCTTCCATGCGCGAGTTCAGCACCGGCATTTTCTGGTTGAAATCAGCAGCGGTACTGGCGGCGCTGAGCACCTGTTCTTTCGCGGAGAGAATCTTGGTGGCGTCGGTGTTGAGCGGCTTCCATGCGTTGTCGAGGTCGTTGATCTGCGGGCTCGCGCCGGAATCGGCGTAGCCCTGCATGTTGTTCTGCGAGTCGCCCTTCTTGAGCTTGGTGAGCAGGTCGTCGATGGTGTTGCGCGTCTGCTCCAGTCCCTTGAACGCATCGATGTTGCCGCCGGCCGCGTCGTTGGCCTGTTTCGACAACTGCTGCGACAGCACCTGGATCTTGGTAACGAGGCTGGCTGCCTTCGCATCCTGTCCGGCGTACCAGGTCAGGAAGCCGAAGTCGGCCACCGCGAAAAGGATCGCGACAATGAGAAGAACGACGAGGAGCGTGTTGGCCCCCGTTCGTTCCTTTCCTCCAACCGCACCGGTTGTCACGCTCATAACTCACCCCTTGACTGCATATTTGCTTTGAGTTCGGCGGCCATGCCTTTCAAATCAGGCGGCCGCCTGGACGAAATCAGGACTGCGCACCAGGGCCGCCATCGAGAACAGGCCCCAATTGACGTCGCCCAGCGGATATTTCTCGCCGATGTAGCGGCTGTAGCGATCGTCGTCTTCGCCGACGGCCTCAGCACGTTGTTCCTCTGAAAAATTGCGTTGACCCAACACTTCGTCGATCAGCAGGCCGACGCTGCCGCCGAGCTGGCGCACCAGCAGCACACGGCTGGAATCGGTGATGATCGAGCGTTCCCCTTCCAGATAAAGTTTGAGATCGATCACCGGCACCAGATTGCCGCGCACGTTGGCGACGCCGAGCAGCCACGACCGCGTGCCGGGCACGATGGTCAGCGCGGGCATGGTCAGGATTTCGTTGACCTCGTTGATGCTCGAGACCATGTAGCGCGTGCCGATGCGGAATCCGATACCGCGCCACAAACCCGGCGCCTCGATCTGCTCGGGTAGGCCGGCGGTGTGCGCGAGGCTGCGCTTCTCAAAGGTTGCCAGCGCCTCGAAGGGCGACAGTTGCTGCAGGTCGAGGACGGAGGACATGCGCCGTCAGCTCAGCAGTTTCGTGATGCGTCCGAGCAGATCCTGCTCGGCCACGGGTTTGACCATGAAGTCCTTCGCACCCTGGCGAAGGCCCCACACGCGATCGGTCTCCATCGATTTGGTGGTGACGATCAGAATCGGAATCTCGGAGGTTTCCGCTTCGCGGCTCAGCGTGCGCGTGGCCTGGAAACCGTTCATGCCCGGCATGATCACGTCCATGATGACCAGATCCGGCCGCTCGCGTTTCGCCAATGCAATGCCCGCTTCAGCACTCGCTGCGCTGCTGACGCGATGGCCGTTCTTCTCCAGCAGCGTGGTGAACACGCGTACGTCGGTCGGCGAATCGTCGATGATCAAAATATGCGCCATTCGTATTTCCCCTAAATCTCCGGATGGCCCCGGTTACTTCGCGACGTGCCGACGGATTGCTCCGAGCAGCTCTTCGCGCGTGAAAGGTTTCGTCAAATATTGTTCCGAGCCGACGATGCGCCCGCGCGCCTTGTCGAACAGACCGTCTTTCGAGGACAGCATGATCACCGGCGTCGCCTTGAACATCTGGTTGTTCTTGATCAATGCGCAGGTCTGATAACCGTCCAGACGCGGCATCATGATGTCTACGAAAATGATGTTCGGCTGCTGATCGGAAATCTTGGCCAGTGCTTCGAAGCCGTCGGTCGCGGTGATGACGTCGCAACCTTCTTTCTTCAAAAGCGTCTCGGCGGTCCGCCGAATCGTTTTGGAGTCGTCGATGACCATGACCTTGAGCCCGGCCAAGCTGCCATCTTTCGCTGTCTGTTCCACGTACCTACCCCCAAACCTTCGGAGAGCTGACTGTCGGTTGAGAACGCGCGCGCGCCACCAGCGCACCCGCAATCTCGCATGAGTGAACGACGCCGCTTTTCCCTAAATGCGGCGGCTGACCGTGCTGTTTAACCAATACTTAGCAAACCTGTCAAGTAATTCCGCTAACCACGCACCGTTACTCGAAAAAGTTCGCCTCGCCGCCACCCTTTTTCGAACCCGCCGAACGACCCGGAAGCCGCTTGCGTCGATGGTAGTATAGACCCGAACTTCAGCGCCTAACCCTCTACAAATCCGGAAGAACCGCAGCACGTCTCGTGCCAAATCCGATGAATCTGACCGTTGCCGTGCTGATGGACCCGATCGAGTCCATCCACATAGAAAAAGACTCGACTTTTGCGATGCTGCTGGAAGCGCAGCGACGCGGACATGCCCTGCTTTACCTGACGCAATCGAGCCTCGCCTTACGCGATGGGGCACCTGTCGCGCACGCTACGTCACTTACCGTCAAAGATGATCCGGACGGCTGGTTCGAAGTCGGCGCCTCGAAATGGGTGGATTTGCGCAAGGTCGATGTGATCCTCGCGCGCAAAGACCCACCTGTTGATCCGCAGTTCGCTTACGACACCATGGTCCTCGAACTGGCACAGATGGGCGGCGCGCTCGTCGTCAACAATCCGCAGGCGTTGCGCGATGCGAACGAGAAGCTTTTTTCGCTGCACTTCCCGCAGTGCACCCCGCCGAGCGTGGTGGCGCGCGATGCGAAGACGATCAAGGCATTCGTCCAGGAACACGACGAGGTGATCCTCAAGCCGCTCGACGGCATGGGCGGCCGCTCGATCTTCCGCAGCCATCGCGGCGATCCGAACCTGAACGTAATCCTGGAAACGCTGACCGAGAACGGCCGCGCCTTCACCGTCGCGCAGAAATACTTGGCCGAAATCAAGGATGGCGACAAGCGCATCCTGCTCGTCGACGGCGAACCGGTGCCGTATGTGCTCGCTCGTCTGCCGCAAGGCGACGACTTCCGCGGCAACCTGGCGCGCGGCGGCAAGGGCGTCGGCCAGCCGATCAGCGAACGCGAGCGCTGGATCGCGGCGCAGGTCGCGCCGGAACTGCGCAAGCGCGGCATGCTGTTCGTGGGCCTCGACGTGATCGGCGACTATCTCACCGAAGTCAACGTCACCTCGCCCACCTGCATTCGTGAACTCGACG
>Ga0157374_10003352_pt1 | contig 13449 bp, 14 predicted proteins | sample M25metaG_FD_115308 | JGI IMG/M metagenome (GOLD analysis project Ga0157374, IMG submission 115308) | Miscanthus rhizosphere microbial communities from Kellogg Biological Station, Michigan, USA - M2-5 metaG | ecosystem: Host-associated > Plants > Roots > Rhizosphere > Soil | place: USA: Michigan...
ATGGAACTTAATACCGTAATTGGCAAAGACCTTGGTACATATCCGGTGCGAACCACCATACAGATCATTACCTGTAATCACTTCGTCGCCAGGCTTTAGCAACTTCATCACCGCATCGGTGGCGCCCATACCGCTTGAAAAAGCAAGACCGTATTTGGCATTCTCCAAAGCAGCCAGGCAGCTTTCCAAAGCTTTACGCGTCGGGTTTGTTCCGCGCGAATATTCGTATCCCTTATTATCCCCCGGCGATTTTTGCCAATAGGTGGATGTCTGGTATATTGGCGTCATCACCGCGCCGGTGGTTGGATCGGGCTCCTGACCTGCGTGTATGGCTTTTGTTGCGAATTTCATTTCTTTGGTTGTAAAGTTGTAATGTTTGAAAGTTGTAAGGTTCTTTTATGCGGTCAAATCGAGTAACTTTTCAACTTTACAACCTTCCAACTTTTCAACAATTAATATGCCCGTGCAAACAACACTCTTTGGTTTGACGGCTTCCCGGTGCGGATACATTTGCCTTCTTCCAGTTTATTGTCTAACGGGATACAACGTATCGTAGCTTTGGTTTCATCCTTAATTACTTGCTCGGTTTCTGCGGTGCCGTCCCAGTGTGCAGAGATAAATCCGGGCTCTTCATCCAGCAGGCGTTTGAACTCTTCGTAGTCGTTTGCTTCCCTGGTGTTTTCTGCACGAAAGGTCAGCGCCTTTTGATAAACATTCTGCTGTATCTCTTCAAGTAATTGTTCAATTACGGCAGCCAAACCATCCTGGTTTACAGTTTCTTTTGATTTGGTATCACGACGGGCCAACTCTACCGTTCCGTTCTCCATATCCCTACTGCCAATGGCCACACGAACAGGCACGCCCTTCAGCTCCCATTCAGCAAATTTTGCTCCTGGGCGGTGTGTGTCGCGGTTATCGAATTTTACGGAAATACCTTTTAACTTCAGCTCTTGGCTCAGTTGTTTTACGAAAGCCGATATTTTTTCCAGTTCTTCGTCATGCTTATAGATCGGCACTACGACTACCTGTATTGGCGCAAGCTTCGGTGGCAGCACCAACCCTGCGTCATCCGAATGCGACATGATCAGCGCTCCTATCAAACGTGTCGAAACACCCCATGAGGTTGCCCAAACGTAATCCAGTTTATTTTCCTTGCTGGTAAACTTCACATCAAAAGCCTTGGCAAAGTTCTGCCCCAAAAAGTGGGACGTACCTGCCTGCAAAGCCTTGCCGTCCTGCATCAATGCCTCGATACAATAGGTGTCCAGCGCACCGGCAAAACGCTCGTTAGGTGTCTTGCGACCACGAACCACCGGCAATGCCAGCCAGTTCTCAGCAAAATCGGCATAAACGTTCAGCATTTGCTCGGTTTCGGCAACAGCCTCTTCTGCAGTTGCGTGTGCGGTATGCCCTTCCTGCCATAAGAACTCGCTGGTACGCAGGAATAGGCGTGTGCGCATTTCCCAGCGCACTACATTTGCCCATTGGTTCACTAAGATCGGCAGGTCGCGGTACGATTGTATCCAGCCTTTATAAGTGTTCCATATGATGGTTTCCGATGTCGGGCGGATGATCAGTTCTTCTTCCAGCTTTGCTTCAGGGTCGACCACAACATTTCCGTTCTCGTCATTTTTCAGGCGGTAGTGCGTTACTACGGCGCATTCCTTAGCAAAACCTTCCACGTGGCTGGCTTCTTTTGAGAAAAAGGATTTGGGTATAAAAAGAGGGAAATAGGCGTTCGAATGACCGGTCTCTTTAAACATGCCGTCCAATACCGACTGCATCTTCTCCCAGATGGAATAACCATAAGGCTTAATGATCATACAACCGCGCACCGGCGAATATTCCGCCAGGTCGGCTTTGATCACCAAATCGTTATACCATTGCGAGTAATCTTCCTCTTTACTAATAATTCCTTTGCTCATATAATAAAATTGTCGTGGCGCCAAATTTATAAATTTAAACTTTACCCGCCCGCCTTTGGCCGCTATAAATGCATATTTGTAAAATTATGCCGCAGTCGCACATCAGTCATCAATTCAGCTCACCCATCTGGCGTTTGGAGATCGACAACCTGAAGGACGTTATCGTTGCCGAAACCAGGGATGCGGCTGAAAAGCAGGTGCATTTCGCGGCCATTGATCTTAAAACCGGAAACGTTTACTTCGACAATTTTCAAACCGAAGAACGCTGGCTAACCGGTATCGAGGCCGCATATGACGGTGTTTTGCTCATACACAATTATCAAAACGAATCCGGCCCGGCGCATAAAGGCCTCATCGCCGTCAATGAAACAAGTGGCGATGTTCTTTGGATGAACTATAACCTGTCCTTCGATTATTTATCTATCAACGGGCCCGTCTGCTACGATGCGAGGTTCCAGCCGCGAAAATTGGTACTGACGGATATCAAAACCGGTGCAACAATAAGGCCCTATGAACCGTCAATCGACCTGGAACTGGCAAACGGTATCGTATTACCCGAGGAGCAAACAGACGAGATAGTACTGGCTATGCACCTGCCGGCGACCGCCGTTCAAAATAGCGTTCACTATGTTGAGCACTATAATTTAAGAATTGTATCTTTGCACGCGATTACGGCGGGGGTGCTGCAGCAACGTTTGTACGTGATGCAGGGTGCGGATATTGTTTTTGAGGATTTATTAAATACCGATATACAAAAGTTGCAGCCCGAATCGTTCCTGCTGTATAAGCATTATTTGATATACCTGAAAAACCGATCGCAATTGAGAGTTTTAAACCTAAATGAAGTTTAAAAGATTGAGATGAGATTAAAATTATTTTTACTAACGTTCTGTTTATTAACACTTTCTACGATAACTTTTGCTGCCGCGAAGGTCGACTCTGTTGGTGTCGAAAATCACAAGGGAAAACGGGTTGTCATATTTAAGATCAAAAAGAAAGACACTTATTACGCTATTGCCCGGCATTATCATATCGACCCAAAAGAGCTTGAGAGCTATAACGATAATGCAAAAATGACCATCGGTCATACCATAAAAGTACCTACCGGTAAGCCTTTCGAAGAACCGAAACACGAAAAGGCCAGCGCCAAAAACGACAAGAAAAAGAAAAAGCACGGCATAGCCGAAGAGCAACAGACCGAAGAACAACCCGCCGAACAGCCGCAAACGGTAGCGGTACAACAACCAGTTCACCAGCAGCCGCAACCACCGGTACAGCAGGCTCCGCCGGTGGATAACACACCGCCAACACAATATAAAGTATCGCCGGGCGAAACGCTTTATTCTATTGCCAAACGTTTCAACACTACCGTCGATAATATTATGGCTCTGAACGGCCTCAAGTCAAACATTATTTCGCCAGGGCAAATGCTGAATGTGAAAGCAAATGCTTCAGCACCGGCGCCTGTTACTACGACCCAGGAAGTGGTAAACCATCCGTCAGAAAACGTTGTTGCCAAACGCGATTCGACCATTGTCGCTACGCCGCAGGACAGCAGCAATATTGCCAACTTCCACGCCAGTTCAAATAAGTTTGGCACTTTTGAAAAGGATGAAAAAGGTGTGGCCACCTGGATGGATGATGAGGGCCTCGACCCGAACAAAAAGCTTGTACTGCACCGCACCGCACCTATCGGCACCGTGATCAAGATCACCAATATCATGACCAATCGCACCACTTTCGCCAAGGTTGTGGGCCGGTTTACCGATAACGAGCAAACCAAGGACGTCCTGATCGTGATGACCAAAAACGTGGCCGAGGCTTTAGGCGCATTAGACAAACGTTTCCAGGTAAGCTTAAGCTACGGCGTTCCGAACGAACAATAATTCTGCATGGGAAAACGTCCGTTCATAATAGGCATCGCAGGTGGAAGCGGATCGGGTAAAACCTTTTTCCTCAAATGCTTTCTTGAACATTTTACTGCCGGCGAGGTATGCCTGGTCTCACAGGATGACTATTATTACCCGGTAGCAGCCGGTATGACTAAGGAGGAGATCGCACTCTATAATTTCGATCTGCCCAAAACCATCAATAACGGCCAGTTAATTGCCGATATTAACCTGCTGATCAACGGGCATACGGTTTATAAGGAAGAATACACCTTTAATAACCTCGATGTCGTTCCGCAAATACTGGAAATAAAGCCAGCCCCGATCCTGATCGTGGAGGGCCTTTTTATTTTCCATTTCAAAGAGATAGCCGAAAAGCTGGACCTCAAAATTTTCATCGAAGCTGAAGAGCAGGTAGCATTATCCCGCCGCCTCAAGCGCGACCTGGAAGAACGTGGTTATTCGCACGAAGATGTGATGTACAGGTGGGAAAACCACGTAATGCCCGCTTATAACGAATTTTTGCTGCCCTATCGCGATGAGTGTCACCAGATCATTGTCAATAATACCCAGATTGCTGATGAGATCGTAGCGGTTACTGAGGTTATATCTGAGGAATTGAGGCAAAGAGTCTTAGGCGATTAGATCAGATCACCATCTCCGGTATTTCACCCTCAACTATCAGTTTACCTGTTGTCGCTTTCTGGATATGCTCAACACTAACTCCAGGCGCGCGTTCGAGCAATTTAAAACCACCTTCGGGCAGTACATCCAATACTGCCAGTTCGGTGACGATTTTCTTTACGCAATTGATGCCTGTTAATGGCAGCGTACATTTAGGCAGCAGTTTGGATTCGCCAGCCTTGTTTACATGCTGCATGGCCACAATGATATTGTCGGCAGATGCCACCAGGTCCATCGCGCCGCCCATACCTTTCACCATTTTGCCGGGTATTTTCCAGCTGGCTATGTCGCCGTTTTCGGAGACTTCCATAGCGCCAAGGATGGTCAGGTTCACCTTCTTCGCACGGATCATCCCAAAGCTCATAGCAGAGTCGAATATAGCTGAACCGGGCAGGATAGTAATGGTTTGCTTACCGGCATTGATCATATCCGGGTCCTCATCACCTTCAAAGGGAAATGGTCCTATACCGAGCAATCCGTTTTCCGATTGCAACACGACGTCCATGTTTTCCGGGATATAATTGGCCACCAATGTAGGAATACCAATGCCGAGGTTCACATAGTAACCGTCCTTTAGTTCTCTTGCTATTCGCTTGGCGATACCTTCTTTATCAAGCATAATTTATAAGTTTTGTCATTGCGAGGAGCAGCTTAGCCTTTGTGAGGGGGCGACGCGGCAATCTCGTCGTTGATCAGCACTCACACCGTGCATAGGGACGAGTTTGCCGCGCTATCGCTCGCAATGACATGGTTTTATTTTTTTCTTACAGTACGTTGTTCTATCCTCTTTTCATAGTTCAAGCCCTTGAATATTCGGTGTACGTAAATACTTGGCGTATGAATATGATTTGGATCAAGTTCACCTGGTTCAACCAATTCTTCAACCTCGGCAATTGTGATCTTTCCCGCCATGGCCATTACCGGGTTAAAATTTCTCGAAGTATAGCGGTACACCAGGTTGCCCATCGTATCACCCTTCCAAGCTTTTACGATAGCGAAATCAGCGTCGAATGCCATTTCCATCAGATAATCTTTGCCGTTGAAATTTCGAATTTCCTTGCCCTCAGCCACCTCGGTACCTATACCAGCAGGAGTGAAGATGGCCGGCATACCATAACCGGCAGCCATGCAGCGTGTGGCTAATGTGCCTTGGGGGATGAGTTCCACTTCCAGTTCACCGCTCAACAACTGGCGTTCAAATTCGGCATTTTCGCCTACATAGGAAGATATCATTTTCCTCACCTGCCGTTGTTTCAGCATCAGGCCGATGCCGAAATCGTCGACTCCTGCATTATTGGAAATGCAGGTCAGGTCTTTTACGCCTTTGCGCACCAGCGCGGCAATACAATTCTCGGGCAAACCGCTCAGGCCAAAACCGCCGAGCATCAAAGTCATGCCGTCCTGTATATCGCGGACGGCCTCGTCAGCATTGCTAACAACTTTATTCATTTAGAACACGATTTATATGATTTAAGGGATGAACAGGAGTCCAAACGCTTATTGTATTCAGTTAATTATTGGTTGTACAAAACTACAGAAAATCATCCGTAGAGACGCATAGTTATGCGTCTCTACTTTTTGAAAACAAATAGATTTTTCAACGATTACTATTATATATCTATTTCTATAATAATGTTGAAGGAAGACAACGGCGCACAACGTGAACAGGACGAGCACGAAGCGGTCAAACAAGAAAACACAAAACCAAACGCCTACCGCGTGGAAGATAATTCTAACCCGGACGAGGAAGATCTGAAAACACATTATCTTTTCGGTAAAGGCGAAATGAAAAGCACTACAGACCCCGGCATGGAAGGCCAGGGTATGGGCGGACAGAAATTCGGCGAGAATAATTTAACCCCTGCCGGGAACGATAAAGACAATCCGCCGCAAAATGCCGGTGAGCACAACGCTTATTTCGCGCGCACCCAACCGGCCGAAGAACATCCGGAAGATTCCAATTTCAAAGCTGAAGGTGACGGGAAAGAAAAAAATGAAGGTGAACCTAATGTTCCCGGCCCGAACGAACTACCCGATCAGCAAAAAGTTGGTGAAGATAATAATGGAAAACGCCCGCAACCGCAGGAACCTTATCGGGAGGGAACAGCTGATGATGATGGGCAGGCGAAGCCGGAAAAAGATCATTCGGAAACGTGATAGTTGAACACGATTTTCAGGATTGATTTGATAAACAGGATTAAACCATTTGCAAAATCCTGTTCATCTTCTAAATCACGTTAATCGTGTTCACCACTTAACATGCTGATCAATAAACCCGATCAGATCATCAGCCATTGCCTGCTGTTCTTTTACACTGGGGTGGCCCGGCGTGTTCTTATAAGGAAAGAAATGCGTTAGGATATTTTTATCGCCGATCTGCGCTACCGCTTTTTCAATGTAGCCCGGCCATGGTGATCCCGCTTTAGTAGCATCCATGCTGCCTAATGCGCAAATGATCTGCGCTTTGCGGTATTTGTCCCTGATGCTTTTGACCAGGTCTTTATAAGCTTTAATGATCTGGTCATCCGTCGGCGCTTTATCGCCGAAACGGGCTTTGAACTGTTCATTAGTCGGCAATTTGGTGATCCAGGCATCGTTCTGGAAAAGGTTGATCACCACCACATCGGGCTGATATTTGGAAAAATCCCATTTGCTTTCGCTATCGGTGGGGTCGAGCTTATCGTACATTTCCGGCATGATCTGCGGGAACCAGCTTACCATCACACCGATGCCGCTGCGTGCCGTTAAATTGTATTCCGCATTGAAATGACGGGCGGTTATTGTAGCATAACTCAGCCAGGCATCCTCGTAAGGTGCCGTGCCCCTATCCTGCCCCGTGGTATCGATCACCGCGTAAGCACAGGTGATGGAGTTGCCGATGAATTCTATTTTGCGTTTACTTACCGGATCGGGTGCCAACAGCGATGATCCTTTGTCCAGCGCGAGTTCATATATCCAGGTTTTTCCCATCGTCCACTCGGTACGTTTGAACAATTGGAGCGAGTGCTTACCCGCAGGTAACCCGGTGACCAATGTATATTGCTTTTTCGTGCTGTCCGGATGAATTACACTCATCACCTTGCCGTCAACCACTACGTTGATAAAATTTTCGCCATGTTCATCGCGCAGCGTTGCTTTGACGCCCGTCCCCATGAAATTGATACTTGCCGAAGTGCCGGGCCAGGCCAGTTCCGCTGCTTCGTCCTGCATCACAATGCGGCCCATGTATTTGATATGCGGATCGTGGCTGCGGATAATAACATTTTGCGCGCCCGCAACAATAGCGGCGCACAGCAGTAATAAGAGCAACAGGTATTTAGGTCTCATTGTAAGCGGGTTTATCTCAAATATACATAACTAATTTTATCGTTATCAGTATTCCCGCAACAATTTACTTTTAGCTACTTTAAATATACATAGGTTATTCCATCACCACCCCGGTCGGCATGTTCATCTTCCATCCGGTCCACAGCATCATACTTCTTCAAATATTCGCGAATCAATTTACGTAATATCCCGTCGCCTTTACCGTGGAGTATCTTCAGGTTACCGAAACCCATCATCAGCGCCCTGTCCAGCAGCTTCTCTATCTCATACAAAGCCTCATCTCCCCGCTTGCCGCGCACATCTATTTCCGGACTGAAACCGGCCAAATCACTGGTATGCGAATTGTATCCTCTTCGCACCTCCTTCGGCACTTCTTTCCTTGATACTTTTTGTACCCGGTTCTTTTTGGCTACGGTACGTAAATCGCCGATAGCGATGATCACATTGTCTTTCGCTATTTCTATCACTTGTCCCGTTGTTTCCGAATCGGTCAGTTTTACCCAGTCGCCGGGCTTCAGCGCTTCCTCAACTTTCTGAACTTTAGGCTGATCTGGTTTGACGGTGTTCTTTTCCAGCTCCCGGTTCAGGTTTTCACGCAGCTGGCGCGTCTGCTCTTTATCGGCATTGCTTTTTTTGATATCCGATATCGTGTTCTCAACCAGCTTATTGGCATTCAGGATAATGTTCTTCGCTTCCTGTTTGGCATCCCGTATCAATGCCTTTTTATTTTCTTCGAGGTAGCTTTTCAGCTTTTCGTTTTCGCTAAGCAAACTGTCTACGTGGCGTTGCTGCTTATCCAGTTTTACGCGCGTATCGTAAATTTCCTTTTTATCCCTTTCAAGATCTACCAGCAAGGTATCCACTTTCTTCTGACTTACGCCGACTTTATTCTTCGCCAGGTCAAGTACCTGTTTGGGTAAACCGATCTTTTGCGCTATCTCGAAAGCATAGGAGCTGCCTGGTTTCCCGACTTCAAGTATATAAAGCGGCCGCATTTCCACATTGTCAAAAAGCATCGAGGCATTTTCGATACCGGATGTATTGCCTGCAAAAACTTTCAGATTGGAATAATGCGTAGTGACCACTCCTTTTACCTTTTTGTGGTTTAGCGTTTCCAGTACAGCTTCAGCTATCGGCCCGCCAAACTGCGGATCGGTACCTGTGCCAAACTCGTCGATCAGTATCAGTGTCTTGCCATTAGCCTGTTCCACAAAATTCTTCATCTTGGAAAGGTGGGCGCTATAGGTACTCAAATCGCTTTCTATGGATTGATCGTCGCCTATATCGACAAATATCTGCTTAAAGACTCCTACCGTACTCACGTCATCGGCCGGTATCAGCAAACCCGCCTGGGCCATCATTTGCAGCAGGCCCACTGTCTTCATGCAAACCGATTTACCGCCTGCATTCGGACCAGATACCACCACGATGCGTGTTTCTTCGTCAATGCTGACATTTAGGGGCACCACCGTTTTCTTTTCAGCCCTAAAACTGAGGAATAGCAAAGGATGCCGCGCATTCTGAAGCCTGATGCGGGCTTCGTTTACCAAAACGGGTATTGCCGCATCAATATCAATGGCGAACAAGGCTTTAGCGCGAACGAAATCCATTTTGGTGAGCAGGCCGTGATACGACAGCAGCAATGGAACATACGGCCGCAGCTCGTCGGTTAATGTTGTCAATATTCTGACGATCTCCCTTCTGCGCTCAAACTCCAGGTCGCGGATGGTATTGTTCAGGGAGAATACTTCTTCCGGTTCGATATAAACTGTTTGTCCTGACGCAGATTCGTCATGAATAAAACCTTTCAGCTTGCGTTTATTTTCAGCCAGCAAGGGGATGCACAAGCGACCATCACGGATGGTCAATGACCCGTCCGCCGTCCAGCCGTTGGACGATGCATTTTTAAACACCTGGTCTATTTTACGGCGGGCCTCATTTTCAGCTTTGGCTATGGAAGAAGTAATGTCCGCCAATTCGCGCGATGCATTTGGCCTGATCTTTCCTTTCTGGTCTATGATAGCATCTATCTTTTTGACGATCGCCTTTTCGATGGGTAAATGTTCAAACAATGCTTCCAGGTTAGGGTACTGCCCTTCCCTTTCGTTGAAATAGCCGATCACCGCAAAAACTGTGGTTAACGATGCCTGAACCTGGTAAAACTCCTCTTCGGTAAGAAACGCCCCCTCTATCTTTGCCTTGTTCGCCAGTGACTTGATGTCGAAGAAGTGATGGATTGGCAAAGCCTCATCATTCTGCAAGATATTTTTGAACTCGGCCGCCTGGTTCAAAAACTTCAGCACCTGGTCGTAATTGTTCATCACCTGTATCTTGTCCACCATCTGGCGGCCCATATCGCTCAGGCAATGCGCTTTGATCAGTTCTTTGATCTCGGAAAAACCAAGCTTTTCGGTGCTATTAGTTGGGTACAGCATTCTTTTTAAGCGGCTTGGGAATGAACCTTTTATTCGTAAACTTCCCTTTCGGGACCTGGGTTGGCACCGTTACCGGAGGTTTAGCAGCAGGCGGCGGTGGGGGCGCAACACGGTGCGGCAAGCGTTTCAGCGAGTCTTCGCGCCTTTTCTGGTCGGCTGCCATTTCCTTTTGGTTGATCTTGTTCAGCGAATCCGACTTTACCTTTAAAACGGTAGTCACCTTTTCATAAATATCAACCAGCAATTCGGGGTTGGTGCAATAATATTGCATGCTTTTTCTGAATTGCACCGAGTCGGTATTGAAGTGTTTAAATATCTTCAGGTACCTGTCCGTCCCGTATTTGTACAAGCTATCCGGCAGCTGCATCACGTTGTACATGGCGCCATCGGCGATATGCACCTCGGTAAGCAGCGTTACCATCTTATCGGGTTTTATAACGTTATCCGGAATGCTTTTTCCGCCACAGGCGCAAAGGATCATCAATAGCGAAAAAAACAGGCTTTTATATCTATGCATTATTTATTTTTGCGGCAAAGGCCAAAACTACGGATAAATGAGCATTGCAGATAATATCAGGAACCTAAAAAACGAAACCGACATCATCAATGTAACGCTTGTTGCTGTATCCAAAACCAAACCTGCTGAGGAGGTAATGGAAGCGTATAATGCAGGACAACGCATATTTGGCGAAAATATGGTGCAGGAACTGGTAGAAAAGTATGAAAAACTACCTAAGGATATCCAATGGCACCTCATAGGCCACCTGCAAAGCAACAAGGTGAAGTATATTGCTCCCTTCGTCAGCATGATCGAATCAACAGACAGCCTGAAGCTTTTGAAGGAAATTGACAAACATGCCGAAAAGAACAACCGCGTGATCGATTGCCTTTTGCAGATATACATAGCTGATGAGGAAACCAAATTCGGGCTGGATTTTGACGAGGCCATCGAATTGCTGCGTTCGGAAGAGTTCACTGCTTTAAAACATATAAGAATTCGCGGATTGATGGGTATTGCGACGAATACCGACAACCCAAAGCAGCTCAAAGAAGAATTCTATGAATTGAAAACGTTTTTCGAAGGCATCAAACAAAGTTATTTCAGGAAAGAGACTACTTTTGACACCCTGTCGATGGGCATGTCGTCTGATTATAAGATCGCCATAGAACAAGGCAGCAACATGGTGCGTTTGGGCAGTACCGTTTTTGGCCAGAGAGTGGTCAAACACTGGAAAAACAATTAAACACAATTTGCGGGATCTCATAGATAAACAGGATTTATATTGAACTAATGACCAACCTACGTATAGCCACAAAAGAAGATTGCCCGCGCCTGATGGAATTGGTGAACGAGCTCGCCATATTCGAACGCGAGCCGCAGGAAGTTACCGTAACGCTGGAAGAATTTATCGATGCCGGTTTTGGGGAAAAGCCCGTGTGGAAGGCTTATGTGGTGGAAGCAGACAATTTTATAGTCGGTTTTGCAATTTATTACGTCCGCTATTCGACATGGAAAGGCTGCCGTTTATATCTTGAAGACCTGATAGTGACCGAAGAATGGCGCGGCAAAGGAGTTGGGAAGCTGCTGTTCGAAAAAATGATAGAAGAGGCACGCGATCTCGGCTTTAACGGCATGACCTGGCAGGTGTTGGACTGGAACCAACCGGCGATAAAATTTTATGAAAAATACGAGGCTGCAATTGGCACAGGCTGGTTGAATGGCTCTCTTTCTAAAGAACAGGTAAATAAAATATGAAATATAAAGCTATATGGGTTGCCGCAGCTGCAATAGCGTTCTTCGGCTGCAATTCCAATAACCAAAAACAGGCGAAAAAAATACCCGCAGTAAAGGATACCGTTGGCTACAGCAACCAAACCATACTGGAAACCAGCGACGACTGCAAAGGCAAAACCATGGATTCGTGTGCTACGGCACAATTTACCTTCCCGGTATTTAATGGTAAGGATGCGTTGAATGATACCGTAAGACGAAAACTCGTTTTCTTCTTTAACGCCGAAAAAAATCCTAAAACCGATCTGCGTGAGTGCGCAAAGCTTTTTTTGAAAGCCTATGCCTTTAATAAGAAGCAAAAGCCAAATATCCCTCCTTTTAAACTGAATAGCTTAACAAAAGTAATGGCGCAATACAATGGGCTTACAACGATAGGCGCCGGTGTGTTTATTTATATGGGCTATGATAACGGTCACAATATCCTGCGTTTCATCAACTGGAACCAAAAAGCGAATAAGGAAGTTTCTTTGGATGATATATTGACAGGTGGTAATTCCAAAGAGCTGAACAAAATTGCGGAAGGTATATTCCGCCAGAATGAGCATTTGAGCGACACGGCATCTTTACAGCCTAATTTTCATTTCCGGGATAATAAGTTTCTGCTTACTGATAATTACCTCATCACTCCGCAGGGGTTGGGTTTCTACTACAACAAGTTCCAGCTATCACAATTGAAACCGGTGGAGATATTGATCCCGTACGATAAGTTAAAACCACTGATGAAGCCAAACACTGTTTTATCTCAGTTTGTTAATCAGTAAATTTGGACATGAGCGTAACGCGTATTCTTAGTACTGTTGCAGTGTTGACTGTTTTGGCCTCGTGCCAATGGGGAACGCCGGGCAAGAAAACACAGTCAGCTACAGCAAAAGATACGTTAGTCTATTCCTACAAAACCATCGACGAAAAGGCACCTGATTGCGGCAAGAAGCCGGATACTACGTGCAGCAATGCCAAGATAACGTATCCAGTTTTTTCAGCACAAAGTGCTCTGAACGATACCGTAATCCATTATTTACTGGCCGTTAACCGCATCGGCGAGAAACCGGATAAGGACCTGCAAGGACAGGCCAGAAATTTCATCCAGGCTTACATGGATGACGAGCAGCGCAAAACGAATCCGGATATGGTTTATGATCTTGAGTCGAATGCAAGTGTGCTGAGACAGGATTCGAGCCTGACAACGATTCAAATCGACCGTTACCTTTTTGCAGGTGGTGCGCATGGCAGTAGTTATACAGGCTTCATTAACTGGAATTCGAAAGTGAGTAAAATTGTTAGTCTGAAAGATTTATTTGTAGAAGGCTATCAAGCTAAGCTTACCGCAGTAGCTGAAAAGATATTCCGAAAGGATGAAAAGCTGAGTGATACCAGCTCGTTACACAATTATTTCTTCA
>Ga0157374_10003353_pt1 | contig 13447 bp, 11 predicted proteins | sample M25metaG_FD_115308 | JGI IMG/M metagenome (GOLD analysis project Ga0157374, IMG submission 115308) | Miscanthus rhizosphere microbial communities from Kellogg Biological Station, Michigan, USA - M2-5 metaG | ecosystem: Host-associated > Plants > Roots > Rhizosphere > Soil | place: USA: Michigan...
CCAATCAAAAGGACACTCTAGCTAGCACCCATCCTCGGGCCGGTTTTTAACCCTTCCGGCATTGTTCCTCCTCACGCGGTGTTTGCGCGGTAGCGAAGCATAAGACATGGAAATTTCTGATTTGGACCCCTCGCTGACAAGATTTTGAGAATGATCGATTCCGAATACCCATCGCGGAAATGAAATAGGGTTGCAATCTTCCGAGAACAAACAAACACGGGCACCCCTTCAAGAGTGCCCGTTGCTCGCCTTCAACCAGCGCGTCGTCCCGCCTCGTTGGTTGCTTCGAGTCATCATCGATAGTCAGTCTTATTCATTCACTTTCGTGCGCACCAACGACTCTATCTTTGAGGTGCGGAGATCAGTCTCAAAGTCACTTGGTCGGGATAAGTCACGTCGGAAGGTACTTGGCTGTGGTACGCACCTGCGATGTACCGTCTGCATGTGCGCGTACAATTCACTCTCTGAATTGTACCAACCATTGCACTGCTGGCAGGAGTTTCGAGCATCTTGTGGGTGAGTCATGAAGGTTACCTCCCAAATCTTTAGTCAAACTTCCTGATCGTCGCTGGCCTCCTTTAACATGTGATTTCATCCTAGAACTCCGTGGAAGCGAGGCAAGGGAATTCACCGTTCAGACTGTGGAAAAAAGCGATGCCTGTGGAAAACGTGCAGTAGAATTGTACTATGCGTAGGAGCCAGATCACGCGGACTCCGCAGAATGCCTCGCTCCGAGATCCAGTCTGGATCCCTCGGGCTAAATTAACAGCTTGCCCTGCCAAATCATTCTCCGAAGCTGATCGATTGCAGGGCACTCATCTTAAGTACGCTGATTCCGTCGCGGTATTCCAATAGGTTAAGCGCCCTATCGTCCCCGCCTATCAGTTGAATAATGATTCCCGTTCTCCCGTTACCAAGATCAAGCACATTGAAGAGTTCGGGAAGCTCTCCACCATCAGGAGCGGTGCTGAGCGTTTCGACAGCGAGGATGTGAAGCGTCGGTAGAGGTGCTATCCAGGCGGCAAAAGCGTAGGTGGGTCTGCCTTGGTTCTCTTTGTCGGACTTCCATTCTGCTCTGACGAAGTATCGCAAACTGCCATCGGCTACGTTGAAAGGTTGCATATCAAATGCTAACGGGACCTTATCCGCTTCGTCTCGGACAGCATCATCCGCTTCCATTTTAAGGCGTTCATTGAGCAGTGTAGCAATCTCGGCCTGTACATCGGATCGGACCAGTCCCTCATCAAGATGGGCATATCTGAGAAGTTCGGCCGTTGAAGTCTGTCTCAGTTTTACTCTGTCGTTCGGGGGTTCCTCGTGGCGTCGTACGGCATAATAGTTTTTTGCGAGGACCAAAGAATCCTTCCGCTCTATTGTGCCTAAGGCACCGATGAACGAATCATTGCCAACCTCCTCGTCGGTTTCACACCCGACCAGAGTGGTGAGTCTAATCGTGGCAACCGTGCCGTTGCCTAGCAGTAAATCGTAACGGTCACCGATAGCGAAGTGCTCAGCGTCTGGCCCGTTCTGAAAACGAGCGATGTAGCTCGCGGGAAGCTCGACTGGGTCAAAGAAGCCGTCTGCTACCGGAGCCGTCAACTTTCTGGCGCTGGTAGACATTGTGCCCTTGAACTTAACTGCATCGAAGTAAACCACGACTCGATTGCCATCGTAGCGGCCGGCAAGCCAAAAGCGTTCGGGCTTTCCCTGGCCGAAAGTTGGGGCGCAATGCACCGCCAAGATTCCGAACAATAGAAGGGCCAGTCGTCCAAAATTGAATTCTCTCCGGACAACAAAAGTCGTCATTTCATCACCCACATGAATACACAGAGTACTACGTTCTAGAGGGCCGAAAGACGAGGTCTGCATAATCAGCAATTGAAGTCAAGTAGGGGAGACCTTGTCCCTCGATTGGATTTGCGTAGTACCGTGCAGATTAGGATTGTTCAGCCAGCTCAGAAGTTCTTCAAACCTTGATAAAGCCAGAGGCTGAACGCTGAAAGAAACAGAAAGGCCGAAATCGCAGTGAGTACGATAATCGGCATCCGGAGTCGTGTCATCCTGGCGATGAGTTCTTTTTGCTCTTCAACGTGATGGTGCTCTGCTACATTGATAAAGATCTGGTCATCTTCCTTTGAGGATAGTGTCGCGCGGTAGATCAGGAGGATTGCCAGAATAACTACGATAATACCGCACGCACTGAAGAGCACCCAGACGACATTTGATGGTTCCATAGCTTTCCTCCCACCCAGAACGGGACAGAGTTGGAGAGATTCGGGCCACGATTATTCGGGGTTAGCATTGCAAGCATCGCACATATAAACGATCTTTGCGGGGTTATGTACCTTTTCTGCGTGAACCAATCCGAGGCACCGTACACCCTTGTACTCGTAATGCGGGCGTGGGTACTGCCCGGCTACCATTGCGGCACACCCGGCGCAGTTAGTATCGCCTACCTCATGATCCCGCCCGTTCGGAAGCCGAATTTCATTTCAACGAAGTAAGCATGGGATTTCCCTGGTTGTCTGTGACGTACGTCACGCATCCGTTTGCATCGTACGGACTTCGACTTGAACAATGCCCATTTCGGGGAATATCTAGTTAGCATAATCGGAGCAATTGCAAGGTTACTAGCTGATTTCAGTGACACCAGCCATCTTCACAACAGGAGATTTCATCTGCTTCTTAGCGAATTTAGCCGCTTTCTTGCGATCGGTGTAGACGCGAGCAAATGTTTCACCGTCAGGATAAAAGATTGTGACTTGCCAGTGGCGATGCTTTCGTCGCTTGTCTTGGCGCAATTTTGCTCGGTAGCGAGTTTTCATTTTTGGGATACTAGCACGTCTCAATACATTTCCCTTTCCGTGCGAATATAGCACGTCACTTCCACTTTCGCAGGACTCTCCACGCCGTCACCAGTTCGTTTATCAGCCGGGGCCGCGGAACGCCTTTCTCCTAGATATAAACAGGAACGTCACACCCAAAACTGAACCAAGTGGACCAATTCCCAGTACGTGTTCGCAGCATATTCGGGTAGAACTGCCTGAAGATCGGCCGGGTGGGTACCACCGTGGAAGTAACCGGCAACGCTGCTTAACGACAGAGCAAGCACGCGACTCGTTGAAGAATACAGGTCCGACTATCGCAAGAGGACCGCTGGCTTTGCGGATTGGCAGAAAAAATCCCCGGTTGTGAAAATGGATTGCGTCACTGAAATCAGCTAGTTTCTGCCTAATTCGCCACCGTTGTAGAATCTCACACTGTGATTGCCTCTTCTCACGTTTGTGACCACCGCAAGGATAAGCCAGAATCTGGTCACGCCGGCGAATGGTGGCGTCATTGTTGTGCGATCAGGTTCGCAGAAAAAAACTCTTCCCTATGTTCATGATTCTTGTCAGCAAGCATGGGCGCAAGATCATGGTGGCGAACGCCTCTACAAACTCGGATCGGTTAATTTGGAGAAAACGATTCAATGTGCCAGATGCGGTAGGTTATTTGAGGCCAGCAGGAACCTGAGAAACGATAATGAACGACGAGTGAAAGAATTATCATGTCCCTATGACGACTGCGGCGAACCCGCCAAGGTACAATGGCCTGAAGATCAGTTCGAAAAATCTCATCGGAGACATGAAGCCTAATTGCTCAATGGTCACTGAAGCACACGACACATCCCAAATTCTTATCGAACTGGGTGTGACTATAGTCGGTCTTGCGCTCCTTGCCCGGTTTGCAAACCGGCTGGGATTCTCAGCCATTCCTCTCTATTTGTTAGCCGGCCTCGCATTTGGCAATGGCGGTCTCGTTCCGCTCGGCGTCAGCGAGAACTTTATTCATATTGGGGCGGAGATCGGCGTTCTCTTGCTCCTGTTCATGCTTGGGCTGGAATACACTGGTGAGGATCTCAAGACAAATCTCCAAAGTGGATTCCTATCTGGTGTGGTTGATTTTGTCCTTAATTTTCCACCGGGACTCATCACCGGTATATTGCTTCGTTGGGGCCCATTACCTTCCGTGCTGCTCGGTGGCGTAACGTATATTTCGTCGTCGGGCATCGTCGCAAAGGTACTCACCGAACTGAAAGGCATGAACAATCCGGAAACGCCGTCGGTGATTTCCTTACTTGTTCTGGAAGACCTTGCGATGGCAGTTTATCTGCCGCTCATTGCGGCTCTTCTGGTCGGCGGAGGTCCGCTGAGGACAATCCTTTCTGTGTTTGTCGCGCTGGTAACGGTGGGAATCATTCTGCTGGTTGCGTTGCGCTACGGACGACAGGTCAGTAAATTATTTCTGCACGAGTCGGACGAGATTCTTTTGCTCACAACGTTCGGCGTTGTGCTTCTGGTTGGGGGGCTGGCGCACCGGTTGCAGGTCTCGGCGGCCATCGGCGCATTTCTTGTTGGCATTGCCCTCTCTGGCCCGATGGCTGAGAAGTCCAGAAAGTTGGTGGCTCCACTTCGAGATCTGTTTGCAGCGACCTTCTTTTTCTTTTTCGGACTACAGATTGACCCGAGAACTCTGCCCAGCGTAATGATCCTGGCCGTGGGCTTGGGTGTTGTTTCTTCCGCCACAAAGGTGCTCACCGGTTACTTGGCTGCGAGGCGAGCTGGAGTGGATTCTCGGGACCGCATACGCGCGGGCGTAGTGCTCATTGCAAGGGGGGAGTTTTCGATCATCATCGCTGGCTTGGGTGCAGGCATTGAGCCCCGGTTGGGGCCACTTGCGGCAGCCTATGTTCTGTTTCTTGCAATTCTTGGACCGGCTCTAGCGCGTCTCGTAAGGTGAATCTTGCGCCCGACAGCGGGCCTTCACCGTATCGACTTTCCAAGTCGGACGTCGCGTAACTAAAATCAACTAGTTACATTCTCCTTCCATCGAGGCTCAGACTATTTCGAGCGTAATTGAATCACCGGGTGAAACTAAAGAATTCGCATCGTCGCACTCTAAGGTTGCAGTTGACTCTGCGGCTGCAGATTGGCACACTGCTCGGTATAAACGACGCTGTAAGGGTGGTATTTCCCTCATTTCGACGCCGAAACGAGGATTTTGCAGACGTTCTAGTTACTATCTGAATTATCTCGGACACGACGCCGTGTCCCAACCAATCGCGATATCGAGATAGGTTCGACGACGAACCGCTAAGTGAATCAGGGCAGGCTACTGCACTGTGCGGCCGTCTTTTTTTATTTGTACGACCCGGTCTCGTGGACGAAAGGAGTCTCACTTGCGACGACTGGTAGTTTTCGCGACTGCCACAATACGAAAAACATGTCTTGGTAATCCTAGAAGGAACCATGGCGACGACTCTGAGGCGCACTTCGCGATGACTGGCCGCAACCGGTCAGGACGACTCCTTGGTATCTCTCTTGGCCCTCGCCTGCTAGTGCTTCGGGAACTGGTCAGGCACGTCGGAAGCATGATCCCCGAAATGTTGAATAGATTTATGTTTCACCGTTTTTGGGGTGAAGGAATTCTGTCCACCGGTGCCCAATTTGTGATGGATAGCTATGAGGACGTCAGCCTGAGAAACAGATTTCGGTATGTAGATGTTAATACCTCTGGTTCACAACCGTTAGAAGTGTTTGCAGATACCGAGATCCTTCCTGGGATGTTCTTTCCTCAAGCCGTCGCAATGTTGACGGAACTCTTTTCGCAAAATACAGGCAAATTGGTTCGCGTTACCACTGGTGCCGAAATAGAAGGTGCGATGAATGCGACACTAATTTGTTATGGCAATTCGGACTCGAACGCCAAGACGTTCGACGTCGAGGCTTCTTCGGAAAAATCTTTGTGCCAATTTGTATTCGATGTCACCGGACAACGCGCATTTCAGTTAGGTGAGCAGCTTTACACAATGGAGACTCGCGGCGGCATCACTTACGATAAAGCAATTCTACTGAGGCTGACCAACCGACAAAATCCGAATTACTGTTATGTCGTCTGCGCCGGGCTTTCTGAGTGGGGCAGTCTGGCGGCGGTCTACTACCTCACAAAGAAATGGAAAGTTCTTCACGATCGTTTCGACGAGTCTTGGAAGCGAAGAGACTTCTGCGTATTGCTGGACGTTCAGTCCGGACAGTTTGAGAACGCAAGAGAAGTGGCCTCTGTCGTTCGGTTAACACCACTTTTCTAAGGGTTACATGATGAATGCGCCCAGACATCGAAGTCGGGTAACCGTATGGCTCTGAATCAATCAGGTCCCCCGGTAACACAAACAAAATTCACTACGCGCCCCGTCGCCAAAGTTCTGGTGGCCACGACGGCCATGCTCACGTTCATCTCATTTTGGCGAGCCGCAGCCATAGTCCTGAATGATCTGGCATCTTCTGCGTACTATGCAGGCGGCGAAGCTGAGCAATTCATCGGCAAGACAGCGCCGTGGTTCATCCTCGCGACCATGCTCCTCTCGTACGCGGTTTCTCAGCTGTACGTAGAGAGTTGCAGCATGTTCGTGCGCGGGGGCGTCTATCGGGTCGTTAAGGAGGCGATGGGCGGAACGCTGGCCAAATTCTCTGTGTCGGCGTTGATGTTTGATTACATTCTTACAGGACCGATAAGTGGTGTGTCCGCTGGGCGATACCTTGCCGGACTACTCAATGAACTGTTCGCCTTCGCGCATCTGAACTTAGTTCTGAACGCGAACGTCGCCGCTACGATATTTGCCATGGCTGCCACTCTCTATTTCTGGTGGCAGAACACGAAGGGCATTCACGAATCCAGTGAGAAGGCGCTTTGGATCATGCAATTGACCACCGTAATGGTCATCGCTTTGGTCGCGTGGTGCAGCTATACGCTTTGGACTCACGGAGGACAACTACCGCCGGCGCCGGTCCCTCGAAACATTATCCTCGATAAACATTCTCTTGGGTGGCTGTACGGCAGCAATCTTGCGGGGCTCGTCACCGTGATCGCTGTGTTTGTTGCCCTGGGCCATTCGGTCTTGGCAATGAGCGGCGCGGAATCGCTTGCGCAGGTGTATCGAGAGATCGAATACCCCAAGCTTCCCAACCTCAAGAAAGCGGCATTGGTAATTTTTCTGTATAGCCTGATCTTCACGTCATTGGTCTCGTTCTTTGCCGTGATGCTCATACCGGATAAGACTCGTCCCGAATATTTCCAGAATTTGATCGGCGGTCTAGCGATGAACCTTGCGGGGCCATACGTGGCTCGTCTGGCTTTTCAAGTATTCGTCGTCGCGGTGGGAACCTTGATTTTGTCCGGCGCGGTAAACACCGCAATCATTGGATCAAATGGCGTCCTCAACCGCGTTTCCGAGGACGGAGTTCTCTCTGACTGGTTTCGCCGTCCACATCCGCGATTTGGAACGTCCTACCGGATCATTAACTTCGTCGTAGGCTTCCAGCTCGCAATGATTCTACTGAGCCGTGGTGACGTGACGTTCCTTGCGAACCTTTATGCGTTCGGCGTCATTTGGAGCTTCGTTCTCAACGGCATTGCCGTCCTTGTACTGCGGTATACGCACCCCGAAGGCCGAGAATTCCGTGTGCCGCTTAACTTATCGATTGGAGGTAAGGACATACCCGTCGGAGTTGCTTTGATTACACTGACGCTGATTACCACGGCAGTTGTGAATCTGTTCACAAAGCCGGCGGCAACGGTTTCAGGAATTATTTTCTCAGGCGCTCTTTTCGTTTTCTTTACGCTTTCCGAGAAGAGGATCCAGCGGCTGCGGGGAGAAGCGCATATCGAACTCGATCAGTTCAATCTCGCTCAAGAAGCCGAGTTGACCCAAGACAACCTAGGCGTCCGACCCGGAAATATCCTTGTTCCAATCAGCACAAATTATGCGCTCTATGCCCTGGAAGCGGCACTACGCCGGGCCAAACATCGAGAAACGGAGGTCGTCGTCTTGCACGTTCAGGTTTTGCAGCGCGCAGGTTCAGCAGAAAGCGACCTAGCACCGGATCAACTATTCACGCCGATTGAGCAATCCCTGTTTAGCAAGGTTCTCGCGATCGCTGAAAAAGAGGGTAAACCAGTGCGGCTCGCAGTCGCCGCCGCAAATGATTTGTGGGAAGGAATCCTGCGCATGGCGGCAGGACTGCAGTCAAGCTCGGTGGTTGTCGGCGGTTCGTCAAAAATGTCGGTCACCGAACAAGCGCGCGATATCGGGCTCGCATGGGAACGGATACCCGAGCCGCGACCGCGCATAACGCTCGAAGTCTTCAATTCCTCCGGCCAGGAACAGATTTTCTATCTCGGACCCCATGCCCCACGTCTCACACCCAAGGAAATTGACCTGCTGCATCGGCTCTGGATCAACATCTGCGACGATCTGAGTGAGGAAGAAATTCATCATCACGACATCGTCCATTTCGCCCTCACCGAAGTTGAGAGACAGGTCACGAACGGGCAACGCGATGAGGTTCTGCTGCGAATGCGAGATCACTTGCGTGGAATCAAAGATCGCCGCCTACCTCCCTCTTAGTGTTTGAGAATACCGTAGGCCGCGTCTTCCTGATTTGCTAGCCGGACCGCCTAGATATACATGAGTCGAGCATTAATCCGTTTGTTCACGGTAGCGTTGGCCACTTGGCCCGGGCGCCAATGGTTGTTATGATTGCACTGTGCGATGCCCAAAGCCGAAACGAATCTTATTAGCACTACTGCTCACCAGTGTTTTGGCTGGTCATGTTTTGCTCGATTCATATTACAGTTTGAACGGCCATTTCCTGACTGCAAATGAAGCCGCAAGCTTCGTTTCAATCTCCGGCTTCCTTCCCACTAGTGCTTTTGGTTACGCCAGACCCCAATCCAAACTTCTAAGCACCTGGGAACGTTCAAGTAATAATACTGGGCAGGCTGCTCCGAATTACCCGGCGAACGGGCATGCTAGGCTGAAGGTCAAGCTTTCGAGCAGCTGGATACGCTTGTCGAGTGGTCAGCACCTCGCCACCTTTTTGGGTGCTCTTACTTTAACCGGCCGTTCTCCCCCTCCCGCGATCACCCTGGCATCGATCTCAAATTAGCTAGCTCCTACAGTTCATTCACAAATTGGCACCTCGAAGGTCACGGAAGACATTGGTGTAGCTTGCTGATCTCGAAAGGAGTGGCGCATGGACGCGGCAACTATTTTTGTTATGGTGGCGACGATACTCTTTGTCGGATTTATCGTTTGGCTGAATGTGGGGGCCCCGGAGCAAAACGCTGAAACGCCTGCAAAATTGGGCAGCGGTCCTCAGTCAGCTCCGACGAATGAAAGCACAATGAAAGGAAAAAAGGTGAGAAAAAAGTAAGAAGAAAACAATTCGTTTGAATGCCGTGACTGCATGCCACACCGCGGAACCAGTGGTGCAGTCGCATTTCATGAACGCTTTTCGAATCGAGGGTCTGTGCGTGAGGATCTGCAAAAACTGATGATTGGATACCTGGCCAGTATCGGCAGTGTCCTGCTCATCGGGTTCCTCTTTTGGCCGTTCTACCGTGATGTACGCGGCATCACGGCGGCGACGGCTCTGCTGATCATGGTGTTGCTTGTTGCGATCCGATGGGGGATGGGACCGGCACTGGTGTCGTCGCTATTAGGCGCTGTGTACCTGAACTTCTTCTTCGTACCACCGACATTAACGTTCCAGTTTCGGATGGCTGAAGGGGACGACCTCGTTTCCCTGGTCGCTTTCCTCGTCACTTCCATTTTGGTCGGTCAGCTTTCCTCTCGATCCCAACTCCACGCCAGGAAGAATCAGGAACTATACAATCAATTGCGGGCTAGTTTTGATCAAGCCAGTCAGTTGGAGGCGGTTAAGCAAAGCGAGCAACTGAAGTCGGCTCTCCTTGATTCGGTAACGCATGATCTTCGAACGCCTCTTACCTCGATCAAGGCCAGCGCGACAGCGCTCATCGATCTTCGCAACGCTGATTCCAGGACCTCCTCCCCTTCCGATAGTCCCGAGGAAAGTCTGCTGAGTAGCATTGTGCAGCAATCCGACCGTTTGAATCATTTCATCGAGGGAATGATCGAGCTAGCCCAAATCGAAGCTGGCAGAGAGCAAGGGACCCAAAAGTGCGAGCCGATTCCAATGGAGGAGATTATTGGGAATGCGCTGGCTCGTGCCGAGGACCTCCTGCGGAATCACAAGGTACTCGTCGAGTGTGAGGAAAATCTCAGTGCAGCGGTCAGCCCTAGAGCAATGTCGCAGGTCTTATTCTCATTGCTGGAAAACGCTGGGAGATACGCTCCACCTGAAACGACAGTTCGCATCATGGTCAAGCACGTAGATCCTGCGAATATTCATATTGCTGTTGAGGATGAAGGACCCGGGGTTCCAACGCATCTCCAAATCAAAGTATTCGACAAGTTTTTTCGCAGTAATGTTACAGATCATCGCGGAACCCCGGCAAATGGTTTAGGGCTCGGCTTGGCAATCGCTCGGGGAATCGTTGAGGCGCACAACGGAAAGATCTGGGTCGAACACCGTGATTCAGGAAAGTCGGGCGCCCGATTTATTTTTACGGTACCGGCGACGAGCGGATCCAAAATGAGCCATGGAGAGCCCAAACGCGCAAGGTGTCCACATGAGTGAAGGTGCCTCTCGTGTCTTGGTAGTTGATGATGAGCCGCAGATCACTCGTGCGCTACGGACATCGCTGAATGCCCGCGGGTATGACGTTCGATCGGCCGACGACGGCGAGTCAGCGATGGAAGTGTTTAGGCGATGGGACCCCGAATTAATCATCACGGATTTGTCTATGCCCAAAATGGGCGGAATCGCTCTATGTCGGGCGATTCGATCTGTCTCTGCCGTCCCTATTATCGTCTTGTCTGTAAAGGGGCAGGAAGCCACTAAGGTCGAAGCCTTGGAATGTGGCGCGGACGATTATGTTACTAAGCCATTCGGTACGGATGAACTAGTTGCGCGGATGAGGGCAGTGCTGCGCAGAATGTCCGCTCCCGCGGCTTTGGGAGAGCTTTTGGAATCTGGAGATTTTCGCGTAGACCTCGCCACACATAAAGCGGAGATTCTAAGGAAAGAAATACACCTGACACCAAAGGAATTTGAACTCCTAGCATTTATGCTTCGGAACGCGGGCAAAGTACTAACACACACTCGCCTGCTGAACGCCGTGTGGGGAAGAACGTATACGGACCGGCTGGACGCGGTATACGTGCTGGTACGCCAACTGCGCAAAAAGATTGAACCTAACCCCGCCGTTCCGAAATATATCAAGACCGAGCCTTGGATCGGATACCGCTTCGAACCCGGTAACTAGAGAATTTTTAGGGCTTTATTAGACACTTCTAAGACGCATTTAAGCCAGAAAAGCCTACCCTTCTAAACAGGCCCAAGTGTACCTAAGGGGCCTTCCGTTCGGATCAGGTTAGCTGGCCGCGCGGCCGCGATCGGATATGTGAAGATCCGACTTCTTAAGCAAAGGGGCACCTATGGGGCTTGTACCGGTTCCGCGAAATGCTTTCACATCTGAGGCTCCGTGGAGGTCGAAGGAAGCCAATCCCGACCTTCAATTTTTGCACGAGATGGCCATGCGCATCTTCTCTCCTGCTCCATTACCCGAAGTCCTCAAAGGGGTCGTTGACTTCGTCAGCGCCGTCGTCAAATGCGATTCATGCTTTGTCTATGTTCTTGAGGATGACGTACTTTTCCTGCGTGCATCGAAGAATCCGCGTCCAGAAGCAATAAATCGCCTGAAGCTGAAGTTAGGCCAAGGCATAACGGGTTGGGTAGCCTCGCACAAGAAGCCAGTGTCCATCGATCAGAACGCCTGCGGAGATCCACGGTTCAAACTGTTTAACCAACTTCCTGAAGATCGCTTTGAATCTTTCCTCTCTGTTCCTATCGTGAGTCATGGCCGGGTCGTCGGCGTTATCAACCTTCAGAATCGTAATATTTATCATTACGATCAGTCCGAAATTCAGATCGTCTCCACGATTGGTCTGCTTGTGGGGGCGGCCGTCGAAATTGTCCTGTTGAAGACCAAAACGTCTCAGCTTTCAGACCAATTGGAATCCCGCAAATTGGTCGAACGCGCCAAAGGAATCTTGCAACGAGACCTGGGCATAAGCGAAGAAGGAGCCTACGCAGCATTACAACAAGAAAGCTGTCGAAGGCGGAAAACCATGAGAGATTTAGCTGAAGCAATTATATTCAACGAGGATTTCAAGCGTGGCCTCAAGACTTGACTCATCGACGATCCTGATCACCTACATCGAAACTTTACATTTGACTATCGAGTTCAGAGCTTGCAAACTGTACGTGCTTCTTATTGTAGGTTCCGGCTAGATTTCTTTCAGCGAAGAAACAAATACTAGTCGGTTGAGGCGGAAGTTTTCTCGGACACAGCGCCGTGTCCAAACCCTTTTCCTTATCTAACGCTGTAATTCGCTTGCCAGGGTTTTTACCCATCTGGCGTGAGCTTGTGGCCGAATTGTGTCCGACCAGCATTGGATCAGTGTGCGTGGCTCTGAAAGTTTGCTCTATCCCGAATCGGCACGAAGACTGTGTCAGAAATGATCAAGCCCGTGGAGACTGCACGACCATGACTACCGTCACGAGACTAAAACGGAGGAGGAAAGTATTTTAAACAGCTGATCGAGCTCGGAGATTTTGTGAAGAAAATCTATCTTCACAAACGTTTCGGTCAACTGTCGCCTCTGAGCATTTTAAGAGTGGAAATAAAAGGCGTCCTGGCCGAGTGCGACTGGCTGACGCGATCAAAGTGTACCTGGGACACGGACCAGCCACTCATCGAGCGCGAGCACAACGCATCGATGAGAACGCTGGAAGATGCCTTGGCCATTCGCAAATTCATTTTTTCCGCACTACCACAAATCGAGAGCGCAATCTTACGGGTTTACCGCCGCAGTTCCGACGACCAACTTGAATTAATCATTCGGGGCACAGTCACAAAAGGTGAACAAGCGAGCCGAACGATTCGCTCCATTGCAATGAAAGGAAAGTTGTGCGGACTCCAATTTCGAATGAGTGAAGGCGGCCTCGAAGCATTGCTAGCGGAAGACTGGCGAGGCAGATCGGCACGAGAGTTTTTAGAAATACCGAAATCTCAACAAATGGAGGAAGGTTGAATGGGACCTAATTCTAAGCAACGTACAGCTGCAGCCATATTTCTTTTGAGCCTGTCTATAGCGGGATTTCTATGGGGGGGCGCCGGCACGGGACTGTTGGGGTTTGCAGTGATGGCTGGATCAATTGGAATTTTCATGCTCAAGCGTCGGTTTTTCAGTGCCCCTTCTCGTCCATCGCCTGATGGAACTACGTTGACCTACTCAGAAAAATTCTCCCGCCTTGGTGCACGGTTGAGAGACCCGAAATGGCGGTCCTACGGGCTGCTCATGCTCGCGGGCAAGGCGTTGGGCATTGCTGCTGTGTTCGCGATGATTACAATGGGGCCAGCACTGGTTCGATCGGCTTGGCAGTGGGGTGGTACGGTGGTTCACGCTCAGCAGGAATCA
>Ga0157374_10003354_pt1 | contig 13447 bp, 10 predicted proteins | sample M25metaG_FD_115308 | JGI IMG/M metagenome (GOLD analysis project Ga0157374, IMG submission 115308) | Miscanthus rhizosphere microbial communities from Kellogg Biological Station, Michigan, USA - M2-5 metaG | ecosystem: Host-associated > Plants > Roots > Rhizosphere > Soil | place: USA: Michigan...
ACGATCGCCTCGACCTTGGCCTCAGCCATCGTCGCGCACGATCTCGTAGTGACCGAGGCCCTCGCGGCCCTGGAGCGACCAGCGGAAGAAGGCGATCTCGGCCCGCAGGCCCTCGCGGTGCACCGGGCTGGCGCTGATCAGCGTCCCCGCACCGCGCAGCGGCTGGCCCGCATCGCCGTCGACCCAGAGCTCGAGCGTCGCCCGGCGCTGCACGCCGTCGGGGCCGTACTCGGTCGAGAGCAGCGTCTCGGTCACCTCGGCCGGCGCCCCGTCGGGCCCGCAGAGCACCGCGGCGACGACCTCTTCGCCGTGGCCCTTGGCCTTGGGCGGCCTGACGGCGCTCAGCGCCAGCAGTCCGCCATCGGAGAAGGCGATCCCGATCGACCGCCGCACGATTCGGCTTTCCTCGCTCATCGACCGGCAGCCTATGGCGAGAAATGAAGTCGTGCGGCGTGAGCGGTCTAGTCTTCCTGCGCCGGCAATGAGCCCCTTCATCATCCGAGACGCCGACCCCGAGCGAGACGCTGCCGGCTGCGCGGCGATCTACGCGCCCCATGTCGAGGCGAGCGCCACCTCCTTCGAGGAGCGCGCACCGAGCGCGGAGGAGATGGCCGGCCGCATCGAGCGGACCTCGGCGACGCATCCATGGCTCGTTGCCAAGCGCGCCGGAGAGCTGCTGGGCTATGCCTACGCCTGCGCGCACCGGGAGCGACCGGCCTATCGCTGGGCGGCGGATGTGTCGGTCTACGTCGCGGACTCGCACCGTCGCCGGGGAATTGGACGGGCCCTCTATGGGGAGCTGATCGAGCGCCTGCGTCTGCAGCGCTTCAGGGTTGCCTGCGCCGGTATCACGCTCCCCAGCGAGGCGAGCGTCCAACTGCACGAGCGGCTTGGGTTTGAGCCCGTCGGCGTCTACCGCGGGATCGGCTGGAAGGCCGGCGCCTGGCGCGATGTCGGCTGGTGGCAGCTGGAGCTGGCTCCGGACAGCGACGAGCCGCCCGCGGAGCCCTTGGAACCCGCCTCGACATAGCGCCCGGCTACCATTGGCGAATGCCCGATAACGAGACAGCAGTCCTGACCGAAGACGATGTGATCGAGGCGCTCGAGGAGGTCATCGATCCCGAGCTGGGACTCGACTTCGTCTCCCTCGGCCTGGTCTACGACGTCGAGATCGAGAAGGAGGAGGTCTTCGTCACCTTCACCCTCACCACCCCGGCCTGCCCGATCGGCCCCCAGGTCTCCGAGCAGATGAAGGAGTTCGTAGGCGACCTCCCCGGCGTCTCCGCCGTCCACCCAAAGATGGTCTTCGATCCCCCCTGGTCACCAGAGATGATGACCGAGGACGCCAAGTTCGCACTCGGCTTCTAGGCACGGTTTGCGGGTCATAGGGGTCCGGCGAAGGCCAAGACTTGGGATCGCGGCGTCCAGGGCGTCGAGGGCTATCGGCTCAAACACGGAGTGAAGGACACCCGCAACGCCTTCGGCCGCGAGCCGCAGGACGCACGAGGACGCGTGGCTCGCGAGGCAGCCCTGCGACGGCTTTCCGAGACGCAGCGCAGGCTCGGGGCCTTGATCAGCTAGCTCAGGCCAGACAGAGGACGAGGAGCATCGAACGCAGCCTCGAAATTGGCCTCTGACCCCCGACCCTCGTGATTGAAGCACCGCGCTCGCGGCTGTCAACCCCTCCGGGGTCGGGCGCTTCGCGCCCTTAACTGCCGCTCTCGCGGCGCTGGCTTTGCGGGTAGGTCGGGGCGCCCTGAGTTCGAAGCCTTAGCCAGTACCGATCCAGCGCAAGCCAGTAGTCTTCTCGACTTGTGAAATTTCCTATGGAGATTCGCTTCTTGAGCACCGACGATCCCAGGCGTGTGTGGCAATCTGGGGAGAAACCTGCGGCGTGCGCGCCTCGACCTCGAAATGACGCAAGAGGAAGTCGCGGAACGCAGCGGTGTCCACGCCACCGAGGTCAGCCGCATCGAGAGCGGCAAGCGCGACCCCCAGGTATCAACGGTGCAGAGATTGGCAGAGGCCGTTGGCCTCAGTGCAAGCGATCTGCTTCGCTGAGCATTAGGCCGGCCTCCAGTCCTTTGTCAGCGGTCAGAGGCCGGCCTTTTCGCAGCTTTACTTCGCCTTCAACGTTTGTAGAAGCGGCACAACCGTCGCAACGGGCGCGATCTTCATCTCCTCCTCGCCCCCGCCCGCTCGTCAGCCCCCGGCGGGTTGCCGGGGCGGGAAGGGCAAGGCTAAGGAAATCCTTATCGTTAAGCGTCTGATTAACGCTCAGCGCATTCGCTACCGCGTTCAGCGCCTATGCTCAGGCGCTTCTGAAAAGCACCAACCGACCTGACTGGAGGAGTGAATGCGCGTGAAGCACGCGGAACTAGTGCCGGGACGGAATCCGGCGAAAAAGCGAACGCGCTTGCCGGAGGACGCGCCCACGTATCCGACCAATCACCGCGTCCGGCACGAAGTGCTCATCATCCTCCATGAGGGCGAGTTCAGCGCGGCTGAGATCGCCAGAATGATCGGGGAGGATCCGCGCCACGTGGCCAACCACCTTCGCGACCTCTACGACGCGGGCTCAATCGAATTTGTGGGCTACCAGGGTGAGGGCAACTTCAAGCGAGCGGTTTACCGAGCCATAGAGCGACCGTTCATGGGCAGCGAGGACTATCAAGCGATGTCAGTGGATGAACGGCACGAAACCATTGGCGTATATCTTCAGTGGTATTGGGGCGAGGCACTCGGGTCCTATCGCAAGAAGAAGATGGCCCGCGATGACGACCTATGCGTCCTCTCGGATGACCCCTGGCTTGACGCAAAGGGCCGGCGCGAACTCGACGAATTCCTCGCCGCCTGCTGGAGCGGCGACACCGACGTTTTGGTCGAGCTGAAAGGTGTGCAGGAGATTGAGATCCGATCGGCCGAACGAATGGCGAAATCTGGCGAGACCGGAACAAAAATCGTCGTCTCGTTGCTGGCGTTCGAGCGGGCACTCCCGCCAATATCAGAGGGCTCGCCGAGAGTGCCGATAAGCAAATCCTGAACGTTAATGAAATTACAGTTTGTCGGATGTGTATCAGTCTGAAACTATCGACACACTCCGAATCAGTTAATCACTCGGCGTCGTCAGCACGAACCGGGATAACTGGAACGGATGCTCCGGATGGCGGGCTGCCACACACAACACTCGTCATCCGGGGCACACAACCAGTCGTATGACCGCACACTTAGCTTCTACCCAGCAGCATTGCGCCGCCGCCGACTTGCAGCAGCAGCGGCGCGTGTCTGCGCTGCTCGGCTTGCTCGATGGACGAGGAGTGAAGGCGACAGGGGGGAGCGGGCGCTCCCTAGACCGGGCTGTGTCCGCTCCCGTCGTCGTCAATCAGACCAAGCTGGCAATCGTCGCGGTAATGCAGCAACTCGACAGCCCTGTGACATCCATCGAACTTCAGAAGATTTGGGCAGAACACAAGGCCCTAGAGATTTTCGAGTACCACCTTTCCACCCTCGTGAAGGCAAGAGTCGTGGAGATGGTCTTCGGTTGTTCAGAACTTCATTTTCGCCTTGCGGGAGGGGCATAGCCGTCTACTAGGGAGCGGTGCCACTAGGGCCAAAAGCAGTAGCCGCAAGGGGATGTCGAAGGGCGTCTCTGCTTTCGACAAGAGATCAAACCAGCGATAGGGAGGAAATCAGTGAAGGGGATCAGGCTTATAGGGGTAGTTGCTGCTGTCTTGCTGCTGCTCGCTATCGGCTCGGGAATCGCGTTTGCCGAGCAAGATGAAGCTGAACAGCCCAACGGCGCACTGTCGACACCCCCTGAGGCGGAACCCGGTCCCGAAATCAAAGCCGATCGCACGGCAAATTCTCAGACGTTTCGCCTGGAAGACGGCGGTCTCGAAACGAGGGTCTACGCCGATCCGATCAACTATCGCGATCAAGAAGACGAATGGCAGCCGATAGGGGATGCGCTCCGCGAAGGCGCAGAAGGGGCGGTCCTCACTAATGGCCCGAATGACTTCGACGTAGACCTCCCAGCGCAAATTGACTCGAACCCAGCGCGTATCTCCTTTGGCGAAGACTGGATCAGCAGCCAGCTCCTCGGCACCAGCACTGAAGCCGTGCAGCTCGAAGGCAAGACGGCCACCTATGAGAGCCCGCAGGGCAACGTGGCGATCGCCTATTCGGGCCTTGCCAACGGCCTCAAGGAGGACATCGAACTCGCCGACCCCTCCCAGCCAGGCACCTTCACTTTCCTGCTCGATGCTTCTGCCGGCCTCTCGCCAGAACTGACCGAATCGGGAGACGTTGAGTTCCGGGACGGCGACGGAGACGAGGTGGCAATGCTGCCTGCGCCCCTGATGTACGACAGCGCACCGGATCATCTGGCCGTCTCGCAAGCGATTCATTACAACCTCGAACCGGCCGCCGAAGGCACCTGGCGGCTCAAGGTCGAAGCCGACCGCGAATGGCTCGCCCAGCCCGACCGGGTTTGGCCGGTTCACCTCGATCCCAGTATCTTGAAAATCGAAGTGGGCCAGACTCCTGCGGCTACCTTTGACTGCGCCATCGGGGGTAAAAAAGGCAGCAAAACGGAAGCCACCTGCGGCACCAAAGGCATCAAAACACTGAGCGCCGCCTACTGGCCGAAAACGAGTGCCGCCGAAGATGAATGGTCGCGCGTCCTCCTGCACTTCGATCTGCAAAAGGCACCCAAGCTGCCCACAGGGGCCTATGTCAGCGCAGCCACTCTGGGAATGCGCGCCAGCGAAGCGGCGCTCAATACCTCGGGCGTCGAGCTTGGTCTTGTCAAACAGAAAGTCGAAACCTCCGGTTTGAGCTGGGTCAATTACAGCACCAGCCATCCCTGGACTCAGGAAGGCGGCGACTACAGCGAAATCGTCGGCAAAGTGACGACGGCGGAACGCGGCACGGCCCCGGGCTGGTGGACATTCCCGCTCAACGTCAAACCGATTATGGAATTCGCCTTCGAAGGCGAAGAACCCAAGCGGGTTGACCTGCTGGCAAAGCTGATTGACGACAAAGTCCGCGAATGCGGCGCCTCCTGCACACAGCGGGCGGTCAAATTCGAATCGAGCGCCGCCACCCTTGCCGAAAACCGGCCATACCTGGCGTTCACCTACTACGCCGCCGCACCGGCAACGAGCAAGATGGCTTCGCCATTGGACGGCACCCAGAGCGCACGTCGCTTCAAGCTGAAGGCACGCTGGGAATCAGGTGTAACCGGCGTCACCTTCCAGTACCGCAAGGGCAGCAAAGGGCTGTTCCAGGCCATCCCTAGCGAATTCGTAAAAGACGCCGAAGGTAAAGCGGTGACCTGGCCGCTAGCCGTCGGGGGTGGCGTTGAAGAATCGCCACCTGTCTACTTCGACGCTACGGCACTCGAACCCAAATTCAAAGCCGAAGAAGGGAAACTTCAGATCCGAGCGCTGTTTGACGGAGGCGCAGGCTTCGACGGCTACAGCACTCCAAACAGCGTCACGGTCAATCCCGACGCCGGCGGGCCTGTCGACACGACGGCTGATGTCGGTCCCGGCACTGTGGACCTGCTGACGGGCAACTACACCGTGAGCCGAGCGGACTTCACGCTGCCGGGATCGATTGGAGGTGTCTCGATCTCTAGGACGCACAGTTCCCGCGAATCGGGACCAAGCGGCGACACCACCGTCCTTGGGCGGGGGTGGAAACCGACCTCGCTGGTCGAATCGGCTGGCTCTGACTGGCGGAGCGTGCGCGAAGTGCCGCCAACCACCGAAGAAGCCGAAGAAGGGCTCAGCGGCTATGCGGTGCTCACCGACCTCGAAGGCTCGGTGACCTCGTTCGAAAAGGAAGGCGAAAGCTACATCTCGCCTTCGGCAATGGCTACCTCGACCCTCTCTAAAGGCGTCGGCATCTTCACGCTGGCCGACTCCGCAGGCAACAAGACGGTCTTCTCAAACGGCGGCTCCGGCACGGAATACCTGCCGGTCTCGATCACCCAGACGGGCTCGGGCGACAACTCGGCGAAATACGTCTATGAACTTGTCAACGGAAGACGCCGGCTGAAAACGGCGGTCGCGGCCGGGGGCGTCATGTCATGCCCGGAAGGTTCGAAGTCCAAGATCGGCTGCCACGTTCTCGAATTCGCCTATCAGCCCGCGACGACCTGGGGGGCTCCGGCCGCCGACGGAGATCGCCTTTCCTCAATCACCTACTGGGGTCCGGAAAGCGGCTCAAAACAAGGCCACTGGGAAGTGGCCAAGTACAAATACGACTCGGCCGGCAGGCTGACCGAAGAGTGGGACCCACGGCTGGCCTCGCCCTTGAAAGAGACCTACACCTACAAGGGGGAACCATCTACCGAAGCAGGAGGGGAGCTCAAAACGCTCACGCCTCCTGGCCAGGAACCCTGGACCTTCGAATACAAATCGCTGCCTGGCGAGAAAGCCGAAGCCGGGCGCTTGAGCTCGGTCAAGCGCGCGAGCCTGCTTGCCAGTCCGACCACGGCGCAGATGACGATCGCCTACGAAGTGCCGCTCAGCGCGCCGTATGACATGACCAAGAGCGGGATCGCCAAATGGGGCCAGGAAGACCTACCGGTGGACGCGACGGCGGTCTTCTCGCCGACCGAAGTCCCCTCGAGCCCGCCATCGAGCTACGCGCAGGCCAGCGTCTACTACATGGACCCTGAAGGCGAAACGGTGAACACGGCCACGTCTGCCGGTGCAGGAATGAGCGGCCCCTCGATCTCGACCACCGAAACCGACGAATTCGGAAACGTGATCCGCGAACTGTCCCCGCAAAACCGGCTGCGCGCCCTGGAAGCCGGTTCGGGCTCAGTCGCGAAGTCCCACGAAATCGACTCGACATTCAAATACTCCAAAGACGGCACCGACCTGCAAGAAGCCTGGGGGCCGTTGCACCAGGTGCGTGTCGAAGAAACCGGCGCTACCGAACCTGCCCGGATGCACACGATTTACCAGTACGACAAAGGCTGGACCGGCACGGGCACCAAACCGCATCTCGTTACGCTCGAAACAACCGGCGCCAGCGTCGTCGGGAAAGGAATCGACGCCGACCAGCGGGTCACCGAAACCAGATACGACTGGACCCTGCGAGTGCCGATCGAAACGATCATCGACCCGAACGGCAAAAAACTCAAGACGGTCACCGTCTATGACCCGGTGACCGGCCTGGTGAAGGAACGCCGCTCTCCGGCTGCCAGTCCCACGGGTGGCGACCCTCATTCGACCAAGATCGTCTACTACAACGAAACCGGCGTGCCGAGCGCCTGCAAGAAAGATGGCTTTGCCGGACTGCCTTGCGAAGTCGGTCCCGCCGCACAACCGGGCACCGCAGGACTACCGGAAATGCTCGTGACCAAATACAAGGCCTACAACTCCCTCGCGCAGCCAACTGAAGTCGTTGAAAGCCCGGGCGGCAAAGAAAGCTCGACCCGTAAAACGGTTGAGACCTACGACGCCATAGGCCGCGAGACGAGCAAAACGGTTCTCGGCGGCGGCACCGGACTGCCGCCAACAGCTATGACCTACAACAAAGAAACCGGGCTACCCGTCGAAGAGAAGCTCATCTGCGAAGTCAAATGCGAAGGCTTTGACAATCAGGCCAGCGCGGCTGAATACGACAAACTGGGACGGCCGATCAAATACACGGACGCAGATGGAAATACCGCGACCACGACTTACGATCTTGAGGGTCGGCTGTCCACCACCAGCGACAGCAAGGGCAGCCAAGCATTCGGCTATGACCCCACCTCCGGGTTGATAACCACGCTAATAGACTCTTCTGCCGGCACGTTCACAGCTGCCTATGACGCAGACGGAAACATGGTTCAGGAAGAATTGCCCAATGGGATCATTGCCAAAACGGCCTACGACGAGACCGATCAGGCGACGTCCCTGACCTACACTAAGACCGGTTGCATTGAAAAATGCACTTGGTTCGAAGAAGGCGAGGGGCACTCCATTTACGGTCAAGTGCTTTCCGATGAAAACACCCTCGGCTCTCGCCAATATGGCTACGACAAAGTAGGGCGGCTTACGTTGGCCGAGGAAACACCACAGGGAGGCTCCTGTGCCACTCGTCAGTATGTCTACGACGCCGATTCGAATCGCACGGAAATGGTTACACGCGATTCAGGTACCAGCCTGTGCGATACAAAATCCGAAGCAGCGCCCCAGGAATACAAATACGATGCCGCTGACCGGTTGAACTCGGGAGCCGAAGTCGTCTATGACAGCTTCGGTCGGATAACTAGCTTGCCCGGCAAATATGCGGGCGGAGGGACTCTTTCGACCACGTTCTTCTCCAACGACATGGTTGCCATCCAATCCCAGGGTGGGGTGACGAACACCTATGAACTAGATGCCGCTGGGCGCCAGCGCCAGCGCATCCAATCGGGAGGTGTCAAAGGAGCCGAAATATTCCATTACGACAGCCCCTTTGATTCGGTGGCGTGGACGGAACGAGAAGGCACTTGGACTCGCAATATTGTTGGCATCAGCGGTAACCTCGTCGGAATACAGAACAGCACGGCCACTACGCTTCAGCTCACTGATCTCCACGGCGACATCGTTGCCCGTGCAGGAACCGGCAAAGGTATAACGGGGTTCAGCAAAACGTTTCAGTACGATGAGTTCGGAAACCCAGGGCAGGCTGAAACGCCTCGTTTTGGGTGGCTTGGCGGGAAAGGTCGCAGGACAGAACTGGCGTCGGGAGTGACCCAAATGGGGGTACGGAGCTATATACCAGCGTTGGGCAGATTTATCTCACCTGATCCGGTGGAAGGAGGTTCCGCGAACGCATATGACTACGTAAATCAAGATCCTGGCAACCAGTTCGATCTCGATGGGCGGGTGACGGGGTGTGGGATCACGGCTCTCGTAGTGTCCTCCAAAGAACATCGTATATTCGCCGACTTGGCCTACTCGTGCCCTAGAGAGGCTTGGCCTTTTGGGCATTCCTTCCTGAAGCTAGAATCGCGTTTCGAACGGCACTCAAAGGGGTTCTGGGACGAACTCATCAACGGGACTTTCGAAACGAAGGGACACGAGGTTTGGAGACCGAGCAATACGGAGGAATCCAAATGGCGGCACCTCACGATCCACGAGAATTGGTATTGTGGGGATCTCGATAGGGAATACCGGATTACTTATATTCTTATCTTTCAGTACTCGAGTCCGGCGAAGACAGAAACATCCATACTCGAAAAAAGCGGGACGGTCCATTGTTTGAAATAGGGATAAGGCGGTCAGTTCAGGCGGTTGCTCTTGGCGCGATTGCAACTCTGCTGAGCGCGTGCGGGTCAAGCGCCGATACAGATGCGTCGGCGGGTGTCAATCGGCAACAATCTCCACGGCACTCGATTCAGCGTTGCCTTGAACGGCATGGCGCCTCTAGGGCGAGGACCGTCGGCGATCTCGCCGTTCTGGCTAAGGCGGAAGAAGATGATGATGTTTCGAAGCCGGGGTTCGCTTACGACAAAGCGGCTTCAATCGTTGTTGACGTTTGGACTGGAGGGGACGTTGAAAATCGTCCCGCCCCGTGGATGATGTGGATCGGTCATCCATTTGGCAAACAGTTCACGCCGGAAGAAATCGTGAAAAAGAAGCCGCCGAAGTCGTATGTCATGTACGTGACTACGGCAAAGGAGAGACGGCACGCAGAAGGCTGTCTGACGTTCTCAGACAAAAGCGAAGGCGAAGAACCCAGCGCCGAAATAAATCTCACGCACTAGGGCAGGCGGCGGCACTCCAATACGAGGAAACGCTGCTTATCTTGCCGCGCTAGGCTGCATCAATGACCTTTACGCGGATTACAGTGCGACCGGATCAGATGGGCGGAGTCCCATGTGTACGCGGGCTGCGAATTCCTGTGGCGACCGTAGTTGGCATGGTCGCCGACGGCATGAGCGAGTCCGAGATCGTTAGTGCTTATCCGGACCTTGAGGCCGAAGACATTCGCGCGGCCATGCATTACGCGGCTGAGGCCGTGCGTGAGCGTGAGTTGCCGCTCGTTGTCTCCGGGTGAAGTTTCTGATCGACAACGCACTCTCGCCGGTCCTCGCCAAGCAACTGGAGGAAGCGGGGCACGACGCCGCGCATGTCCGCGACTACGACATCGGGCGGAAACCCTGCTGTCGAATCTTGGGGCAATCGAGGACGACCTAGCTACCGGGAGCGTCGTAGTCATCGAGCCTTCCCGTATTCGCGTGCGCTCTCTTCCGCTGGTCTCCTAGACCAGCGCCCCCCCCCGTCTAGGTTTCGAGCCTCTCGGCCGCCTTCGCCGATTCAGCTATCGACAGGCCAAGTGCATTGGGAAGCCCGCGCATGGTGACCCAGGATGGATTCCTTCGCTGTGTCGGTCTGAGCGGGCCTAGGAGTTTTCGAGAGGCGGCGAGTCGACGGTCTTCTCGCCGGACCGCACGATCGCCTCGATCGCCGTTGTCGATTTTCTTTGTATGACCCATCCGACGAAGGCAGGCAAGACGATGGCACAGGCTGTTACGCCCCACCCGATCCACCAGAGGGGCGCGTGGTCGCGGTCGATCAGCTGGGCGACGACCCCGGCGAACACGAACACTGCCATCGCCGGGAAGTCGATGAGAACCGCCTGCCAGGCGGCGTTCAAGCCGAATCGGTTGGAGCCGGCGGCGCGCTCCCAGGATGGAAGTGTCGCAACCTTCGACTCCAGGATCGGCCAGATCTCTTGGTAGATGTAGATTTCGATCGCCGCGGATCGGTAGGTCTCGGCCGAGTAGATCAAGACGACGAACAGGCTCAGGGGCGGCACGATCAGGAGCACCTGATCGTCTCCACCCGCATTCGCCGCCAGGCCGACGATCACGCCGATCGCCGTCAGGCCCAGACCGACCACCGCTGCTTGGACGGTGATGTGACTGACGATCTCCGCCCGAAGGGCGTTGTACTCGGCGAGCACGACGTCCACAAAGCGCTCTTCGTAAGGCTTCCCCACCGCGGCTATTAGATCATCGAGAGTCGCCAAGGGTTCTGTAGCCTTTCCGAGAAGTGGAAGCGGGGAGGGGGCAACGGGGAGTGGCGAGGCATTGGCTGCTGCTGTTGACGGGTGCGAGCTGTCTGTTCTTCCTTTGGCCGGCCGCGGCGGTTGCCCACCCGGCCAACGATGCCTTCGCTCAGGCGACCGAGCTGGTTGGAGATACGCCTGCTGTCGCAGGCGATAACTACGGCGCCAGCAAGGAGGCAGGAGAGCCCGACCATGCGGGGGACCCGGGTGGCGCCTCGGTTTGGTATCGCTGGACGGCGCTGCGCTCCGGCTGGGTGACCGTCGATCTCTGCCAGACCTATTTGCCTGCCGAGCTCGCTGTCTATACCGGCGGATCGCTTTCCTCTTTGAGGCCGGTCGCCGCCGACCTCCCCGGCAGATATTGCCCGCAGGGTTCGGTCGTCCAGTTCGACGCGAGGACCGGTACGACCTATGACATTGCCGTCGATGGCTTCACCGACAAGGGCCAGGAAGAAGTGCCAGAAAACTCGTTCTACCTGCGCCTCTCCTTGATCTCGTTTCGGCCGGCCAACGATTATTTTGCGAGCCCCAATGCGCTGGTCCCGAGCCCGACCGCGCCCAACTATTTCTTCTCCTCAATCAACACGACGACCGAAGGCGCCAATCGTGAACCCGGCGAGCCGTTCCACGCCGGCAATGCCGGCGGCAATTCGGTTTGGTTCTCCTGGCGCGCCCCGCTCACCGAGCCGACGCGGATTCTGGTCTGTGGCGTCAACCCGCAGCCGAGTCCATTCGAAAGCCTGCTTGCGATCTACACAGGTTCGAGCCTCAATGCCCTGGGCGAAGTGGCGAGCGCCAGCGACAACTTGGCAAGTGCGCCTGGCACGGGCTGCGACTCACCGCGCGCAAGCGAAGCGCACTTCGTCGCTCACGCGGGCGACGAATACCGGATTGCGGTCGACGGCGTCGACGGCTCGCATGGTTACTTTTGGCTGCAGTTGGCCCAAGACGGTTGGCCGACCACGGAAGGCCCGGCGACCTTGCTCTTTCGAAAAGCGGTACGGATCCACGGCCGCACGGCCACCTTCAAGTTCTCTGCCCCGGTCGCCGGGGCGCGATACGAATGCAGCCTCGACCACCGCGAGTTTGCGCCCTGTTCCTCACCGAAGACCTACCGGCACCTGGCTTACGGCCGCCACCTGTTCGAAGTCCGCGCCATCGACGACCAGGGACGAGTCGATCGGACGCCGGTCCGCTTCGGCCCCTTCAGGATCCACAGGCCAGGGCCGGCGCGGCAGCGTCGATAAACGGCGAAGCAGTCTTCGAACGGGCCTAGCTCGCCCTCGGCTCAGGGTTCGGTCGTGACGTTCGTGCCGCCTGTGGCGTCCGTCACTGAGCCGACCGTTCCGGTTTCCGTCGTGCCTTTGGCTTTTGCTTTTTCTTCCCTTTCTTTTTCTTCCTTTTCTGCTTCTTTTTTGTTTTCCGTCGGTTCGCATTTGACCGGCGGCGATTCGGCCGACGTGTTGTTTTCGTCCGAGGCCTCTTCGATTTCGTTTGCCGGATCTACTTCCGCGCTGATCAGGCCGCTTTCGCATCTGAGTTCGAACGTTTCGGAGCTGGTGCTTTCGCCTTCGAGTCCTTCTTCAAAGGGAACCGTGATCGTGACCGTGTTCTGGCCTTCGGCTTTGAGGATCACGCTGACCTCGAACGGTTCGGCGCTGGCCGGGGAGAGGTTTTCGACCGTGACTTCGGTTTTCGTCACCCGGCTGACGATCAGGTCGGGCAGCTGCACCGCGATCGGTTCGCCGGGCCCGACCCCGGCCACGAGCTGTTCGTGGTGTTTGTGATTGCCGCCTCCGCCGCCCTGATGCCCGTTGCCGCCTCCGCCTCCGCCTTTGTTTCCTCCGCCTCCGCCGCCACCGTTGTGGTTATGCCCGCCTTTGCCGGTGTGCTGGTCCTTGTCCGCGTCGCGCGTGGCGCGGATATGGGTGATCGCCGGCGCTGTGCCGCCGATGATCAGCAGGGTGGCTCCGAGGGCGCTGAGCACCCCGACGACCAGGAGGCGGCGAATCAGCGAGCGGCGCGCGTGGTCGGCTGTCCCGCTCACGTCCGGCGGCTGGACTTGCAGCTCCGCGTCCGCTTCGCGCATAGCCGCCGCTACGCGCTCGACATCGCTCACCAGGCCGGCCCGGGGGGTGGGGGTGCCGCAGCGGCGGCGACGCCTGCCGCCCCGCGGGCGATGTCCCCGGCGACCGCGCCGGGCTCGCGGTGGGTAATCGACGCGACCGTCTCCGTGCTGAGGCCCTCGAGCAGGTGCAGCACGAGTGCCGAGCGTTCCGCCACCGGCAGCGCGACCAGCTTCGAGAGGAGATCGCCAGCGCCACCCTGCTGCGCCGCCGGCGCCGCGGCGGGGTGGGCCGGTGGGGCCAGTTCGACCATGCGCTCG
>Ga0157374_10003355_pt1 | contig 13446 bp, 10 predicted proteins | sample M25metaG_FD_115308 | JGI IMG/M metagenome (GOLD analysis project Ga0157374, IMG submission 115308) | Miscanthus rhizosphere microbial communities from Kellogg Biological Station, Michigan, USA - M2-5 metaG | ecosystem: Host-associated > Plants > Roots > Rhizosphere > Soil | place: USA: Michigan...
CCGTAGAGTGTGCAATAGCCAACGGCCATCTCGCTTTTGTTGCCGGTAGTGAGGACGAGAGCCCCGAACTTGTTTGAGAGAGCCATGAGCAGCGTTCCACGGATGCGCGGCTGCAGGTTCTCTTCTGCGAGGCCGAAGGGTGTCCCGGTAAAAAGAGGATCGAGAACCTTCTGGAACTGGGCGAAGACCTCGTGGATTGGAAGCAGCTCGAAACGGATGCCGAGGTTCTTTGCGAGCTTACGCGCGTCGGAGATGGAGCCCAGCGAAGAGTATTCGGTCGGCATTCCGACGCCGACGACATTTTCCGCTCCGAGCGCCTCTCCGGCGATCGCCGCCACCAGTGCGGAGTCGATGCCGCCACTAAGTCCTACTAACACCTTCTTGAAGCCGCATTTGCGGACGTAATCGCGCGTGCCGAGCACCAGGGCCTGCCAGACCTCGGCTATGTTGTCGCAGGGCGGCGGAGGAGCAGCAGCTGTGTGTTCGGTATCGACGAGGACGAGGTCTTCAGCAAAACAGGCGGCGCGGCCGATGACCTCACCGTTGGGCGCAAGCATCAGCGACGAGCCGTCGAAGACGAGGCCGTCGTTGCCTCCAACCTGGTTGACCATTAAAACGAAGGCGTTATGCCGCTCTGCAATCGCGGCGAGCATTCGCTGGCGAACCTGCGACTTGCCCTGGTTGAAGGGTGAGGCAGAGATATTGAGAATGAGGCGCGGGTGGCCGTCGAGCTGGACCGCCTGCGATTGCCATTGATTCATGAGGGCATCAACAGGGTCGACGGAGTATAGCTGGCGCGGCCAGAAGCCCTTATCGTTCCACGCATCCTCGCAGATCGTGATCGCAACGGGCTGGCCCGCGACCATGGTGAGCGATTGCGAAGTGCCCGGTTCAAAGTAACGTTGCTCGTCGAAGACGTCATAGAAGGGCAACAGCATCTTCTGCTGAACGAAGGCTATCTTCCCTTCCGACAGGAGCACAGCAACGTTGCGAACACGCTTACCCACCGGCGAGTGGTCCGGCATGACGGAGCCGACGAGGAGTGCTGGACGGCCTGGCGTGGCGGTCCATTCAGCAATCTCGTCGATTGCCTGACAGGCCCGCTCTACAAAGGTAGTCTTTTCGAGAAAGTCGGCAGGAGGGTAACCGCAGACGGCAAGTTCGGGGAAGACGGCTAGGTCTGCACCCTGTTCGGCCGCTCGAGCGGCGTATTCGAGGATCTTGTGCGTGTTTCCGGTGAAGTCCCCCACCGTGGGGTTGATCTGCGACAGCGCTATCTTCACAGCCTTAAGTCTAACGCTTTCGCGGTTAGGCGGGAATTCCGGGTCAGCTTCCGGTTCCAGCTACCACGACTCCTACCGTTCGCGCGAGTATCTTCATATCCAGCCACAGGCTCCAGTTCTCCACGTAGGCCGTGTCGAGCGAGATGTAGCTGTCGAAGGAGGGATCCTGGCGCGCTTCGACCTGCCAGAGGCCGGTGATTCCCGGCAGCACGTTGAGGCGACGCAGATGCGAGAGGTCGTACTGCTCGACCTCGTGCGCGATTGGTGGCCGCGGACCGACCAAGCTCATGTCGCCCCGGAGGACGTTGTAGAACTGCGGCAGCTCGTCGAGCGAGTACTTGCGGAGCCAGCGGCCCACCCGAGTAATACGGGGATCGTTGGCGATCTTGAACAGGACGCTGTCGCGCTCGTTCATGTGCGAAAGCTGCTCGCGGAGTTTGTCCGCGTTGGCAACCATGGTGCGGAACTTATAGCAGGTAAAGGTGCGTCCCTTACGCCCGATGCGATGCGCTCGATAGAAGGTCGATCCCTCTGAGTCGATGCGGATGGCGATGGCGATAGCCAGCATGATGGGAGAGAGGAGAACGAGCGCGATCGAAGAAACGGTGATATCCAGCACGCGTTTGAGAAGGAAACCGCCGATGGGAAACTCGCGGCGATGCAGCGGGATAGTCGGAAACTGTCCGATGTATTCAACGGGCGCGTTCCAGGCAAGCCCATCGTAGAGATCGGGGACCACGCGAACGTCGATTCCGGCCTGGCGAGCCTCTTCGACCATGCGGATGACGAGTTTCTTGTCGCCCGGAACGGAGAAGAATATCTCGTCGACGAAGAGCGAACGGGCAAGCGAGAGGCAGTTGCGCACGTCGCCGATCACATCGGAGTCCCCGCTCTCAGCCTCGCGCTCGGTTAGGGCAACGAATCCTTTGAAGCGGAAGCCCAGATGCTGGAGGGAATCGATATGGTTGCGAAGAGCATGTGCCACGCGGCCAGCGCCAACGATGAGCACATTGCGGGTCTCGATGCCGGCACGGCAGCGGCGGTAAACGACGCGGCGCCAGAATGCTCGTCGTATGCAAAGCAGAACCGTGGAAAAGATCACGGTAAGAATCACAACGAGGCGGGAGACGGAGTTGCCGTTTGAAAGATAAAGCGTGCCACAGAGCAGAAGGCCGGAGGTAAAGCAAGCCTGAATCGTCATGCGCTGCTCGTGCAAGCCGCTGCGGTTTTGAATCGGGCCGTAGAGCCCGTACGAGCGGGTAATGAAGATGAGGCACGCAGCGAACCAGAAGAAATAAAAGACCAGGAGATGCTCTGACGACTGAAGCAACTGGGGGACTACCGAATACGGAGGGGCCTCTGCGGGCAAGACGATGTGAAGGCGTAACGCAAAGAGACCGGCAACGAACACTGTAAGGAGATCAAGCGAAGCCCATACAAGACTATTGACCGAGGGTCGTCGCAGGATTCCAAAACGGGTCGAACGTGCTCGCCGGCTTTGCGTGCCGGCCTTTCGTCCCGAGATGATTACTTGCTGCAGATAGTCCGGTGTTGCCATGGCGAACGCCTCTCAACCATAATTCCCAGGCTAGAAGATTGGGGTGAGACGGCCTTCAGCCGCGACCCATTCCAATAGAGTGTTTCAAGTTAAACAATTCGACACCTGCTGCGTTCGCGAAGTTGCTTCGCATGCGTTAACTATGATTTGGCGGTAACGTACGGTCCCGACTGGAAGAATGAAGAATATTGACACTGGAAGACACGACGCCAACCAGCACCTTGGATACCTTTGTAGAAGACCTAACTTATTCACACGATGCCACAAACGTGTGATTGTCGATACTAGGGAGTAGTGACAGTTATGGTTCCGTAGGGTGCCTTGAGTCGCACCTATGGTGTGGGCATTACGAGTTGGTCGAGCGAGAGAAATTCCTGTAGGACGGGGTCGCTGCTCTGCTCCATTTCTTCCATAGTACCAAAGAAACGAGCTCTCCCGGCGTGCAGGAAGACCACACGGTCCGCCAGCTTTTTGGCAAAACGCATGTCGTGCGTAACAACAATGCTGGTGAGATGCAGCTGCTGCTTGAGGCGCTCGATGAGGTCTCCTAACAGATGCGCCATCAAGGGATCGACCATGGTAGTCGGCTCGTCGTAAAGAATCGCCTCCGGTTGCGCCGCGAGCGCTCTGGCGATGGCGACAGAGCGCTTCATGCCGGTTGAGAGGTCGGAGGGCAACAGGTTCTCCATGCCGGCCACGCCGACCATCTCCAGCAAACCCTTGACGACCTGCAGTATCTGCTCTTCAGCCAGGTCGCCGCGCTCGCGCAGTGGAAATGCCACGTTCTCGCCAACAGTGATGGAATCGAAGAGAGCGCCGTTCTGAAAGACCATCGTCACCTTGCGACGCACCGCCTGCATCTGCACCTCGCTGTAATTGGTGATGTCGTCTCCGGCGACGCGGATGATTCCGCTATCGGGCTTCAGGAAACCCATCAACATTTGGAGCGAGACGGATTTGCCGACGCCGCTGCGCCCCAGGATGCAGAGCGTCTCGCCGGGCAGGACACAAAAGCTGACGTCTTTAAGGACGACTACATCCCCGAAAGACTTTGAGATCTTTTCAAACGAGATATAGGACCCTGGTTTGTCGCGAACCTCAGGAACGGCGTCCGCCGCAGCTTCGTTCTGCAGCTTCGCCTGGTCCATAAACTCGCCCATAGCAGGGGCCACATCCGCAGAGACGTCGGCCGTGAGAGGCACCTCGTCCGCCGGCAGATCCATCTTGCTATCGGCGATGTGAGCCGAACCGGCGGCGTCGCTCTTCTCTATGGTGTCGCGCTTGTCGAGTTTTTGCCCCAGCTTTGATGTCTCGGAGTCTGCTGACTCCTCCTCTGCCGCTTTGTCCAGGAACTCGTCCATCCGATCCCATTCCTCTCAACCGCTATTGTCCCATCTGTTGCTATTCGCAGGGCGAACAGCGCCCAGTTCAGGTATCCAAAGCATTCACGTGCCGTTCAGCCTCAGCGAACTCCTGGAGAGTATTCAGATTTGCGAACCAGAGATGCCGCGCCGCCAACTGTGCCTCTGCCAAAGCGAGTCTCGTTGGTATAGTCTCACTATTCCAATTGCTGCTTAGCAGAACTTCATCAAGTCGATCGGAGTTGTCCGCGGCAAGCCTTGCGGCTCCAGCCTCCAGCGCCGGATAGAGCTTGAGGCGGCCTTCGTCCAGCGCTTTAGTCACCCATGATAGAAGCGATCGATGCAGCAGGCTCAGTGCCGGCTGCGGGAGGCCATCGACAGTGAACATCGCGATGCGCGCTCGAGGCTGGTCCACTACGCTGCGAATCCAATCATCCAGCAAGGTCGTCGGAACGAATGGCATGTCGACGGGAAGCACCATAATCCATTCGTGCTGTGTATGAGCGAGCGCGGCCTCGATTCCACCAAGCGGTCCGCAACTCTTGCGCAGATCAGGCACAAGCGGGGCAAAGGCCGAAAGCTCTGCACGGTGACCGAGGATGTATGCCTCGCCGGTAAGCCTGCGAAGCTTCAGCACCGCATGCTGCACTAGAGGCTTACCCGCAAGTTCAAGCAAGGCCTTATCGCGTCCCATGCGGGTGCTGCGTCCTCCCGCCAGGACGTACCCGCCGATAGAAGGCTTAGCCGAGCCCGGCATCACGCACCGACAGCGTTGAAGAAGCGCACAATGGATTCGATGCCGCGGCGGAAGTTGGCGAGGTTGAACTTCTCGTTGGGTGCGTGCAGGTTGTCGTCGGGAAGACCGAATCCCATCATCAGCGTAGGAATCTTCAGTTCGCGCACGAAGTCACCCACAATGGGAATGGATCCCCCGCCACGCACGAAGACCGTCTCGGTACCGAATACCTCGCGCATCGCTCCCGTAGCTGCCTGCACATACGGGTTGTCGGTGGAGACAACAATCGGGTCCCCAGAGTGGATCATTCGCACCGTAACCTCAACCCCGCGAGGCGCAATGGATTCGACGTATGCTTTGTATTTCGCAAAAGCCTCAGCCGGGGTTTGGTCGGGAACCAGACGCATGCTCACCTTTGCCAGAGCCCTTGCCGGAATAACCGTCTTCGCACCGGCGCCGATGAAACCGCCGGGCATTCCATGGACGTCCAGCGTAGGCCTAGCCCATGTGCGCTCAAGGACGCTATAGCCCGGTTCGCCGGTGAGCTCACGCGATCCAACCTCCGTCTCGCGATAATGCTCCTCGTCGAACGGCAACGCCTTCCATGCCTTCAGCTCTTCAGTCGTAGGCGTGGCGACCTTCTCATAGAACCCGGGCACAAGCACGCGTCCGCTCTCATCCTTCAGCTTGGTAATAATCTGCGCAAGCGCAACGAAGGGGTTAGGAGCCGCGCCACCGTACATGCCGGAGTGCAGATCAGTACGCGCACCGCGAACCTCAATCTCGGTGTAGATCATGCCGCGCAATCCGACACAGAGCGTCGGAAGATCGGGTGCGAACATCTCGGTATCGCTTACAAGGGCGACATCGGCGCGCAATTGGTCGCCGTGCTCGCGGACGAAGCGCGCGATTCCCTCCCCGCCCACCTCCTCTTCGCCCTCAACGATCACGCGAACATTAACCGGAAGTTTGCCGCCGTTTGCTGCAAACAGCGACTCCAGTGCCTTCACGTGCATCCACATTTGGCCCTTGTCATCAACGGCGCCACGTGCGTAAAGATTGCCGCTGCGCTCCGTTGGCTCAAACGGCGGCGACGTCCATTCGTCCAGAGGCTCGGCGGGCTGCACGTCGTAGTGGCCGTAACAGAGAACCGTAGGCTTATCTTTGGCGTGCAGCCAATCTGCATAGACAAGCGGATGGCCGTTGGGATGATCGGCCGACACTGTCTCAATTAGCCGGACATTCTCCATTCCGATCCGCCGAAGCTCGGCGGCAACAAATTCGGCGGCACGACGAACGTCTGCAGCATGCTCAGGCAGCGTCGAGATGGACGGAATGCGCAGAAGCGCCTTTAGCTCATCCACAAACCGATCACGGTTTTGCTTCGCGAACTCGATTGCCACTTTGTTGTCTGTCATGCCGATGCTCCTCAGTCTGCGCGCTGCTTTGTGCAAAGGCGCGAATCCCAAGTATATGCAAGGGTGTACCGGATATGCGCTCAGGATCTGTGCGCGTCGTAACAGAAAGGCGTAGCATGTGGCGCGAACGGAGGACAGAGCCCGATGACTACGTCAACAGCTGATGGCAACATGATCGACAAACTCATCCACTTCGATCTCTCGCGTGAGATCGCCGACTCGGAGAGCAAAAAACCCTGGCAGTCCGGACACTACGCAAAAACGCTCTTCAAGAAGCACGACTTCCGAACCGTGCTCATCTCCATGGAACCCGGCGCGAAGATGAAGGAGCATCACGCTGATGGCACTCTATCGGTGCAGGTGCTGAAGGGACGCATTCGCTTTACCGCAGTGGGCAAGGCACACGATCTCCCAACAGGTAGCCTCATCACGCTCGGCGCATCCATTCGGCACGAGGTTGAAGCCACCGAAGACTCCGCGTTTCTGCTGACGATCTCGTGGCCAAGCACACAGGAGTTGCAGGCCATGAAGCACCGCGGCTACGGCACCTAGGAGAATGCGGCAGCATCAGGCACTGCTTATAGGACGTTGCGAAATTCTTATTTTGCTCGCACATGAACGCCAACGATGCCAACAATAGAAGCATGAGCACAGCAACTCCCACCGGCCAAACCTGGAACACAGCAGCCTACGCGGCCAATGGCCGCTTCGTCGCGACCCTTGCTGCTGGAGTTGTGGAGTTGCTGGCGCCCAGGGCAGGCGAACACATCCTTGATCTTGGCTGCGGCGACGGAGCGCTTACCGAACAACTCGCAGCGACGGGCGCGGACGTTCTCGGCGTAGACAACTCGCCGGCGATGCTCGAAGCTGCGCGAAAGCGCGGCCTCCGTGTCGACCAGCACAGCGCCGATGCTCTTCCCTATCACCACGAGTTCGATGCGATCTTTTCGAATGCGGCGCTGCACTGGCTTTCGGCAGAGCGGCAACCCGCTTTGCTGGCCGGAGTGCACCGCGCACTGCGACCCGGCGGACGGTTCGTCGCCGAGATGGGCGGCCAGGGCAATATCGCTGCAATCCGCACTGCGCTGTCGGCTGTGCTCGAACCCTACGGAATCGATACAGAGCACGCCGCAGCCTCCTTTTATCCATCGCCCGGAGTCTACCGCCTTCTGCTGGAAAACGCGGGCTTCACAGTCGATTCGATTGAGTTGATTCCACGTCCCACACCTCTGCCCAACGGCATGGAAGCGTGGCTCGAGACCTTTCGCAACGGCGTACTCGACCGGCTCAACACTGGCGACCGCGCTGCTGCGCTGGCCCGAACAGTCGTCCTGCTCGAGCCCATTCTTCGGGACGGAGATGGAAACTGGACCGCCGACTATGTCAGGCTACGGTTCGCAGCGAGGGCCAGCGACTAACGCTCCGGAAGCAATTGCTCTTGCGAACCCAGGTTTTCAAGGCACTTCTTAAGCAAAATGTTCAGCTGCTCAAGTTCGAGATCCGTGATCCCACGCCACAGTTCACGCTGGAGAGGTTGAGTGTTGCTCTCGACCGACTGAGCTAACCTCTCACCGGCATCCGTGATGCTCATCGTAACGATACGGTCGTTGACAGGATCCTTGCCGCGAACGATAAGACCGCCGTCCTCGAGATGTTTCAACAAAGATTGTGCAGACTGCGGCGTAACGTAACAGGTACGGGCGATCTGAGCCCCCGAACTTCGGGGCTGGGCACGCACCGCGAACAGGACCTGCAACTGGGCCAAGGTCACACCCTGTGGACGAAGCTCCTCATCCACCCGGGTACGAAAAGCCAGCAGGATTCGCTTCATCTTCTGGAACGCCTGTTTCGCCTGCTCTTCTCGCTTTGGCAGTCGCTGTTTTTTCATATCCTCAGGGTCGACCTAATATCAGCCAGCTGATATTATATCAGGAACCTTATATGTCAGCCGCAGCAACCGCAAGTCCGGATCTCACGCCAGCCGTATGGAAGCCACACCACAACCCATGGCTCGTGGCCCTCACGGTCACGCTGGCCACATTCATGGAGGTTCTGGACACCTCGATCGCCAACGTTGCGCTGCCCCACATGGCTGGCACGCTCGGCGCAAGCCAGGAGGAAGCGACCTGGGTACTCACCAGCTACCTCGTCTCGAGCGCCATTGTGCTGCCGATCTCCGGCTGGCTTTCGAATCGCTTCGGCCGCAAACGCTTTTACATGACGTGCGTGGCGCTATTCACGATCTGCTCGCTGCTCTGCGGCGTCGCACAGACGCTTCCCTTTCTCGTCTTTGCACGCATCCTGCAGGGCGCGGGCGGTGGTGGCCTTGCGCCCAGCGAACAGGCTATCCTCGCCGACACCTTCCCCATCGAAAAGCGCGGCCAGGCCTTCGCGGTCTACGGCATGGCCGTGGTCGTTGCTCCGGCTATCGGCCCTACGCTTGGCGGCTGGATTACGGACAACTTCAACTGGCACTGGATCTTCTTCATCAACCTGCCCGTTGGCCTGCTATCGCTTTACCTCAGCAACCGCATGGTCGAAGATCCACCACATCTGAAGGCGCGCATGAAAGAGGCGCGCAACGAGAAGGTCGACTTCTTCGGCCTCGGCCTCGTTGCCGTCGGCGTCGGCTTCCTCGAGTTCACACTCGACAAGGGACAGGAGAAGGACTGGTTCGGGTCGTCGATGATCGTCACCTGCGCCACACTCGCGGCGATCACACTGATCGTCTTCGCGATATGGGAGTGGAACCACTCGCACCCCATCGTTGACCTGAAGCTGCTCAAGAACCGCAACTTCGGCACTGCGGTCTTCCTGCAGTTGATCCTCGGCATGGTGCTCTTTGGAAGCACCGTCCTCATTCCGCAATATCTGCAGGTCCTGCTTGGATACACAGCCGAACGTGCCGGCATGGTGCTGTCACCCGCGGGCTTCATGATGATGTTGATGATGGGTGTTGCTGGCCGAACGCTGGGCAAGGGAGATCCACGGGTAATGGTTGCGCTGGGATACGTCGCCACTGCCGCCGGAATCTATAACCTGACCCGTCTTGACCTCAATACCGCCTTTGGAACCGTAACGCTGTGGCGCATGCTCCAGGTCATCGGCCTGCCCTTCGTTTTCATTCCCATCAGCACGCTGAACTACGTCGGCGTTCCGGCCAACAAGACGAACCAGATCTCCAGCCTCTCCAACTTCGCCCGAAATCTGGGCGGCAGCGTAGGAACGGCGTTGCTGACGACGTTCATCTCGCGCAGCGCTCAGGTCCATCAGGTTGCGTTGGCGGCCAACGTAATTCCCGGAAGCGTCCCCTACCAGCTGTACATGGGCAAGATTAAGGAAATGCTGATGGCGCACGGCATGCCTGCCGCACAGGCCTCTCAGCTCGCCGTTGGCCGCGCCTATCAGGACATGCTGCGCCAGGCCACGATGCTGAGCTACAAGAACGCCTTCTACATTCTCTCCATCATCATCATTTGCCTTGTGCCGCTACCCTTCGTGATGAGGCTTCCGAACAAGCGCGCCAAACTCGACCCCGAGGCTATGGGCCATTAGGGCGTCTTCGGCGATTCCATAATCTGAAGTGCGCGCGTAAAGGCCGAGGGTTGAACCGCAGCGGCGCCCTCATAAGGCCGGGCCAGATCTGCAATGGCCGCCAGTGTGGTGACAATAACGAACGTCAGCGCACCCACCTGGCAGTAGTGGAGCCACTTCTTGTCGTTGCCCAATATGCACGAGGACACGATCGTCGCTCCACCCCCAATGAGCAGAAGGGCCCACAACAGCGGAGGAACTCCATTGCTCCGCTGCTCATCACGGATGTTTCTGCGCTCTGCGAGATCGCTCATCGCGTACTGAATATGATCAATGCTGTTGATCTCGGCAGCCGAAGCTGCTTTCGTTGCTCCCAGAACCGTCCACATCTCCGTCAGCACATGAGATGCCGCAAAATTATCGGCCTGATGCTGCATCGCAGGCCACTCTTCGTTGACCACGACCCATTCGTACCTCCGTGCGAGCTTCTGAATCGCCTCCTTCTCCGGTAAAGGAAGACCAGAGGAAAGGCGGTAGACGTTCAGCATCGCGGTCGCCTCAAGATTTGCATCCGACTGCGCCCCGCGAAATCCTCCCCATGCCGTAAAAAGCATAAAGCCGAGGATTACCCCGTACGTCGTACCCAGAACGCCCAGTTGCCATCCCGTTACGTCGTTAAGCAGTTTGCGATTGTCGCTCGGCCACAGACGATTCAGCAACGCGACCAAGAGCAGCGCAGTGGCGACAGACACGACGATAACGACAGCACTCTCAAAGGAGCTCAACATCAGGAAAGCCACCTGAATTTGGTTGTCAGCCAGACTACGACGGAGCCCGAGGGAAGGCGAGCGATCTTTCCCAATTTCAAAGACCGCTCGAGCCTTGATCTACTTGTGGCGCGCCGCAATCACCATGATCTCGATGCGACCAGTAGGCACAACGAGAGCGGCGACCTGCATTGTGGCGCGGACAGGCTTATTGGGCTGCTGAGCGGTTCCGAAGAATTGCTTGTAAGCTTCATTCCACCCGGCAACGTCCATCTGACCGCCCTTTGCGGGGTCGCCAGTCAGGAAGGCCTGCATCTGTACGATGTCGCCGAGGTCCAGCCCTACAGACTGGAGTGACTTCTGAATGAGCTGAATGGCGGCGATGGCCTGGGTCTTGGTATCACCCTTGATGATGGCTGGAGTTCCCTTCGCCGGGTCGGCAGGTGTGTCGACCGGGGCCATGATTCCGGAGAGGTAGACCGTGTCGCCCACCGTGATGGTTGAGCTGAACAGAGCCTTGGCGTCACCGGTGCGTTTTACCTCGCCGCTCTGGGCGTGGAGGGAAAGGGTGGAGGCAAAAGCAGTAGCGAGTGCGGCTGCAAGGGCGATTCTCTTGTGCATTATCTTCTCCTTGTCTGCGAGATTAGCCGACTACCGTCAGCAATGTCAGCCTATTCCGTTTTATTTCGTTTCAGTTACGAAGTCTCGCCCCGCCGTCCCCGGCGTGACCGGAACCATTTACACTGATAGTGGGTAGGAATGCGCACCCACGAAGGACACCTGTTTTGCTCAACTCAGTCTTAGCTAAAGTCTTTGGAACCAATAACGAACGCGCAGTAAAGCGCCTCATGCCCATCGTCGCCCAGATCAACTCGCTGGAACCGGCGATACAGGCGCTCACTGACGAGCAGCTGCGCGACAAAACTGCTGAGTTCCGCAAGCGGATCGCCGATGCTATCGCAGGTATAGAAGATGCCGACGAGCGTAACGCCGCCGAGAAGGCCGCGCTCGACGCCATTCTGCCCGAAGCCTTTGCTGTTGTCCGCGAGGCGGGCCGCCGCGTCGTTCAGATGCGCCACTTCGACGTGCAGCTGATCGGCGGCATCGTTCTGCACTCCGGCAAAATCTCCGAGATGAAGACCGGCGAAGGAAAGACCCTCGTCGCCACGCTTCCCTGCTACCTCAACGCACTCGCCGGCCGCGGCGTTCACGTCGTCACCGTGAACGACTACCTGGCCAAGCGTGATGCCGAGTGGATGGGCAAGATCTACGGCTTCCTCGGGCTCTCCGTCGGCGTCATCGTGCACGACCTCGATGACCAGCAGCGACGCGAAGCCTACGCCTCTGACATCACCTACGGCACCAATAGCGAGTTCGGCTTCGACTACCTGCGCGACAACATGAAGTTCGAGATCGCCGACCAGGTACAGCGCGGCCACTACTACTGCATCGTCGACGAAGTCGACTCCATCCTCATCGACGAAGCCCGCACGCCGCTCATCATCTCGGGCCCCACTGACCAGACCACCGACAAGTACGCCCGCGTCAACCTCATCATCCCTCAGCTCGAGTTGGGCGAACTCATCGAGACCCTCGAGACCAAGACCTGGACCGGCGACTACGTTGTCGACGAGAAGACCCGCGCCATCACTGTTACCGACGAGGGCTGGGAAAAGATCGAAAAACTACTCGGCATCGGCAACATCGCTGACCCTGAGAACTGGGACCTCAAGCATCACGTTGAAACCGCCATCAAGGCCCACTCGCTGTACAAGCGCGACGTCGAATACGTCGTGAAGGACGGCGAGGTCATCATCGTCGACGAGTTCACCGGCCGCCTGATGCCGGGACGCCGCTGGTCTGATGGCCTCCACCAGGCCGTCGAAGCCAAGGAAGGCGTCGCCATCCGTAAGGAAGACCAAACGCTGGCGACCATCACCTTCCAGAACTACTTCCGCATGTACAAGAAGCTCTCGGGCATGACCGGCACCGCCGAGACCGAGGCCGCGGAATTCGACAAGATCTACAAGCTCGACATCGTAGTCATCCCGACGAACCGTCCGATGCTGCGCATCGAGAACGCCGACGTCGTTTACCGCACCGCGAAGGAGAAGTACTTCGCCGTCGCCGACGAGATCACTCGCCTGCACGAAGCGCGTCAGCCAGTACTCGTCGGAACCACCAGCATCGAGAAGTCCGAACTGCTCTCCGAGATCCTCAAACGCAAGGGCGTCCGCCACGTCGTCCTCAACGCCAAGTTCCACGAGAAGGAAGCCGAGATCGTCGCGCAGGCCGGCCGCCTGGGCATGGTCACCATCGCCACCAACATGGCCGGCCGCGGTACCGACATTCTCCTCGGCGGCAACTCCGACTTCATGGCCCGCCAGGACCTCGTGCGCAAATCGCAAGCCCGCGCCGTCTCCGCGGCTGAGGGAGCTATCTCGCCTGTCGCAGGTCCCGGAATGTTCCGCTTCTACTACCAGTCGCAGGAGTTTGAGACGACGCAGGAAGCGTGGGACGCCGCCGTGGCCGCTCACCAGAGCGCCGCCCAGAAGGAACACGAAGCCGTCGTTGCGGCCGGTGGCCTGCACATCATCGGCACCGAACGCCACGAATCACGCCGCGTTGACAACCAGCTTCGCGGACGCGCCGGCCGTCAGGGCGATCCCGGAGCCTCGCGCTTCTATCTTTCGCTTGAAGACGACCTCATGCGCATCTTCGCGCGCGAGTGGGTCTCCACCCTGCTCCAGCGCCTTGTTATGGATGATGCCGCCCCCACCGAGAGCAAG
>Ga0157374_10003356_pt1 | contig 13443 bp, 8 predicted proteins | sample M25metaG_FD_115308 | JGI IMG/M metagenome (GOLD analysis project Ga0157374, IMG submission 115308) | Miscanthus rhizosphere microbial communities from Kellogg Biological Station, Michigan, USA - M2-5 metaG | ecosystem: Host-associated > Plants > Roots > Rhizosphere > Soil | place: USA: Michigan...
GCGAACTGTCGGCAGAACAACTCCATCTTTTGCACAACAATTCTATTCCTTAGCCGCTTAATCTTTCTGCTCAACCTTTCACTGCGATAATAATTTCTCACGGCAGCTTATCGCGACAGAGCCAGATGGATTAGCGGACGTGACGAACTATTAACGCTTTTGCTTCAAAAGGCTATTTTAAGTATCGAGTCTTATATACCAGCCGCTGTCGAGTATGAACTTTCGAAGTCGAATTCACTTACGGATGAGAATATTAAAAAAATGAACAATCCATTCTCTCTCGGCGGTCGCCGTACCATTAAAAAAATAAACGAAAAACTTCCTGCGCTACTCAACGATTCCTATCGCCTTTCGAACTTCGATCCGATTTTATTCGCGACTGTAAAAGCATTTTATAAAAATATTCGTAACCCCATTTTCCACGGAAACCAGTTAAAGCGCGCCGCTCCCGAAAATGTTTTGGCTGTCTTAAATATGATTCGGTTAATTTTTAATTGGGTCGATTCATGGTACACAGCATTCAATGGCCCGCTTCACGAATACGTTCGTCAGTTGAAAGACAAGGAATAGGGAGTTGGTCAGGAGTTCCCAGTACAATCAGTGCAATTTCCAAATCTATTTGACCTAGCAAATCGATTGAAGTGCCGCTTCGGCTTGACCGCAAGTCGCCCATAAATTGGGCACTAGCTCACACAAACTAACGATCTCTCGCCGCAAAAACTGCGCTTCACTTTTTTCGGTCAGCTGAAATGCCAACTCGGTTAGGTTAGTTCCGAGACATCTCGCCCAATCGTCGAATGATTTTCTACTCGCAGAAACGATCACGACTATTCGAAAAGTACTAAAAATGGAGAATATTCCACCGTTTGCACGCCTGTTTTTACGGAGCGTCGTTATGATTGCATCTGCTAACACATGGCTTCTTGAATTCGCCGCTATCATCGCCATAGCAATATAGATTCCGCTAACGTGGCCATCGTTCCCATCGCCCAACAAATCATAATCATGTTTGATTATGTTCTGCGCTAATAAGTCGGCAAGCTGCATCGATGGTTGATACGTTATCGTTGCATACGCAAGGTCGAAGACAGCTTTAACGGTTTCGGTGGAATTCGATAAGCCAGATTTTATTGCTTGCGACAATTCATCGGGTATCTCGTTCGGATTAAACCAATTTCCTTCGAGTGGACCGGGTAAGTATGATTGGCTTATTTGGAATTTTTGCGTTAACGCACCACTATCTTCGCCCAATAACATATCGGTCCAGCCGTGAGCCACTACCGTCTCTTTATTAATATTTGCTGCGATCCAGACTCGGCCCATTAGTTCGTTAGTTAATTGAATCGGCGTAGCCCACTCGGCGTACCATCGCGGCTCTTCGCGCAAATCTATTAAACATTGAGAATAGAATTCTTGCGTCCGCACTGTTGCGAACCATGGTATTAAGTCCGTTAAGTCAAACCGGGTAGCGATAAGCTCACGCGCAATTAGGCTTGCATGAGCAATTGCCGCTAGCCTTCGCCAGAAAGGTGGTCGATCTGCAAACGTTTGACGCGATGATAGTTCACCGTATGTCAGGTAAAAAAGTGAAGATATCAATTCAATTTGATCAACATTGCCGACAGCGTCATTAGCAGTGAAATGTTGTATTAAGGTTTGCAATGCTTCCTTGATCGCGGGTCGTGTCGCAAGAATTGATAGTCCAATTTCGATGCAGGCAACGCGAGCGATTGGATCGCCTATCGCCGTCACCCATTGAAAAACATCGATATATAACTCGTCTCCGGCGTCTATTTTGGAAAGCGCCAATGCCATGCCTGGTTGCGCCGCTAGCAATAGTGCCAGCTGATAACCATCAAAAGACTTCCATTTAATATTTGCGCGCATTAATGGAAGGGCAACGGTATCGATATATTCGGCTATTGTTTTTTCATCACTGCATTTACCCACTAAACGCTCGTAGTACTGCAGCGAATTTGGTACTAGCACTTCAAGTCTAATGTTCCCAGTATTCAAGTGCGATCGAATTAGATCTTGCACGATAACTGGCGTGGAATTCAAATCGGTTTGAATCTTTATTATTTCGTGGCGAGGCTCTCGTTCTTCAATTATCGCTTCCCATCGCTCCCGTGCACCGATGGGAAGATTAACTTCTTCGGCCCGCTTCCTAAAAACTTCCAATCTTATACGTGCATCCGGCGCTGTTAATGCTAACGAAGTGGGAAACGTTTTCTTTCCTTTTCTCAAAATCACGATTCGTTCGTCAGCGTTTTGTATTTCGATCTTCCAACGCTCGCCATCGGTCGATTCAATGGATGTGGCACCACGTTTCTTCGTAAATGCAGATTTCACTCCCTGGAACAGTTTTACGGAATCAAAGGCAGCTACTTTTGAATCTATGCTTATTATCGTGGCCTCCGCCAAATTAAATTTGGCAGCAAACGTTTCATCCTTGATCACCACGTCGCGAATTGATTGAGTCCATTGTTTCAACGCAGTAATTGCTACAGCTTTCCGCACCGCATCTTTTTGTGACTCATCTCCCTCAAATAAAGATTCAGCATCGTTAGCGTGGCGTGCTGCGATTTCACAGGCGTCTTTCACGATTAGATCAAATGCTTCCGGTTGAGTGTCACGCAGAGGCTTTACTAGTCGATCATCTATCCAATTTTGATAGATATTCTTTACCTCGTTACTTGCATTGATAGGGGGTGGCATCAATGCCTGAACATGGGCGGCATAAGCAGCATTAACAAAATTTCGCTCGTTTCCCAAGATTGCAGATGGCGCCCATCCTCGGATATCTATAAGCGCTATCAGCCATTCGGAATATACTTTGGCCTTTTCGATATCTTGCTCTACGTTCCACATTTGCTTTACACAATCTACGAGGCTACGCATTGTTTGTTGAAGCCATGGTGTTTCTAGCGGAATTTGCAGAAGGTTCACCATGCGCGCTTTAAGCAACGATTCGCGGATTGCTTTTAGTTCGGCAGTTTCCATTATCTTGCTGTCTTTGATTGCTGCCCTTCGCAAATGGTAAAGGATCTCTTCCGTAGCCAATGGAATCAGTTGATGTCCACTTTGTCGAAGCCGTGTTTGAAACGCGTACATCTGCTCGTCGGTGATGACTTTCTTGTTTAGAAGGTCATTAAGTAAATCAACGCTTGTTAGAATTGGTGTGTTCCGCCCGCTTATATCCATGTGCATATAGCGATTAACGAAGCGGTCATCAATAACGAGTGCATCGACATCAACATTGAGATTTAATGTGGCAAAAGTCGTATGTTCCCTTAATTCATTCAAGTTATCGTGAATTGCATTGGCTCGAACGGCATGAATTTGGCCATTTTGCATTCCATTTACTAACGCTTGTCGGATTTGCTCAATCACTTCAAGTTGCTGCGCTGAATATGCTTCAAACTCGATAAGTTGATCGGCTTCCGCTTTTATATCATCGGTGATATATACGGTAAGTTGAGCTTGTCTAAATTTTTCCAAAACTCCGGCCGCTCGCAAATATCCCAGTGAAACATCATCGAGAATGATTTCAGCGTTGTCGCAGATACTAGGCTCGGACGACCATTTGCGGTCATATAGATTGAGGTAAGCTAATGCGCGTTGTTCTTCAGCTTCGGTTAATAATCCATCATTTCGGAGTCTTTCTATAACCGCGTGGCAACTACATACGTATTCCGAATACGGCGTTATATCCGCTTCTTCCTCTAGCAATGAGCCTAGTCTGTGAATGGGTGAGGAACGTATTAGATAACACCTTCCTCCGTTTCCTCGTTTTGTTTTTTCTTCCGCAGCAACCAGTCCGTTAGCCAGGACTACTCCAATTTCTGCTGCGAGCGGATGGTCTATCGATAGCTTATTCTCTAGGATTTTAAAAACGCCCTGTGCCATCAACCGCTTTATAAGATGAGCATGCTGAATTCGACTAGGCTGATGGAACGTAACCCGCTGGCGATCTGAAAAAAGCCAGGAAAGTGTACTGTGAGGTATATATATGATGTACGAAGACGTTAGCCGATCAAGAATACCAAGACTGGCGATAGTAAAAAGCGCTGTTAAGTCGATAGCAATTGCTTTTGGTGTACTTAACGGCACTGCTCGTGCACCACTGTACGTATAGATTACACCCCGTTTTCTTAGAGCTTTTTCGTTAAGATTCGCAATAGCTGGCAACAAAATAAATTCTGTTAACGATCGCCTTAGCATGTGAGCCGCCCCGAATATCGGGATCGTTCCCGAATTAAGCTGCTCCCATGCCGATGTAGCTTGCCTGTCCCAGGCTGGCTTTTGCTCAAGTAGCTCGCGCATGCTAAATGATTTTATCGGACCATCCTCAGTCGACAACGCCGATGCAGTGGAAATCCAACGCGCAGTTTCGGCATCTTCCCATCCACACTTGATCGCTAGGAAATACGCGTTTGCTAGATTTTCTGGGTTACTAGGGTCTTTTATTGTTGCAGCGACTATGAGATCCTTTGCATGCGGTATATTGAAGGTTTGCGCTAGCGACGCTGCTTTTATCAATTCCTCTGCAGTCCGCTCGTTTCGATTTTCCCATTCATCAGAAATATGCTTTGTCAGCTTATGCCACTGACCGGATGCAATTGCGACGTCAACTTGCAATGCTCGATCGCCAGCATGATCTCGGATGGAACGAAGGTCATCTAACACTTTTTCGCTTTGATCAAACTTTCCTTCGTTGAACAGTGCCCAAGCATAAATTGACTTTAATGTCGTCGACTGTTCAACGAGTTGGTCGATCGATTGGAGGAACTTTAATAGCTCAGAGTATCGCTTAGTTAAATCAAGTGCCTTCGCAACCCGCTTGGCGTCTTCTACGGATCTAGTTTGTTGAAATAGTATTTCTGAGTATGGTTTTAATTGATCCCATAGTTGATTTTCGTCCAATACATCGACTAGCTTCATTAGGTCAATTATGTGGCCCGATTCTTCGTAAAGATTTCGGTATTTCGCTGTGGGATCGGCCCCTGCAGATTTTTCTATTATCAACAACAGATGGTCTTGCATCCGTGTACTCAATCCGCCGCGCACTTCTTCTTCCAAACGTTGGCTAGCGACTTCGATAAGGCCGGTGCGCGAAAGCATATCGATCTCCGCAGCAACTACCACCTCTTTATTCAAGTGTTCGTATAATTCATCTCGATGCTCAGCGATATATGCAGCAATTTCACGCGGGGAATCTTTCGCGAATGCAAGCGAAAATCGTGCGAGTGTCTCATCTAGATTATTCCCACCAGATAGTGCTCGTTGTTGATTTAATTTTAGCTCGATTGCATCCAGATCAAGCTTTACCCCGAATTGAAGCGCAAGATGGACCCTTCTTAGAGAATGTCTTTCCTCCCGCATACTACTGCGAAGTTCTCCCAGTGCTTCCTTATGCTGATGCGGATCACGTAGTCTCAACCATAGTGAATAATCCAAGGCACGATTCGATGCATCGTGCATGTTTACTGATTCTGCGAATGCAGCTATTTTAGCAAAGTGCGCAATTGCTTTTTGACGTGCTTCGATTGCGAAGCGAGTATCGGAAAAAAGCGGAAAGGTAGTCGCTTCGAACGGTATTTGGTGCACTACCATCGATCGCAACTGATCTGGAATTATCTGGATCAGTTGCGTCAAGGCAAGCATGTGTTCCAGAACAGGTGCGTCGATCAAATCACTTTGCGTTACTTTTGTTGTGCTATTGATTAACTCATCCCATCTGTTGGCAGCTACCTGACTCATCAATAGCGATAATTTGCCGTCCGCATCGAATGAATCGATTGTCAATCCGGCTGTATTTACCCATTCGATTGTTTGTGTCGCATCGTTATTAATTGCGACAATTCGCAACATTGCAGAGCGCGCTGCCTGCGAATTTATCGCCGCCAGCTTCGACATTGCGCCTTTTCTATCGGTAGTGCTCATTAAGAACGCCTCAGCAATATCGGCTTCTTCCGTGATTGCGAGTTTTCGTGATTTTTCTAAAAGCTGTCTGGCATGATTTAAGTCATTTTTCCATCGAAGTCGAGCACACCATGCCATGGCCCGCGCCCTCGATATAGCAGATCCGCCTTTTAGTTCCGCATTCTCTACCCGATGAGCTAAGTTTGCGACTTCGACATCTAACGAGAAACCGCTAAGATGTCGGGCCTGAATGATTCGTGCAAGTTCACCATTAATTTGTTGATCAGATATATTCGTTAAATATGCGAGGTGTTGCATCTCGCCTTGTAGTTGAATTGCCTCCGCTGTTCCTTGGTTGTACTGCGATTCGTGTTTCGCCTTCCATTCTTTGAGTTTTTGGGCGGGATATTCTTCGTGTTGTTCGTCGACAATGGTATGGTGATGTCGACACATTAAGATGAGATTTTCGGGGTCATTTCGTTGTTTTGTTGTTAACCCAGGCTTCCCACGAGGTCCATTATCAGATACCGCATAAATATGACAAATATTTCCGGTGACAGCTGCTTCTGATAACTGAGTCGCATCTTCAATCAAACTATGTATGCAATCTGGATAAGCGCATCGATTGCCGCTTTTGCCAAACACAAGTTTAAGCGTTCTGTCGGTATAGGTACGTGAAACCTTGGCCGTGGATTTTCGTGGTCGATTCAATTGCGTTCTATTCCATTTATTTTTTCGATGCAGCGCTAAATTCCGCTTCAATCTCTTCAATTGTTGGTAAAGACGATTGAAGGGAAACCGGAAGTGCACGAGTTAATTCAAAATTAGATATCCCGATTGGCTTTTCAATTCCACGCAATGCATATTCTGCTAGAACCTTATCGTGCTGCTGACACAGTATCAAGCCGATCGTTGGCGCATCCTGTTGATGCTTTAATTTGTCATCGACAACATTGCAGTAGAAATTCATTTTGCCCGCATACTCGGGCTTAAATTCCCCACGCTTGAGCTCGATTACTACGAACGCACGAAGTTTGAGGTGATAGAACAATAGGTCGAGATAAAAATCGTTGTCTCCCACTTGCAACTGATATTGACGTCCTACAAAGGCGAAACCTTGGCCAAGTTCGAGCAGAAACTTTTCAAGATGTTGAATTAACCCCGTCTCTAACTCACGCTCATGAAAAGGTTCTTCAAGAGTCAAAAAATCGAAAAGGTATGGGTCTTTTAATGTTTGATGAGCTAATTCGGATTGCGGCGATGGCAATCGCTCAGAAAAATTCGTTGCGGCTTTTCCTTGACGAAAATGTGCTTGCCCTTCGATTTGAAGCGCGAGTACGTGTCGGCTCCATCCGTTCTGAAGGGACGCTTGCATATACCATTGCCGGGCTTCTAGATCTTTTACTTTTTCGATTAGCATTATCTGGTGCCCCCAGGGTAATGCGAGCAACAGCGTTGAAAGGTGGCCATTAGTTTGTGCCACAGCCTGTGGCATTTTTGGCGAAGGGTCCATTTGTGCCACAGGCTGTGGCACAAATTCCGAAATGCCGGAATACTCCCGGTAAAAGCTGACCATTCGTTTTAGATTGCGTTCTGAAAATCCCTTTACTTCGGGCAGTTCATTTTGAATGTCTTTTGCAAGCTTGGGAATCACCCCGGCGCCCCAACCCTCCTGCTGCTGACGCTCATTCAGAAGGCGGCCAATACCCCAATAGAGCAAGATCATTTCTCCATTAACTGCAAGAATTGCTCTGGTCTGCGCGGCCTGGATACGCTGCTTAATGTCCGAGAGCAGACTTTTGTACTGTGCTATTTCTTTACTCATATTCAAATCCACCTTGGCTACAACGTTTCTCTCAAAACGTTGAGAGTTTTACAGCACTTTACTAACCTTGCGGGCAATTGCTCTCACCGCAGATATGCCGCACGAGCCTGATTGTTTGGCCCCCTGCTAGGAGTCATCACTTAAAAACAGTTTATCCATCTGCCGCTTCCGTTCGACCAATTCGGGCGTAACGTAAATACCCGTTGTTCCTAAGTCATCATGACCGAGCCCATCTTTCATCGTCGGTAAATCGATGCCCGCTTTGACGCCAAGGGTGCCATGCGTATGCCGAAGCCAATGGGCACTGCCCTGTTGTAATCGATCTGCCGCCTGGTCAAATCCATCCTGCTTTAACGCTTCGGCGCAATCCCAAAAAAAACTTTTCAAACTCTCTGCCAGGGTCGACGTCGCCAATGTCTTCCGCGAGGTACCATCGGCTGCCGGCACATAATCGTCATGGCGAAGACGCCCAATCAACGGTTCGTTTAAATCGACATTTTTCAGATCCATTGAAATGCCACGATAGTTGAGATATGCGGTCAATTCGTTTGCTACGATATCCGGAAGCGGAACAACCCGCTTCTTATTCCGCTTCCCAATTACCGTCAAGACCCAAAACCAGTCTTCCAAACCCTCGCCCGAGTGACGCGATAGCGCCCGCAACTGCGTGTTGGTCAGTTCAAATAATCGCATGCCGGTCCCATAGGCCAAATACAGAACGAACCGCATCCGAAGATGCGAGCGGCGCTGCCGTCTATCCAACGCTTCCCGTCGATCGAGATACTTCAAAATATATGACCATTGCGACTGGGTGAACGCCCGGCCAGTATCCACTTCCGTGTCCACAACTACGCGTGGCGGCACGCCGACAAAGGGATTTCGCATCCAATAGCCGGTTTCAACAAACCATTGCGCCATCGACGATAGAATTGTTAATGCCTGTTGCTGGCTGCGATGCGATAACGGCCCGGCGAATGGTCGCCACGGATCTTGACCGCGTGCTGCTCGTGGTTCTCCAATCCACTGCTCGCGCTCAATCGGGCCTTCCCATGCCACGCCCGCTTCTGGATCCAGCGCCGCTAAAAAATCTCGATAGGCAACGCAGTCGTTAACGTTTAAGTCCGAAAGCGATTTTCCCCGCTGATACATCGACCAAAGAAGAAATCGCTCCGCCTCTTTTCTATACGCGCGAAATGTCGGACTGCCCGCCGGCCGCATGCGTAACCATGCCCATATCGCCGCGAGGTCATCATTCTGGTCGATATTTTTGTATTGTAATGGCGCACGGTTCCGCCCTTCTACGCCACTCAATGGATGCGGAACCGATTCTAGTTCTCCCCCTTCTTCCACCGGATATTGAAATTGCTCCAACGGGACGATCGCCGACGAAGTAACCGGCGCAGCCCTCCGTTGCGCCCACACTGGTTGCCGGGGTCGAAGTGGTTTTGTGACGGCTGCGTTAGGTAACGAACGGCCAAAACCCTTTTGATGCTTCAGCATCCAGATAAGAATTCGCCGCGCGTTCGTCGCGCCCAATTTCGGAATCCCCTTCCACCAAAAGTATCCGTGCACATCCATAAGGCGTAGCAAATCGGCGAACGTGTTAATGCCACGATCGTGACCGACCTTGATCGCTAATGATTCCGGCAACCAGTCCGTCGGCGGGTGACTCAATGCTGGCATCGGTTCACCGAGTTGGTTGAGCCGATCTAATGTTTGCAGAATGCGGTCGGTCTGCTGGGGCCATGGCTCGATCGAAGGGCCGAAAATGTTGGCCAAATCGTCGCGCTGATGGCGGCGGGCGCGCTCGACCAGCCGTTGGCGAATCGAGTCCAACGTATGCCGTGTCGCGCCGGGCGTCGCAAAATCCAAATACAACGACGCCAGCCGTTGCAGCGACAAGCCCTGCGCCCAGCCGCGAACTAATCCGGATTCAGACGGCGACAGCACGACGGTTTTCTCTCACCTGAAACAACACCGCGAATTACTCCTTATATATGGCGGCAACACTGCCCTCCCCTTTCACGCACTAAGCTATCGCCTGATGTGCAGTTAATGGTTGCCAAAAACATGCACACAACAGTGCGAAATTTAATTGTCAGAATCAGCATAGCGTTAATCTGGCACTTTTTCAATAGTCGCTGATAATTGTAGTTATCACTGACAAGTATTTTATTAGCTATTTTATGTTAGCTATTAGCTAATAACCTATTGCGAATAACAACAAAAAACCGTATCCTTCGAGGGAAATAGCGCGCTTCGCCGCCGCTGAAGACCTAATTTCCACAGGAGCCCCGTAAATGGCCCGTAGCGCCTCCGAAACCCATCGCCGCGCCCTTGCCTATGCCGGCGAGCATGTAAGGCAACACAAGGCGTTTCCGACGGTTCGTGATGTCATGGACGGCATCGGCATGCAAAGTCCGGACGTCGTCAGCCGAGCAATTCGCGAATGCAAAGAAACGATGCTGGACGAGGCGATATCGGGCGGCATCGGCGGCCGCTTCTCCCCCGCACTGCTCAAGGCCGTCGAGGAACTGCAGGAAGCTGCTCAGAAAGAAGGGCTCGCGAACCTTGAGCAAAAGCGCATGGAATGGGAAACAGAAAAAGCGGCCGTCGCGGCCGCGTACGAGGGGGCTATCGCGGAGCGCGACGCGGCAAGGCGAGAAATCGAGGCGGAACGGCACAACCTGGCCATATTCAAAGCCGCCGCCGCGGAAGCGGCCGCCGCGCAAGAAAAGGAGATACATCAACTTCGCGACGCCTTGCATAAGGAAACCAAGAAAACGGCTGCAGCCAACGCAACAACCCAAACCGTTCGCGAAGCCATCGCCCGGCTTGAATCCGATTTAAAGCATGCCGAAGGGCAAGTACAGGCAGAACGCAACCGAGCTTCCATGGCCGCAGAGGAAGCCGCCGACGTCATTGAGCAAGCAAATCGAACCGCCAAGGTAGCTACCGATGCTAAAGACCGCGCCGAAAGCGCGCTCGACGACTATCGCGCGATCGCGGAGGCGCAAGCCGCCCGGGACCGTGACCGCGTCACGCATCTCGAAAAGCGGATTTCTTCGCTCGAAAGCCGCAACGAACATCTAACCGACGAAGTGATGGTGGCCAAGGCAACAGCAGCTGAGACACAGGCAACGCTTTCCGCCCAAATCGCTGCCATTGATGAGTTGCGGCCGCAATTGGCTACGCATATCGCGACCGTCGAATCCCTGCGGGAACAGCTAGCGGCTACACATACTCAGCTCACTGAAGCACAAAGCACCATTTCGGCACGAGACACGGAAATTCGTTTATTACGGGAACGGCAACAAGAAGAAAGACCTCCCGGTGAAGACGCATAAGCCAAACCGCCGAATAACGTCGAGCCGATCTGCCGGGGATTTTCTTAGAAAACAGATCGAGTCAAACTACCGGATCCGAGCGGCATTGCCGTTATCCTTGATAGTAAGAGTTATCAAGGTAGTGATATGTAATAAAAAGGAGCCCCGTGGCTCCTTAAAACATCTCGTTTTCTCTTGCGCAACGATTAATCCGAACCACCATCGAACGCCGGACAACCCCATTCGAGCAACTCGGCCAGACGGCGCGTGATCCATAGCGCTTCTATAGCCGTGACTTCCGACGCATCGGTGCACAAGCCCCGGAAAATTCGTTCAAGGATTTCATCCGTCGTAATGCCGAATTCCCAATGCGTCGTCTTCGCAGGTTCGGTCAGCGAGTTCGCCAAGTCTTCGCAAAATTCATAGCGCTCAGCGATTAGTTCACGCCGCGCGTTTGGCTTGCTGCGACCGGGCTCAATAAACAACGCAATAAACGATGGCGGGATGAGGATCTGGTTCTCGTCTGACATGAAAAAAATTCCAAATGCCTCGAAATGAAGCTTGTGATTTGCTTCGAATCGCTAACTGAAAGCCAAGCGTGAGGCTGCCTATTCCTGGGACGGATTGTTTTCATCGACACCGCCCAGAAAACAACATGGTTGCGATGTTCCATCAATCCGCTTCATGCCACTTCAGAGAAAAGTGATAGCTGCGCCTCGGCTAACCGTAGCGAGTGTTCCACAAATGCCTTGGCCGCTTTGAACGAATCAGCATGCTCCCCTGCCCTGCTTGCCATCGGTATCGCGTTGGTTGTCCCGGCTCCTTGTGATAACGCACTTCGCCCACTCGCGTCGGCCCGAGCCAGCAGGTGTAGCCCTGGTAAGCGCGCTCCCACTGGAGCCGCAGGCCTTTCTGCTTCCCCATGAGTAGTCGAGAATTTCGTGCTATTGCGCCATGTTTAGAGTATTACCCACGAGTGCATTCAATGCCGCTCGGGCATCAACAGCCTGTTCCACATAGAAAGTTCCCAGGACCAATAGCTCGCGGGGATGCTGACACTGCCAGACGGCTCGCCATTCGCTGGGTCCGCTGCACTCGAACTCGACTTCGGCGCCATTCAGCTCTCGTAACGCCTCTACGGTCAATGCCATGGCATGACACTGGCTGGCACTCTCGATAGTAAAGCGGTTCATGCTTGTAGCTCCTTTCTGATCAATGAGGCAGTTTCGATAATCTGTACTTTCCGGCGATTGGCGACCAGCCCTATGGCTGAAAAACCAAAAGATGACGTTGCCCCCTTGCACTGTGAACACAATCTATAGTGCACCATGCGTGAAATTATAGACTATATAGCGTGAAAACTGGGAGGTACCGAATGACGTTATGACCATCGTGGGATCGGCTTACGAATCCAAATAGGCATTGATTAAGTGAGCGATGATCACGCGTAACTTGTCTCGCGGCCGACTCAGTTCATTCTTGATCGTTGACGACAGAACGATCGTTCGCTAAGCTGGATGCCATTCCAGATCTAACCGGAGACGGCGTACAAAATGGCAACGACTGAAAGAATGGAAATGCGCGATGACAAACATCAAATGGCAGTAGACACCCGAGTACGAGAATGGCTTGCACAACAGCGAATCTATGCGAAGCGAACCGGTAATAAAGTTCGCGCAGAAGCCATCCATCGGCGCATCCAAAAATGGGAACAGGCCATAGCGGGTAGTAACTGGGTTTGAATAACGAGGGCGATGCTGGCCTTATCCCGGCATCCCGCCCACAAGTTGTAACAAAAATGCGCCTTGACTCAGCGGGCCGATTTCGATAAATTCCGCTCGTCTTTAGGGAGTAGCCGCCCTCCGACTGAAGAGGGACTTACGCCAACAGACTTGTCGGTTCCGGCATGGCGTAAGTGGTTCTGGACTTGGCGAGACTAATGACTGCGTTGCCTTCGCAAGGCCGGTAAAGCGACGCGGTCATGGTTTCCAACCGGCCAGGAGCTCATCGTGCTAGACGCCTTTCTTATCTCTACCAGCGTTGTTGCGCTCGCCGAAGTCGGCGACAAGACCCAATTACTTTCCCTCGTTCTCGCCGCGAAATACCGCAAGCCGATCCCGATCATGCTGGGCGTACTGATCGCTACACTGGTCAACCACGCGGGTGCCGGTGGGGTCGGTACCTTATTGTCAAATTTTCTAAGCTCAACCATCCTCAACTGGGCCGTCGTTGCCTCGTTCGTGGTAATGGCCGTCTGGATACTAATCCCCGACAAGCTTGATGAAGACGAAGCGGCTGGGCCGAGGAAACCGATGGGCGTGCTCGCCACCACTATCATCACCTTCTTCCTAGCTGAGATGGGTGACA
>Ga0157374_10003357_pt1 | contig 13441 bp, 4 predicted proteins | sample M25metaG_FD_115308 | JGI IMG/M metagenome (GOLD analysis project Ga0157374, IMG submission 115308) | Miscanthus rhizosphere microbial communities from Kellogg Biological Station, Michigan, USA - M2-5 metaG | ecosystem: Host-associated > Plants > Roots > Rhizosphere > Soil | place: USA: Michigan...
CGATAGGCCTTCTTGATCTCGTCCGCGGTGGCCTTCTCGGCGGCGCCGAGCACCTTGTAGTAGACGACGCTGGGATCGAAGTCGATCTGAGGCGCCGGCATCAGGCCGCGACCCCCTTCACCTGTTTGTGGAAGGAGATCTCGCCGCCGGTCACATCCACTTCGATGTGATCACCGGGCTGGAAGTCTCCGGAAAGCAGGTGCGTGGCGAGGGGATCGATCACGAGCTTCTGGAGCGCGCGCTTGAGCGGACGAGCTCCATAGATCGGATCGTACCCAGCCTCCGCCACCTTGGCGACTGCCTGGTCGGACAGGTGCAACGTGATCTGCCGCTCGGCGAGCAGCTTCTCGAACCGCTTGATCTGGATCCGCACGATCTGGCTGAGCTGATCCTCGCCGAGTGGATCGAAGAAGATGATCTCGTCGATGCGGTTCAAGAACTCGGGACGGAACGTCCGCTGAAGCTCGCCCATCGCGGCGCGCTCCATCTCGGTGCGGTTGTCCTTCGTCATGCGCAGAAGATGCTGGCTGCCCGCGTTGCTGGTCATGATGATGACGGTGTTCTTGAAGTCGATGGTGCGACCCTGACCGTCCGTGAGGCGGCCGTCGTCGAGCACCTGCAGCAGCACGCTCCACACATCGGCGTGCGCCTTCTCCATCTCGGCGAGCAGGACGACCGAGTACGGGTGCCGGCGCACGGCCTCGGTGAGCTGGCCGCCCTGGTCGTAGCCGACGTAGCCCGGAGGCGCGCCGACGAGCCGGCTGACCGTGTGCTTCTCCTGGTACTCGCTCATGTCGATGCGGACCATCGCGTTCTCGTCGTCGAACAGGAACTCGGCGAGTGCGCGCGCGAGCTCGGTCTTGCCGACGCCCGTGGGGCCCAGAAACAGGAAGCTTCCGATGGGCCGGTTCGGATCCTTGAGACCGGCGCGTGCACGGCGCACGGCCGCGGCGACCGCCGTGACCGCCTGGTCCTGACCGATCACGCGCAGGCGCAGGCGGTCCTCCATCTTGGTGAGCCGCTCGACCTCGCCCTCGAGCATCTTGTCGACGGGAATGCCCGTCCACTTCGATACAACAGCTGCGATGTCATCCTCGGTGACCTCTTCGCGCAGGAACGAGCCCTGCGAGCGGAGCGCCTCCACCTTCTGCGTCAGGTCGCCGATCTCCTTCTCGAGGTTCGGGATCGTGCCGAACCGCAGCTCGCTGGCGCGCGCGAAGTCGCCGGTCCGCTGGAACCGGTCGGCATCGGTCTTGAGCGTGTCGAGCTTCTCCTTCGTGGTGCGCAGCGAGTTGATGAGCTCGCGCTCGCTCTTCCACTGCGCCTTCATGCCGCTCGCCTGCTCCTTGAGCTCGGCGATCTCGCGCTCGACCTCGGGCAGCCGCTGCTTCGCGCGGCGGTCACCCTTCTCGCGCTCGAGTGCAGCGCGCTCGACCTCGAGCACCATGATCCGGCGCTCGAGCGTATCGATGGGCGTGGGCACGCTCTCGATCTCCATCTTCAGACGCGACGCCGCCTCGTCGACGAGGTCGATCGCCTTGTCGGGCAGCTGGCGCGAAGGAATGTAGCGATGAGAGAGGCGCGCGGCTGCGACGAGTGCGGCATCGCGGATGCGAATGCCGTGGTGGACCTCGTACTTCTCCTTGAGCCCGCGCAAGATCGCGATCGTATCGTCGACGCTCGGCTCCTCGACCATCACCGGCTGGAACCGGCGCTCGAGTGCCTTGTCCTTCTCGATGTGCTTGCGATACTCGTCGAGCGTCGTCGCGCCGATGCAGCGCAGCTCGCCGCGCGCGAGGGCCGGCTTCAACAGGTTCGCGGCATCGGTGGCGCCCTCGGCGGCGCCCGCCCCGACGAGCGTGTGCAGCTCGTCGATGAACAGGATGATCCGCCCGTCCGCGGACGAGATCTCCTTGAGCACGGCCTTCAGCCGCTCCTCGAACTCGCCGCGATACTTCGCACCGGCGATCAACGCGCCGAGGTCGAGCGACAGGATCTTCTTGTCGCGCAACGACTCGGGAACATCGCCCTGCGCCATGCGCTGCGCGATGCCCTCGACGACCGCGGTCTTGCCGACACCCGCCTCGCCCACGAGCACGGGGTTGTTCTTCGTGCGCCGGCTGAGGATCTGAATGGTGCGCCGGATCTCGTCATCGCGACCGATGACCGGATCGAGCTTGCCCTGCTGCGCGAGCTTGGTCAGATCGCGGCAGTAGCGGTCGAGCGCCTCGTACTTCGCCTCGGGATCATCATCGGTGACGCGCTGGTTGCCGCGCACCTCGACGAGCGCGGCGAGGATCGCGTCCTTCGTGGCCCCGGTGCGCCGCAGCGCCTCGCCCGCAGCCGACTTCCCACCCGCGAGCGCGAGCAGGAAATGCTCGGTCGAGATGTACTCGTCCTTCATCTCCTCGGCCTGCTTCGCAGCGGCCTCCCAGGTGTCCTTCACGCCCCGGCCGAAGTCGACGTCGAGTGCTGCGCCATGGGCGCGCGGCAGCTTCTCCATCGCCCGATCGAGGTCGGCCCGGACCACCCGAGGGTCGGCGCCAAGCTTGCCGAGGATGCGCGGCACGACGCCGCCTTCCTGATCGAGGAGCGCCGCGAGCAGGTGCTCGGCGCCGATCTCGGCATTGTGCTTCGCGATGGCAAGATCGCGAGAGGCGGCGAGGGCTTCGCGCGCCTTGACGGTGAGCTGGTCGATCTTCATATCGGCCTCCAACGTAATCACGCTTACAGGGTCGTCAACGGGATCGCAGGCAGTTACCTACGAGCGGGACGTACCGGGAAATCTTCATGCGGCGTGCCCGCGCCGGTCCCCGACGTCTTCGTAGCTGTCACCTTTGGGGCCGCGGCGGCGACCATGCAAGTAGCCCGATGAGCGCGGTCGATCCGAGCGATGACGAGCTGGTGCGGCGAAGCATCGCCGGGGAGCCGCACGCGTTCGCGAAGCTGGTCGCCAAGCACCAGCGCCTCGTGTTCGGCGTGGCGCTCAGTGGCGCGCGCGACCCCGCGCAGGCCGAAGACGTGGCGCAAGAAGCGTTCGTCGAGGCGTGGCGCGATCTGCCGCGGCTGCGCGACCCCGCGCGCGTCGGGTCGTGGATCGCGGGCATCGCGCGGAACCTCGCTCGCACGTGGAAGCGCCACACGGCGCGCCGCCAGACCCGCGAGACCGCGGTGCTCGAGACCGCGCCGGAGCTCGCACCGACGCCGCTCGAGAGTGCGCTCGATCGCGAGACGCAGTCGCTGGTGCGCGCGGCGCTCACCCGGATCCCGGCGGCGTACCGCGAGGCGCTGGTGCTGTACTACGTGCAGGGTCGCTCGGTCGCCGAGGTCGCGACCGGCCTCGGCATCACGGAGGATCTCGCGAAGCAACGATTGTCGCGCGGGCGCCGAGCGCTGCGTGCGTCCCTCGAGGCGCGTGTGGAAGGCGCGCTGGAACAGCTCGGCCCGAGCAAGGGCTTCACCGCCGCGGTCATGGTGGCCGTCACCGCGGCGACCGCGCGGCGCGCTGCAGCGGCCGGTTCGGCCGGAAAGGTGTTCCTGGGAATGAAGGCAAGCAAGGTGGCCGTGATCGGACTGGCGTTCGTCGTCGTCGGTGGTGCCGCGTGGTACGTGCGGTCGTCGGCTGCGGTACCGCACGCCGCAGCGGTTGTCCCTGCGAGCGCGTCCAGCCCGCGAGACCCGCATGTGTCCTCGGTCAGCGTGCACGAGCTCCGAAGCCGTTCGCGCGAGCAGCTGCTTCAGGCGATCCGCAGCGCGGCGCAGAGCCGGCTCGCTGCGATGACCGCGGCGCCCGTGCCTGCGCAACCGCGGAGCGCAACGGCTCCGCCTGCGTTGCCCGCGAGCTCCGACGATGATGGCGATGACCCCGACAAGGACTACGTGCAGCAAGCGATGACCGCGCTCGCGCCGACGATCGGCGACTGCTATCGCCAGGCGCTGAAGACGCAACCGACGCTTGCCGGAACGCTGGTCCTGAACTTCACGATCGAAGGTCAGCCCGGTGTCGGCGGCGTCGTCACCGAAAGCAGCGTCGACCCCGATCAGAGCGAGATCAAAGATCCGGGATTGAGTCAGTGCGTGCAGGACACGGTGTTCGCGCTCGAGATCGATCCGCCGTCCAACGGCGGCACGGTGAAGGTGACGTACCCGTTCACGTTCCGGCCGAAGAGCTGAGCGTGGCCGGCCTCAACGTCGCGAACACCTGTCGTCGATGGTGAAGCGCGCTCTTTGCCCCGGAAGTACGCCAACGGAGGGAGGCGCGCTGTCGCGTGCCGCAATTTGCGGCAGGGCAGGTCGGTGAAATCACGAGCTGCACGGAGGGTGAGCGCGCTCGCATGATCTACATCTGCGAATCGCTTCGGTATTCGGGAAGCATTCGATGGCGCTCTCGTAGAATCGGCAACCGAAGTCATGCGGGCGGCGGAGTGTTGTTGTGGCTGACGAGAGCGATCGCAAGGCGAAGCTGCGCGAGCGGCTCGAGCGCGAAGCGGAAGCCGCCGAGCACACAGCTCGGGTGCCGGGCCGCACGACGCTCGTGCAGCAGCTGTTCGAGCCGTCTCGTGCGCCTGTCTCGAACGTGCCCGGCAAAGCGACACTCGTCAGTCAGCACTTGGGCATCGATGTGCAACGCCTCGTCGCCGAGGGCTATGCAGCGCTCGCTGGCGCCGCTGATCGAGATCACGCATATAGCGCCCTTGTCGACGCGCTCGCCACGCACGGCTCGGAGATAGGGCTCGAACACGCGGGCGAGGTGATGTCGGTTTGCATCCAGCTCCTGAGTAGCAAGCGCGTTCCCGCCGCCGCGAAGGCGACCGGGCAGGCCACAGTGCAGCGCAGGAGCACCGCGGACCACGCAGGAACGGACCGAGCAGCGGACGTCGCGACTCACGGCGTTGCGTCCGCCGGCGCACCGCTGCCGCACCTGGATCGGATCCAGGCGAGCTTCGGACGTCACGACGTCTCGCACGTTCGAACTCAGACCGGAGGCGCCGCGGCCGATTCGTCGCGTGTACTCGGCGCGAGCGCCTACGCTGTCGGCGACCGAGTGGGGTTTGCCGGATCGCCGGATCTGCACACCGCTGCGCACGAGGCAGCGCACGTCGTGCAGCAGCAAGGCGGTGTTCATCTCAAGGGCGGCATCGACGGTGGAAAGACTGATCCGCTCGAACAGCACGCCGACACGGTTGCCGACGCCGTCGTGCGCGGGGAGTCGGCAGAGGCGTTGCTCGATCCGTTTTCGGGCAAGGGCAGCGCGAGCGCCACCGTGCAGCGGAAAGCTGATCCCGATACTCCGGGGGCCGCACTGCAGCCTCCCACGTGGGAGTACTGCAACACGTACCGCGTCAAGATTGTCGCCGCGATCGCGGATCGCATTCGCGCGGTCGGTCTGCCGAAGCCGCATCCGCGTCTGTACTGGGCCGTGCGCGAAAAGGCGGAGCAAGCGTTCATCGATGTCATCTGGAAGGACATCGAGCTGCTTCAGCGCCAGACGTTGCATCGTCTGATGGAGCATTCCCAGCCGGTCGACCTGTACACACTTGTCGACGGGGTTCGTCAGGGCGGGACCGCGAAACAGCTGGCGGATTGGCACCCGGTCGTCGGCGTCGTGATCGCGAACGCGATGACGGAGCCGCTCGATTCATCCATCCAGCGTATGGCGATGCGCCTGCGCGTCCAGCTCGACGGGCCGGCACACGGAAATCCTCAGAATGCGCACCTCGTGCCGTCGTGCCCGCTCGATGTGCTCGTCGCCGAGGCGCTGACGAAACCTGGCGTTATTGGCGGCGGCGAGCGCAAAGCCTCAGTCGACGACACACCGGGAAAGCAGTTTCTCCGCGGTGCAGAGCCAGTTCAATTCCGGCTCCTCGGCCAGAAAGATCCAAAGCTCTGGAACTGGATCGAGGTCACGTCGCCCAAGAACGCGACCGTCGAGGACGTTGCGAGCACTCAGCTCATCGCAGGCAAGGAGGATAGCGTGATGGGGCCGGCGCAGGCGTATCGCATCGCCGCGAGCCCGCCGTACTTCGGCCTGCCGATCGAAGTCGCGCGCCAGATCGACGACATGCGTCAGCACGCGACCGGTGGCGAGTTGATCGATGCTGACCAAGGCAAGTTCGGCCGCGTGGCCGATGCCGGTGTGCTGCACAAGAGCATGGCGTCCGATGATGCCGCGATCGCGCAAGCCCCGCCGCCGGAACCGCACACGCCTGGTCTCGACCGCTTGCTTGGTCGCGTCGATGTGCAGCTCGCCGCCATCGAGACGCGCCTCGCGCGCGTGAAGGCTGCTGGCCTGATCGTCGGAGCAAAGGATTTCGCGGGACGCTGTCGCGGCGAGCTGTCTCGGGATCCAAAGAAAGCGGGGCGGTTCGTGCCCGCGGTCGCCGCGCAGGAAGGCATCCTGCACACGGTTTCGTCCGAGCTCGTTGACCTGTTCACGGCCCTCGACAACCGCCGGACGAAGACCCCGGGCGAACAGCTTCCGGCGTCGATCTCCGACTTGATCCGCGCGTTCGCAAGCGCGGCAGGAGCATCGCATCTCGCCGCAGAGGCCACCCCGCTGCTCGCACAGGCAATGCGTCAGAAGGCGCTGATGCCACTCTCCGTCATCGACGACGAGATTCGCTCTGCGCGAGACGTCGTGGGGTCTCAAGGTGAGACCGAGGAGAAGGGCGCAGACGATAATGTCCACGCACTTCCGAGCGTCATGACACAAGCCGCTGACTTGCGGCTGCGGTTGAGCCGCGGGGAGAAAGTCACCTCGGGTGAGGTATCGCAGACCAATTCCGACGCAAGTGAGCTCACGACCCGCGCTCGCCTCACGTCCCTGGCGAGCACGGTTCGAGCCCTGAAGGACAAAGCAGACTCCGTTGGATTGAGCGCGCAGAAGAGTCCGGGCGGTTCGTGGTCCGTTGCGATGCTCACGACCATGGTGCTCGACCTCATCTACGAAGAGGAAAAGGCCCATTCGCAGTTCGAGGGAGCGGACAAGCTCCACGGTGGCTGGCTGAAGCGGCTCGAGATCGCCAAGACGAACGGCGCCAAGGACAAGCACGACCCGAACGCCGAGATGCAGGCAGCGGTCAAGTACATCAACGGCGAGCTCGCGTCGATGGACGCACAGCTAGGGACGCTGAAGGAATTCATCAAGTGGTGCAACAAGGAGATCGCCGACCAGGAGCTCAAGAACCTGCTCCAGTCGATCGCCTGGCAGATGGGCCTGATGATCGTGACCGGCGAGATCGCGGGGGCGGGGCTCGCCGCGATCCGCGGCGTCGCACTCGCGGGTGAGATCGCTGAAGACGTTCGCGGCGCATCACTACTGTGGAGGGGCGCGGAGGTACTTACGCATGCGGCGCTACAAACCGCTGCATCTGGTGCCACTGGCGGAGAAATCAGCGGTTCGGCGTTCGCGGAGAACGCGCTGGGCATGTTGTTGACGAGCGCCGCGATGAAGCCGTTCAAGGCTCTGCTGGAGGGCGACGCCGTCCTCGAGCAAACGGTCGAGAAGGAGCTCACGAAGCTGGGCAAGATCGGAAAGGTCGTGAAGACGGGAGCGAAGATCGGAACCGAGGCAGCGATCGATCTCGGCGCTGGCGTGATCGGTTCGGGTGTCGCGCGATCGGTGGTGCACAACACGCCGATGGGTATCGGGAGCCGCGACGAGTGGATGCAGCAGGGCTTCGCGCTCGCCGCGAGTGCATTCGTGAGTGCGCATACACAAGCCATGCACTCGCGTATCGAGCTCGCAGCACACGAGTTCCGGGCCGCAAAGATGACCGACGCAGCAGAGCAACTCGATGCCCTCGCCGTACGCGCGGAGGCGCTTCGGACGAAAGCTGCGAGCAAGAAGCAACCGACGCCTGAAGAGGCGGGGACGATTCTCCTCGAGCGTCACGGCATTCTGACCGAGGAGCGTGCGCTCTATCAGAAGTTCGGCGGCGCCAAGGCGGAGGGCAAGCAGAACGCAGCCGAGCTCGCCGCGACCTCGTCAGGATTCATTGATGTTCCCTTCCAGCTGGCTGGCCTCTCACCCGTCGTCGATGGCCTGAGTTACGAGGGAACTTCCAAGCAGATCAAGAAGGCACTCGATAGCGCCAAAGCGAACGGAATCGAGCCGAGCGGTACGCAAGACGAGAAGGGCGTCTGGACCCTGAAGGTCGGCGACCGCGTGCTGACGGTCAAGGAGCTCGACTTCAAGGCTGGTCAACCGCATGAACATGTCTGGCCCCCAGCGCACGAGGCTGCGACGCAAACGCAAACATCCACACCAAGTAGCGCACCAGAGTCGAAGGTCGCGCGGCCTTCCGAACAGCTCGCTGTCGAGACGGATGCGGATGGACGTATCGCCATCGCCGGTGATGATGCATTGCTGCGCTCCGCCGCCGAACGTGCGCAGCCCGAGCCCGGTTACGTTGATGTCGTCGTCCATTCAGACGGCGATAGCTTCTACGTCGTCCGCGGCGATGCAGATGTCGCGCTCACGCACCGCTCTCTTGCGAAGGCGCTCGAGAAGGCCGGGATCAAGAAGCCGGCGCGGATCCGGTTGCTCGCATGCGAAGGCGGGCGCGATCCCGCCGCCGTTGCACAGCACCTCGCGAACAAGACCGGCCTCGATGTGCTCGCGCCCACCAAGAAGGTGTGGGTCGACAAGAACGGCACCGTCGGGATCGGCGAGCGAAACCAGCATCAAGGCGAATGGAAGCCCTTCGAGCCGGGCAAAGCCGTTCCGATGGAATCCAAGCGCGTCCTCGTGAAGCCGGAAGAGGGTGCGCACGTAGATCCTCATGCCCGAGATCATGATCCGATCGTCCACAGCGAGCATGACCATCGCGATCGTGTCGAAGATTGGAATCACGATCAGTTACAGGCTCAGATCGGTAAGCCGCTGATCCTGGACGCGTCGCTGCACGATGGCGTGAGCATCAAGGTTCGTAAGGTCGACGGTGGGTACGAGGTAACGGGGATTCATTACGGTCCCGATGCGCGCGCGATGGACGTCGTTCGCCACGGAGAGATCGTCGCGCGCATCGAGCGTTACAACGGCCTTGTCGGCAAGGTCCGGCGCTGGAAGGAGTCGCTATTTGGCGCTCGTCGCGGCGCGGGCGAGCACTACGCGGCTGGTAGCCGTGGCGATCGGCTGCATATCGAGCTGGACAAGCTCGAGCAGCACATTCGCGACACGAACATCATGCGCTCGAATGACGCGATCGACGCCGCGCGCGCTGAACGCGAGCTCGAGTACTTGACCGACGCGGTCGCCGAGATCCGCGAGGAGCTCGACGACAAGGTCGATCTGCATGCGCACGACGCGGAGTTCGACGTCAATCGTCCCCCCACGCTCGGATACATCACTCAGAAAGCGAAGGCAGCGGGATACAAGCTGCCGGGCGAGCCAGGCGCGACGATCGAAGGCGTTACCCTGGACTCGAAGAACTACTACTACCGTCGCCACGCTGATGGCTTCGAGCTCGTCCGTTACGATGACAGCAAGGGTCCCAAGGTCGAAGTCGTGCACGATTCCGCGGGCGGGTTTGCGGGCGTGCGCCTTTCGCCCGAGGAGGGCCGAGCGGAGACCAAGCTCATCGATATCAAATACGAGCAAGCGCATGACCTGCTCTTCGCGGGTGGTGGGTCCATGGGACCTTATGCGCAGATGCTCGAGCATCTCGGGATCGCAGACCGCGCGACGGTCGAAGCCAAGGCGCGCCAGCAGTACCAGAAGCTAACGGGCGCGAACGATAAGACTGCCGCGACAGCAACGATCGATACGTGGCGGCATGGGATCAAGGAGGAGTACCGCCGCGAGGTCGAGCGCCGTCTCTTCGAGCCCGAGCTTTCCGACGCCGAGAGCTATCGCCGGCTGCGCGACGCTGTTGATCTTCTCGGCAACAAGGATCGCGCGATTCTCGTCGAAGGTTGGTACAGGGCGCGCCGCCTGCAGGGCATGGATGTGAAGGCGCAAGCGCAGTACACGGTCACGCGTACATCGGGCGCCCAAGCAGGGCATAAGGAAACGCGCAACGCAGACTTCTTCGTTGGGAAGGACAAGCTTCATGGCAAGGAGATCGTCGAACTCAAGGACATCGAAGGGAAGATCGACGAAGAACAGTTCGGTGCATACGCAGACCTGCTACACGACGACAACCTCAGGGCGCGGTACTCTGTGGAAAGCCTGCGTTACGTGTTTACGAAGCCAGAGGGCGCAGTCGCAAATCTAGAGTTCTTGGCGGACGCCTACGACAAGTCGGATCTTCATGGCTTGATGACGATCGAGGTCTATATGAACGATGGCTCACATCGCGTCGCGACCACTGAGAAGGATGCAATGGACATCCTTCGCGCGCTGCGGGGGTACTGATGTTTCATGGATCGGTGAGCGGTCGAAGTCATCAGGAATTGTTTCGCGCAATCTGTAGCCACTCCTCGCTCCAAGGCGTTCCGACGAAGGTCGAGCTAGGGGGCAAGAAACGGCCGGGCACGTCAGATTGGCGAGAGCAATGCCTTCGCAACGGGGGCGAATGCTATGCGTTCTGGAAGGATGATTCGTACAACACGTTGGCTGGCTTTTCGTATCTGCCAGCGGCCGAGCTCGTCATCTTCTATCTTCCGATCGACGGTGACGCCGAAAATCAGCGGCGAGCGTTGGAGCTGCTGCCGTTCGAAATAGCGGCACTCTCATCGCCGCATCGTGAGGCATGGGGTGCGCAGGGCAAGAGGCTGTGGGGGTTTGCGCGGCGACACGTCACCCATGGATGGGCGTGCGCTTTTCGAGGCGCAGGACACGAGCGCCTCGCGTCGCGGCGCTGGCTCGACTTCGGTCCGTGGCGCGTCAGTCGTCGGCCAGATGACACGACATTCATCCAGTTCCACGATCTATCGATCACCGATCCTGAGGAAGCCTACGCGCAGGCTGCCCCCGGACATCAGCGCATGGGCGTCGATCCAATCGGTGGGTTCATTCAAGGGATCGACGAAGACGTGATCGCTGAGCCGCGAGACCGCGGCATCTTGATCAAGGAGACACGGACGCTAGAGATTCCGATCGCACCCGGGATCGAGGTCACACAGCAGGACATGCGAGTCGCGTGCGGTCTGCGACTCTACGAACGGCTTCACGTCCCGGCAGGGCAGCGAATCGAGCGGGTCGCGTACGTGTTCATCGAGAAGGCCGATGCGTATGCGCACCTCCACGAGCTGTGGCTCCGTGAGCTCGAATGCTGGTACATGGACGAGACCGGCCGCCATCGGATCGACGTGGACTACCATCCGACGGCGAATCCACCCGACTGGGTGAAAAAGCTCGACGCCGCGTAGCGGCCGCGCGAGTAGTTTGTGCCGAGACACGCGAGACGTGCGCTCAAGGAGCATCGGAATGGACACGCGATCACGGCGACGTGCCGCGAATTTGGTGCGGCGCTCGCAGTGACGGTGGTTAGGCGACCGGCGCAACCGTCGTCACATGCGCCCAGGGGCACGTGATCTATCGTCGAAGCACTCGCTCGGATAGGCGGCAGCACGGCGCGGAGTGTCGTACCTTCGGCGAGCATGCAGGTCGGCGACGTGCTCGATGGACGGTTCGCGCTCGACGCGATCGCGGGGCACGGCGGCATGGGCACCGTGTTTCGCGCGCGAGAGGTCGCCAGCGGCGAGACCGTGGCCATCAAGGTGCTTCGCGCGGAGGTCGGCGAGGCCCGCGAGCGGTTTGCGCGCGAGATCAAGGTTCTCGCCTCGCTGCGACATCCGGGCATCGTGCGCTACATCGACAGCGGCATCAGCGCGGGCGAGATGTGGCTCGCCATGGAGTGGCTCGACGGCGAGACGCTCGCGCAGCGGACCATCCGGCTCGCACTCACGCCCGCCGAGAGCATCCAGGTTGCACAGCGCGTGGGCGAGGCGCTCGGCGCGGCGCATGCGAAGGGCGTGATTCATCGCGACATCAAGCCGTCGAACATCATGCTCGCCGCGGGTGACCTGACGCGCGTGAAGGTCGTGGACTTCGGCGTGGCGCGGCTCGCGGATGCCACGCGGCTGGCCACCAGGACCGGCATCATGATCGGCACGCCCGGGTACATGGCGCCCGAGCAGGCGCGCGGCACGCGCGACGTCGGGGCGGGCGCGGATGTGTTCGCGATCGCGTGCGTACTCTACGAGTGCCTGACCGGGCGGCCCGCCTTCTGGGGCGACAACGTGATGGCGGTGCTCGCGAAGATCCTCCTCGAGGAGACGCCGCGGCTCGCCGAGGCGCGGCCGGACTTGCCGGCGGCACTCGATCGGTTGCTCACGCGCTCGCTCGCCAAGCAGCCGGAGCAGCGGCCGCGCGACGGGGCGGCGTTTGCCGCGGAGCTGTCTGCGGTCCAAGGGATCGCGACGGGCGAGCGGCCGCCCGAGGCCGTGGCCTCGCAGTCGCTGACCGGCACCGAGCAGCGGCTCTTGTGCGTGGTGCTGATCGGCGGTGCTGAAGGGGTGAGCGACGCCACGCTGCCCAACGACGACGTCACCTTGCCCAGCCAGGACCGGCTCGCCGACACCGTGATGACGCCGCTGCGTGAGGTCGCGTTGGAGCACGGCGGCAGCCTCGAGCGGATCGTCGACGGCTCGTACGTCGTGACGATCCTCGGGACCGATGCGGCCGGCGACCAGGCTATCAAGGCGGCGCGGTGCGCGCTCGCGCTCAAGCAGATCGCGCCTTCGGCGCCGATGGCACTGGCGACCGGGCGCGGCGTGATCGCGGGCGGGTGGCCGGTGGGCGAGGCGATCGATCGCGCGGCGCGGCTCGTGGGGGCGGGCGGCGTGTACGTGCGGATCGACGAGGTGACCGCGGGGCTCCTCGACTCGCGGTTCGTCGTGCGCGGCGACGAGGTCGGGCTGATGATCGTGGGCGAGCGCGATGTCGTCGAGGTGACGCGCACGCTGCTTGGCAAGCCGACTCCGTGCGTGGGCCGCGAGCGCGAGCTGTCGCTGCTCGGCGGGCTGTTCGACGAGGCGGTGACCGAGCCAGTCGCGCGCGCCGTGGTCGTGACCGGAGCGCCGGGCATCGGCAAGTCGCGCGTGCGGTTCGAGCTCTTGCGCCGGATCAAGGAGCGCGGCGAGCCGTGCGAGGTGTGGTTCGGACGCGGCGATCCGCTGCGGGCGGGCGCGCCTTTCGGGATGCTGGCGCCGGCGCTGCGGCGGGCGGCGGGAATCCAGGACGGCGAGCCGGTCGACGTGCGGAGGGCGAAGCTGCGCGCGCGCGTGCTGCGCAATGCGGACGTCGACATGGTGCGCACCACGATGTTCCTGGGCGAGATGATCGATGCGCCGTTCCCTGCCGACGATGCGGTCGAGCTGCGCGCGGCCCGGCAGGACGCGCTGCTGATGTCGGATCAGGTGCGTCGCGCGTTCGAGCATCTGGTCGCGATCGAGACCGCGGTGCAGCCGCTCGTGATCGTGCTCGAGGATCTGC
>Ga0157374_10003358_pt1 | contig 13441 bp, 11 predicted proteins | sample M25metaG_FD_115308 | JGI IMG/M metagenome (GOLD analysis project Ga0157374, IMG submission 115308) | Miscanthus rhizosphere microbial communities from Kellogg Biological Station, Michigan, USA - M2-5 metaG | ecosystem: Host-associated > Plants > Roots > Rhizosphere > Soil | place: USA: Michigan...
ACTGAAATCCAATCTCGAAGAAGTCCGCGCGCGCGGCGGTGAACTTTACGTCCTCGCCGATGCCGACGTTGCCGCGCACATGCCCAAAGGCAGCGGCCATCTGCTCGCGCTGCCGCCGTGCGGCGAAATGATCGCGCCGATCGTGTTCACGGTGCCGCTGCAACTGCTGGCGTATCACGTCGCCGTGCAGCGCGGCACCGATGGGGATCAGCCGCGCAATCTGGCGAAGAGCGTCACCGTCGAGTGACGGCGACGGTTTTTCTAGCCGGCGCGACCGGCGCCATCGGCACGCCGCTGATCCGGCTGTTTCTGCAGCGCGACTATCGCATCGTCGCGATGACGCGCTCGGCGGCGCGCGCCGAGGCCTTGCGCGGCGAACGCGTCACACCGGTCGTCGCCGACGCATTGATCGCCGACGACGTGCGTCGCGCGATTGCCGATGCCAAACCCGACGTGATCGTGCATCAGCTCACGGATTTGCCGCGCGGACTCGATCCGGCACAGATGGACGAAGCCGTCAAACGCAACGCGAACATCCGCACGGTGGGAACCGCCAATCTCGTCGATGCGGCCGTGCGCGCTGGCGTTACGCACATCGTTGCGCAAAGCATCGCATGGGCTTACCGCGCGGGTGCGGAGCCACACGGCGAGGACGACCCGCTCGACACCGATGCGACCGGAATGCGCGCGGTCAGCGTCGGCGGCGTCATCGCGCTCGAAAACGCCGTGCTGCGTGCACCGGCAATTCGCGGCTGCGTGTTGCGCTACGGACAGATCTACGGCCCGGGCACCGGCAGCGACGACGCGTCGGGCAAGACGATGCCCGTGCACGTCGAAGCGGCGGCTTGGGCGGCATTGCTCGCGGTCGAGAAGCGCGCCGACGGCGTGTTCAACATCGCAGAGACAAACCCGCACGTGAAAAGTGAAAAAGCACATCGCGAACTCGGCTGGAGCGCGGACGCACGCGTCTGATTTCTCGAATCGGGCGAATCGCCTAAAAAAAGCCCCGCTTCGAGCGGGGCTTTTTCTGTATGGGACAGCGCCTGTCTATTTCGGCACCACGACGGCCGAGCCAGTCATCGCATGCGGATTGATCAGGTAAAACGCCACCGCAAGAATGATCAGATACACGAGCAGCACCAGCGTCCATCCCATGTTGTGACGGATCACGTCGCCTTCCTTGCGTACGAACTTCGAGGTCGACACGCCCACGCTCGCCGTCTGCGGCGCAATGGGCTTGCCGATTTCCGCGCCGACGGAATTGAACGTCGGCAGCAGCAGCGGCGGCATGCCGAGCTGCGCGCCGACCAGCGCCTGGAACTTGCCGAACATCGCGTTCGTCGAGGTGTTTGATCCCGACAGCGCGACGCCGATGAAACCCAGGATCGGCGCGACGATGATGAACGCGGTGCCCATCAGCGAGAAGCCCTTCGCCAGCGACGAGGCCATGCCCGAATAGTTGAACGTGTAGGCCAGGCCGAAGATGAAAACGCCGACCAGCAGCGCGCCCCACATCTGCTTGAAGGTGCGCGTGAAGATTTCGCCGATCTGATCGCCGCGCAGCCGTTTCATCGACATCAGCAGCACGACCACGATGATCCACGCGACCAGGATCGCCGTGCCGGCGACGAAGGGCGTCCAGTTGAACACGGCGCTTACATCGGGTTTGGCCGGATCGCACGTCGTGGCGAGCGATGAGCAAGCGACGGCCTTCTGCAAGAACCAGCTGACTTTCGGCAGCGTCGACCATGGACCGGTCCACGCGGCAACAACGACGAGCAGGACGATGAACGGCAGCCACGCCTGGCCGACTTCGCCCGACGTCAAACCGTGCGCGCGATTCTGCTGCGCAGCGGCCGGATTCAGCGGCACGCCGCCGTAGCCCAGCACCTGTTTTGGCTGCCACACACGGAGCAGCAGGAGCAGCGCGGCAAAGCAAACGATGGAGCCGGAAACATCCGGCAGGTAGGGCCCGAGATACACCGCAACCGGATACTGGCCCGCGATATAACCGAGCGAGCCGACTACCGCCAGCGGCCATGCGCCGAGCATGCCCTGCTTGCCTGACACCAGATACAGCAACACCCACGGCGGCAACAACGCCAGCACCGCGACGACGATGCCGACCGAGCCGGACAGATCGAGTAGATGCTGTCCCGCATCCTGGCCCGGCATCAGCGTCACCGCCGACAGCGCGATGATCGGCGCACCGAGCGCGCCGTACGACACGGGTGCGTTGTTCGCGATCGCGGCGACCCGGATCGCATTCAGATCGGAGATGCCGAGCGAGATCAGGATCGGCGCGACCACCGCCCACGGATAGCCGAATCCGACCAGGCCTTCGAGCAACGCGCCGAACGCCCACGCGAACAGCATCGTCTGTACGCGCACATCGAGGCTGCCTTGCGCGATGAGCCACTTGCGGAAATTCTCGAACACGCCGGTGATGTTGAGCGTGTTGAACAGGATGAGTCCCCAGAACGTAATCCAGTCGACGTTCCAGATGCCCGTCAGCGAACCGTACAGATACGCATGCGAGCCCTGGTCGAGCGGCATCTTCCACACCCACACCGCCAGCACGAAGGTGACGATCGAACCCAGCAGCGTCGCCAGCCACGCCGGCAATCGGAACACGGCCAGCAATAGCAGCAGGAATACGACAGGAATCAACGCCACGAGACACGTGAGCGTGAGGTTATTCATTGGATCGATGATCTGGGTGAACATGTCCCCTCCCCGCAGTTATAGGTATACGGCGACGCCCCAGCATCGCATCGCCGGTTGTGATGCATTTGGCCACACGGCGCACCGTCTCGCGGACGCCGGCGAAGGGCCGAACGTAGCACGATCCCACAGGGCCCGGCACGGCGCGCCGCTTAGCCTTTAGTAGTAGACACGGCCGCGGTTTTTGCGGCGGCGTAACATGCCCTCGAGGAGACTTCCACCGTGAATGCCGTTCGATCCGACACCCTTGCTGCGCAGCCGCCCGCCATCGTGTCGCGGCTGTCGCCGCTGCTCCCCCCGGAAAGCCTGCTGTGGCACGCCGAAGAGACGGTGCCGTTCGAATGCGACGGACTCGCCGCGTTCCGGCAGAAACCGCTCGCTGTCGCACTGCCGCAAACCGAAGAACAGGTGCGCGAAATCCTGCGCGTCTGTCATGAACTGAAGACACCTGTCGTGGCGCGCGGCGCGGGAACCGGATTGTCCGGCGGCGCGATGCCGTGTGCGGACGGACTGCTGCTGTCGCTGGCCAAGCTCAACCGCATTCTCTCGATCGACGCGAAAGCCTGCATCGCGCGCGTGCAGCCGGGCGTGCGCAATCTCGCCGTCTCCGACGCCGCGGCGCCCTACGGTTTGTATTACGCGCCGGATCCTTCGTCGCAGCTCGCGTGCAGCATCGGCGGCAACGTCGCCGAAAATTCCGGCGGCGTGCATTGTCTGAAATACGGATTGACCGTGCACAACGTGCTCGGCGTTCGCGGCTATCTGATCGACGGCACGCCCGTGCAATTCGGCGGCGAGGCGCTCGATTCGCCGGGTTTCGATCTGCTCGCGCTCAGCATCGGATCGGAAGGTTTGCTGACGGTCGTCACCGAAGTGACGCTCAAGCTCGTGCCGAAACCCAAACTTCAGCAAGTCGTGATGGCCTCGTTCGACGATGTCGCCAAGGCCGGCGACGCGGTGGCGGCGATCATTGGCGCGGGCATCATCCCGGCCGGTCTGGAGATGATGGACAGGAAGGCGACGAACGCGGTTGAACCCTTCGTCAACGCCGGTTACGACCTGAACGCCGAAGCGATCCTGCTTTCCGAATCCGACGGAACGCCCGAGGAAGTTGCCGACGAAGTTGGCGAGATGGAGCGCGTGCTGCAAGCGGCCGGCTCGACGCAGTGCGTCGTATCTCAAAACGAGATGGAGCGCTTGCGGTTCTGGTCGGGACGCAAGAACGCGTTTCCGGCCGCCGGTCGCATTTCGCCGGACTACTACTGCATGGACGGCACGATTCCGCGCAAGCATCTGAGCGAAATGCTCGTCGCCATCGAGGCGATGGAAAAAAAGTATTCATTGCGCTGCATGAACGTGTTCCACGCCGGCGACGGCAATCTGCATCCGCTGATCCTGTTCGATGCGAACCAGCCCGGCGAGTGGGAACGCGCCGACCGCTTCGGCGCCGACATCCTCGAACTGTGCGTGAAACTCGGCGGCACCATCACCGGCGAACACGGCGTCGGCATCGAAAAAATCAATTCGATGTGCGTGCAGTTTTCCGATCTCGAACGCGATGCATTCTTTGCCGTGAAGCACGCCTTCGACGAATTCGGATTGCTCAATCCGGGCAAGGCGATCCCGACATTGCATCGCTGCGCGGAATACGGCCGCATGCATGTCCACAACGGCCAGATGCCGTTCGCCGATCTGCCGCGGTTCTGATGGAAGGCTCGCTCGCCCAACTGCGCGACCGCATCGTCGCGGCGAATGCATCGAAGACGGCACTGCGCATTCGAGGTGCGGGCACAAAGGATTTTTACGGCGAGTCATTCGACGGCGATGTACTCGACACGCGCCCGCATCGCGGCATCATCAGCTACGAACCGACCGAACTCGTGATCACGGCGCGCTGCGGTACGCCGCTGTCGGAAATCGATGCCACACTGGAATCGCACGGCCAGTTTCTTCCCTTCGAAGCGCCGCGCTTCGGCGGCGATCCGACCATCGGCGGTGTCGTTGCCGCCGGACTGTCCGGACCGAGGCGCGCATCGGTGGGATCGGTGCGCGATTTCGTGCTCGGCACGCACCTCATCAATGCCAGCGGCGACGAACTTAAATTCGGCGGCCAAGTGATGAAGAACGTGGCCGGTTTCGATGTGTCGCGGCTGTTGTGCGGATCGCTGGGCATCCTTGGATTGGTCAGCGAAGTTTCCCTGAAAGTTCTGCCGAAACCTCGCGCGGAAGCGTCGGTGCGTTTCGAGATGAGCGCGCTCGAAGCGCTCGATCGCTTCAATCTCTGGCGCGGTCAACCGCTGCCGATCGCCGCAACGGCGTGGGCCGACGGCGTGGCGCACGTGAAACTCGCCGGCGCAGCGAGCGCGATAAAGGCAGCGCAAGCCGTGCTTGGTGGCGAGTCCGTTTCAAGTGACGATATCTGGCGTCGCCTGCGCGACCAGACGCACGCAACATTTTCCGCGCCGCGCCTGTGGCGTCTTTCGTTGCCGAGCACGGCCACGTTTTTGCGGCCCGGCGTGACGCTGATCGAATGGTCCGGCGCGCAACGCTGGCTCGCGAGCGATGCATCCTCTGCCGATGTACGCGATGCCACCGCAAGCGTCGGTGGAACCGCATCGCTGTGGCGCGGCGAGCGCGACACCACGATGTTTCATCCACTCAAACCTGCCAACCTCGCGTTGCATCGCAAGCTGAAGCACGCCTTCGATCCGAACGACATCTTCAACCGCGGCCGACTGATTCCGGACCTGTAATGGAAACGCATCTCGCCGACTGGATCAAAGGCACGGCCGACGGCGACGACGCCGACGCGATCCTGCGCGCCTGCGTGCATTGCGGATTCTGCAACGCGACGTGTCCGACCTATCAGGTTCGCGGCGACGAACTCGACGGACCGCGCGGACGCATTTATCAAATCAAGCAAGTCCTCGAAGGTGTGCAGCCGACGCAATCGACGCAGCTTCATCTCGACCGTTGCCTGACCTGCCTGAACTGCGAGACGACGTGTCCATCGGGCGTGCGCTACGGACGGCTTGTCGACATTGGCCGCGCGATCGTCGATCAGCGCGTTTCGCGCGGACCGTTCGATGCGTTCCACCGCGCGGCGTTGCGCTTTGCGCTGACGCGTCACTGGATTTTCGACACGGCTGTCCTGCTCGGCCGCATGTTTCCGGCACCGCTGCGCAAGAAACTGGCGCCGCGGCGCGCACCGGGCGCAACACCGCAGCGCACCCACGGGCAAAAGGTCATTCTGCTAAACGGTTGCGTGCAGCCAGCGCTGATGCCGTCGATCGACGCAGCGACCTCGCGCGTTCTCGATGCCTTCGGCATCCAGACCGTCGTCGCAACCAATTCCGGCTGCTGCGGCGCCATCGACTATCACCTCGATGCGCATGAAGCCGCACGCGAAAAATGTCGGCGCAACATCGACGCGTGGTGGCCGCTGATCGAAGCCGGTGCGGAAGCGATCGTGATCAACGCATCCGGCTGCGGCGCGCTGTTGAAAGACTACGCGCACGTGCTGCGCGACGATCCGGTCTACCTCGAAAAAGCCAAACGTGTTGCCGCGATGACACGGGATCTATCCGAATTTCTCGCGCCTTTCGTCACCGATCTCACCCGGAAATTCGCTGCAAGCTCGAAGGAGCGTATCGCGTTCCATCCGCCGTGCACGCTGCAGCACGCACAGAAAATCCGCGGCGTGGTCGAATCGATTCTTGTCGCCGCAGGCGCGGAACTGGTTCCCGTCGCCGATTCGCACTTGTGCTGCGGATCGGCCGGAACCTATTCGATTCTTCAACCAGCGTTGTCGCAAGAATTGCGCGCGCGCAAATTGCAGAATCTCGAACAGAACCGTCCCGACGAAATCCTCAGCGCGAACATCGGCTGCCTGTCACATCTTGATACCGGCACGGGTATTCCGGTGCGGCACTGGATCGAATGGATGGATCAACGACTGCAAGGAGCGAAACCATGAGCATCGTCGACAATGAGAAACGCGCCCGTTACGAATATGAAGTCGAAGGAAAAACGGCTTTCATCGACTATCGGCGCGCGAACGGTATCGTTTCGCTAACGCATGCCGAAGTGCCGGCGGAACTGGAAGGCCGCGGCATCGGTTCCTTTATGGTGCGCGGCACGCTCGATCTGATCCGTTCGCGCGGCGAGAAAGTCATTCCCGCGTGCTCGTTCGTCGATTCCTTCATTCGCCGCCATCCGGATTACCAAGATCTACTTGCTGTGCGCTGATCGGTCTACGATGGTTTATGAGGGTGGCGTATGCGTTCGACCTGCAAGTTTTTGATAGTTGTTTGTTCCATTGCGTTCAGCCAGTTCATCGCGAAAGGCCAAAGTGATCCTACTTTCGACTTGGACATGAAGCTCAGCTCGCTCGCTACGGCCTCGAAGACTTCAACCCCGCAACAGACGCTCGCTCAGTTGAAGGTACTGCTTGCCACGACGCCGGCCGATCTCGTTCAAAAGATCATGGAACAGCGTTCCAATCTCGAATCCGGTTTCCTCGAAGTCATTGCGAAGATCAGCGAACGCGGCGGGCACGCACAGGCATTGGAAGCACTCGATGCTTTGGATGAACGCATTCCCACCTGGGACGGCCGAGCGGAAATCGTTGCGGCTAAAGCGAAGCTCCTGCTGCGCTTGGGCAAAACCGATGATGCCCTCGCGCTCGCGCGAACCGTTCGTTCGGAGATCTGCGGGCGAGATTGTCCAGCCGACGTGCGACGGTGGGTCGACGACGGCGCGGTGCCTGTCGCCAAAACGGCTACTGATGTCAAGCGCCCATGGATTTACGACGAACGTGGCGGTTCGTGCACCGGCAATCCGTATCGGACCGACAGACTCGATGACTTCGACCGCATCGATCTAGTCGAGGCCAGCGCCGGTGTGCGTGCGGCTACGGTTGAACAACTGGCATCGATGTGGGTCGATATTATCGCCGGATGCGTGATGTCGGTTGACGACGAACGATTACGTCGACTGGCCGGACAAGCCTGGTCTGCCAGCGAACGTAGCGCGGCTCTCAAAGCGGCGGAAGCGGCTGTGGATACTTCGCCTACGCACGATGTGACACTTCTCGACGCCGTGCTGCAGATGCCGGATGCACAATGCGACTTCGCAGCCGACCCGACATGCAAGGCGACCATACCACTGTCGGTCGACGGCGCGCGCCATATCCTTGCCAAACTGAAACCCCTCGATGAGGCGTGGTCCTCGACCGGCGATGCGTCCGCGCCGGCGTCGACGCCAGACTGGAAATCTACGCAAGGACTAGCGGATCGATACGGGAAGGAGATGAACGCAGCCGCGAACCTTCCTGCGGAAGAAGGGCTCGTTGCCATGCGGACGATTCTCGCTCGGTCTGAATACGCGCATCTCGGCGCGTGGCTCAACGACTATTATTTTCAGCAAGGACTGGAACAGTGGAGTCGCGAGGGTCACGCGGAAGAAGCGCTCGATATCTACAACATGATGTCAAAAGTGGCCGGCAGCGGCGACTTCAAATCGGTTTCTCGCGCTGATCTCGGGTTGGCGCTGCTGCAGTTGCGAGCCGGACACAAAAGCGAAGCGCTTGCATCCGTCGAACTCGCTAACGCAGTCAGCCCGTCGGACCGAGTGGGCAAAATACTCGGAGAGATGCGTGCCGCCGCAGCGGGCGGCGATATTGCCGCCAAGTATCCGCCGCCTAATCCACCTCGCCCTTGGAAATTGTCACGCGGCGTCCCGATCTGCGACTTCTTCGGCTCACCGGGATTGGATATCCATACTGAAGACATCATCGCCGCCTATCACGACAAGCGGCGCGCCGCGTCATGGTCGCTGCAACAAGAATGGCCAAGCGTCGTCGAGAAATGCTACGACTGGCAATCGTGGAAGAAAACGCGAGACAACATACGATTCGCGTTCAGCAGCACCGAACTCGAAGCCGCTCGCAAGGCAGCGCGTGATTCCGCCGGCAAGGGCGATCCAACAAGTATTTCCTACCTGGGCGTGAACCTGCCGTTACCCAATCTCGTCGAATCCGACAAGGGCGATTTCAAACACATCACGGCAGAGGACGCGCAGCGAATCCTCCAGCAATCGGCGTTGCTGGAGGAACGCCCAACTCAATAGCCGCCTTCACGTCATCGCTTCGTACAGCGGCAGCGTGAGGAATTCCGGAAACTCCTTCGACAGCGCCATCTTCTCGAAAATCTGCGCAGCCTGATCGTAAGTGCCGAGCGGTTCGCCTTGCGCAGCCGCGTCTTTCTTCACTTTTTCGAGTTCTTGCGGAATAAACGCTTTCACCATCGCGGCGTCGACCTTGCGGCCGTCGTCGAGTTTGCCTTTGTCGCTGACCACCCATTGCCAGATCTGCGAGCGCGAGATTTCGGCGGTGGCGGCGTCTTCCATCAGATTGTGGATCGGCACGCAGCCGTTGCCGGCGAGCCAGCTGCCGAGATAGTGGATGCCGACGTTGACGTTGTTGCGCACGCCGTTTTCAGTGATCGGTTGCTCGGGAACGAAGTTCAGGAAATCGCTCGCCTTTATTTTTTCGTCGCGCTGCTTGCTCCACTGATTCGGCTTGTCGCCGAGTACGCGCACGAATTCTTCCATCGCAATCTGCACCAGGCCCGGATGCGCGATCCAGCCGCCGTCGAAGCCGTCGTTGGCGTCGCGCTTCTTGTCATGGCGCACGCCGGCGAGCGCTTTCTCGTTGGCGGCTTCGTCGTTCTTGATCGGGATCAGCGCGGCCATGCCGCCGATCGCGGGTGCGCCGCGCTTGTGGCACGCCTGCACGAGCGCCAGCGCATATGAGCGCATGAACGGCGCTTCCATGTTGATCTTGACGCGATCGGCGAGGCAGAAGCCGGGCAGGTTCCGGAATTTCTTGATCGCGCTGAAGATGTAATCCCAGCGGCCCGCATTCAATCCCGCGGAGTGCTCGCGCAGTTCGTACAGGATTTCCTCCATTTCGAACGTGGCGAGGATGGTTTCGATTAGCACCGTGGCCTTGATGGTGCCGCGCGGCATGCCGATTTCGTCTTGTGCCATACAAAAGATGTCGTTCCAGAGGCGTGCCTCTTTGTGGCTTTCCATCTTCGGCAGATAGAAAAATGGTCCGGCGCCGCGCTTGACCTGTTCCTTCGCGTTGTGGAAAAACACCAGCGCGAAATCGAAGATGCCGCCAGAGACGCGCTGACCATCGACGGTCACGTGCTTCTCGTCGAGATGCCAGCCACGCGGACGGATCTGCAGCACGGCGATCTTTTCGTTGAGTTTGTATTCCTTGCCTTTCTCGTTGGTGAAACTGATGTCGCGGCGGATCGCGTCCTTCAGGTTCACCTGTCCGGTGATCTGGTTGAACCAGTTCGGACTATTCGAATCCTCGAAGTCCGTCATGTACGAGTCGGCGCCGGAGTTGTAGGCGTTGATGATCATCTTGCGTTCGACCGGGCCGGTGATTTCCACGCGACGGCATTCGAGCGCCTCGGGCAACGGCGCGATTTTCCAGTCGCCGTCGCGCACTGCTTTCGTCTCGGGGAGGAAATCCGGCATCTCGCCGGCGTCGATGCGCTTCTGGCGTTCGACGCGCGCCATCAGCAATTCGCGTCTGCGCGGTTCAAATGCGCGATGCAGTTTGGCGACGAAGGCGAGCGCGTCCGGCGTCAGGATTTCGTCGAAGCGCGGATGCATCGGCGCGCTGATCGCGACGCCGTCCGGTAACTTGCTTGTCATGGCCATGGCTTCCTGGCGAAAACGGGCATTATCGGCACGAGCGCGTGCCGAGGCCAGACCACTATCGTCGGAGGCGCGCCTAGATCAGCGTGTTCGGACGGCGCGCCCCGGCGAAGCGGCGGGCCCAATAGTTCTCGGCGAGGTTGCTCACGCGCACACGCTCGCCGGTCGTCGGCGAATGGATGAAGCGGCCTTCGCCCAGATAGATGCCGACGTGCGAGATGCGCTTGCCGTGCGTCTTGAAGAACACCAGATCGCCGACCTTCATCTCTGTGCGCGCGATCTGCTTGCCGACGTGATACTGCTCGGCCGAATTCCCGGGCAGATCCACACCGAACACCTGCGCGAACACGTAGTGCACGAAACCGCTGCAATCGAAACCGGTCGCAGGGACGCGGCCGCCGCGGCGGTAGCGGATGTCGAGAAGCTGCATCGCGAACTGCTGGAGTTCCTGGCGCGGATCCACGCTGGCGATGTCGTCGTCGGTGATGACCGCGTTGTCGAGCGTACCGGCATCGTCGTCGGGCTTGGCGTCTTCGACGACCCAGGCGTCGCTGGATTCGGTGTCGATCGCGATCGGCGCGGACGTCAGATAACCGCTCAGCGCGTTGACCATGCACGATGCCGGATCCGCATTCTGCAGATCATTGGCCGTGACGATCCCCGTTGCGGCGACAAAAAGGCTCACCGCGAGCCCGACTCGCTTAAAAATCATCTCAGCACAATCCCCGTTTGTAACGACCAGCGACACACATCAGACCGTTCTTTGTGGAGCCATGACGGCCTTGACGCGACGAACCGTAACAAAGGATTTGTTCGAAACCCGTTAACCGTTTCTTCAACCGGCTAGAATTTACATCTCGACCGGGAACCACCATGCGCGTCTGCGTCTATTGCGCCTCCAGCGAGAAAGTCGACCGCTCCTATCACGAGGCCGCGCACCGCCTTGGGGTGTTGCTTGCGCGCGACAAATGCACGGTTGTGTACGGCGGCGGGGCGGTCGGATTGATGGGTTCGCTGGCCAACGGGGCGCTCGAAGCCGGAGGGGATGTTGTCGGCATCATCCCGCGTTTCATGACGGAGATTGAGTGGCAGCATCCGGGGTTGGCATCGCTCGAGGTCGTCGAGGATATGCGGGAGCGCAAGCATCGGCTGCTGAGCGGGAGCGATGCGGTGGTCGCTTTGCCGGGCGGATGTGGAACGCTGGAGGAAGTGTTCGAGGCGATTACGCTCAAGCGGCTCGCGCTGTATTTCAATCCGATCGTGTTTTTGAATACGAATGGGTTTTATGGGCCGCTGCAGACGTTCATGAAGAAGGTGATCGAGGAGAGGTTCATGAATGTGGAGCATGAGCAGATGTGGTCGATGGTCGATACGCCGGAGGAGGTGTTGCCGAGGATTCGGTCGACGCCGAAGTGGAGGGAGGATGCGCGGGATTATGCGGTTGTGAGGTGATTGGTCTGGATCCAGATCAAGAGCTTCCGCTCCAAGGAGCGGGTAACTTTTTGCTGATCGGCAAAAAGTCACCAAAAAACGATTTTTGTTGTTCGCAGAGGGTGCTGTCCGCGGACAGCACGTCCGTGCTGCTGGCCGCGGAGGCGCGCATCCCTGCGCGCCACTACCGTCGTTGTGAGCTTGAAGCTCACTGGTATCAAGCTTCTTGTAACCCCAGCGGCACAAAGCCATGGTCTGTGACGTGGTAAGAGCAAGAATGCTCTTTAAGGCGTCACGTACCTTGGCTTTGTGAAGTCCAGACTTACAAGAAGCTCTATACCAGTCACCTGCAGTCTGGAGCGAGGGTACACGCGCGCAGGATGCGCGCGTCCGCATCGAGCATCATGGACGTGCTCTATGCGGACAACACCCGATGGGAGAAAAAAAGGTGTTTCTTGGTTACTTCTTTGCACCAGCAAAGAAGTGACCCGCGGTCTTCAACCGCGGAAGCTCTTGCTCTAAGAGCCAACGAAAAGCAAAAGCGCTGGATTCCCGCTTTCGCGGGAATGACGAGCCTAGAACAGGGGCGTCTGTCGCGCTCTGCTAAAATCCACGCGCGCCCAGCGAGACCTCCGAAATGATTCAACACCTAACCATCGTCGCCACCGGCGGCACCATCGACAAAGTATACTTTGACGACAAATCCACTTTTCAGATCGGCTCGCCTCAGATCGGCGAAATTCTGGACAAGCTCGGCGTCGCCTTCACCTTCGACGTCATCGCGCTGATGCGCAAAGACAGCCTGCACATCAACGATGAAGACCGCGAACTCATCCGCCGCACCATCCTCGCGCAGCCGCATCGGCATGTCCTCGTCACGCACGGCACCGATACGATGGTGGAAACGGCGAATGTCCTTGCCGACATTCCAAGCAAGGTGATCGTCCTCACCGGCGCGCTGAATCCAGCGCGGTTCCAAGGCTCCGACGCGGTATTCAACATTGGCTGTGCGGTCGGCGCGATCCAGGTATTGCCCGACGGCGTGTACATCACGATGAACGGCCGCGTGTGGGATCCCAAACGCGTGCGCAAGAACGTCGACGCGAACCGCTTCGAGGCGGCATAAAAAAAGGGCTGCCGAGGCAGCCCTTTTGCTTAGAGGGGAACCGCATCCGTGCGGTTCAATCGCGCAGTCCTTATTGCACCGTCAGCGTCACGTCGTCGAGCACGAACGAGGTCTGCAGCGACGAATCTTCCGCACCGGTGAACTTGATCGTCACCGTCTGGCCGATGTACGCGTTCAGACTGTTCGTGTGCACCGCATAACCCGCGGCCGCATTGAGGTTCGAGAACGTCGACAGCGTGGCGAGCAACGTGCCGGAGCTGTTGAGCACTTGCACCTTGAGCGTGTCATAGGCGGTGGACGACGTCGTCTCGTTGGTGTCGATGTGCAGGTAATACTGCAGCGTCGCCGAGGTCTTGCCCGCCGGAATCGTCACTTTCTGCGACAGCGTGTCGGTATGCGTCGAGCCGTAGCCGTCGAGCCACG
>Ga0157374_10003361_pt1 | contig 13435 bp, 12 predicted proteins | sample M25metaG_FD_115308 | JGI IMG/M metagenome (GOLD analysis project Ga0157374, IMG submission 115308) | Miscanthus rhizosphere microbial communities from Kellogg Biological Station, Michigan, USA - M2-5 metaG | ecosystem: Host-associated > Plants > Roots > Rhizosphere > Soil | place: USA: Michigan...
GCCTTCAACGAAAAGCCGACCGGCAGTGAATGGGATAAGGATGTAACCACAATGCGCCCGGAACTGCACGAACGCAAGTGGGAGATAGACTCGCTTTGTTATCCGATAAGGCTGGCCTACAATTACTGGAAGACCAGCGGCGATGGTAGCTTTTTTGATGCGCAATATCAAAACGCCGGCAAGCTGATCCTGCAAACTTTCAAGGCACAGCAGCGCAAGAAAAACCATGGGCCATATCATTTCCAGCGGAAGACGGAGGTGGCCAGCGATACCGTGCCAAACGGCGGCTACGGCAACCCGGTAAAGCCTGTCGGTTTGATCTGTTCTATGTTCCGGCCATCGGATGATGCTACGATTTATCCGTTCCTGGTGCCTTCGAACTATTTTGCGGTGCTGAGCTTGAACCAGTTGGCGGCAATGTTTGAGCAGTTGGGGAAAGATAAAAAGACTGCGGATAAATGCCGCAAGCTATCCAACGAGGTTTATACCGCTTTGCAGCATTATGCTACCGGCGTCCATGCAACCTATGGAACTATACTGGCTTATGAAGTAGATGGATTTGGAGATCAGTCGTTTATGGATGATGCTAATGTGCCGGGATTGCTTTCGATGCCTTACCTGGGTACCATTAAAGCAAATGATCCGTTGTACCAGGCTACCCGCAAGTTCCTGCTGAGCCCGGACAATCCCTACTTCTTCAGGGGTAAAGCCGCCGAAGGGATCGGTGGCCCGCATGTGGAATTAGGCTACATCTGGCCGATGAGTATTATCATTCGTGCGCTCACTTCAACTGATGAGAAGGAAATAACCATGTGTTTCAAGTGGTTGAAAGGCACTCATGGAGGCACCGGTTTTATGCACGAATCGTTCAATAAGGACAATCCGGCCGATTTTACACGCAAATGGTTTGCCTGGGCCAATACTTTATTTGGGGAGTTAGTGATAAAAACATGCCAAAATCACCCTCAAATATTAAGACGTATGATATAGGTATTGAATTCTTATCATAGTTTTCAATATTTCAATTTAACCCCCGCTAAAATGTATTTTATGTAAAATTGATGTTATATTTAACTTCGAGATAAGTAATTCTTCAATTTCGAAAGTATAAAATATTTATTATTATTTCAGATCGGATAATAATAGGTATTAAAATTGTCCACATAGTGTATAGACATTAAAAATGTGGAAAAAAAGCATCGTGAGGGCATTATTTTTTATAGATAAAAGTTTCTTTTTTGGATAAAAACATTTTAGATTAGCTTTAATTAAAACAATAAACCTCAATATTTAAAAGGAGTAACTCAAATGAAAAAATTTACTGAAGTAAAAAACCTCGTTGCATCTTTGGAAGCTGATGCCGACAAATTCTACAACAAAGGCAACAGCGCAGCAGGTACCCGCGTTCGTAAAGGCATGCAGGACTTGAAAAACTTAGCTCAAGCCATCCGTTTGGAAGTTCAGAACACAAAAAACAAAGCTTAATAAAGTATAGTCTCTTTTCATAAGTCTTTACTTTATCACTAAAGTGGCCCGCGTACGATAAGTATGCGGGTTTTTTTATGCTTGATATGAGCGGCTATAGCTTTCATCCGCCGGGTTGAAACCCGGCGTTACAAGATGGTACGTGCCCATGGCTCTAAAAAAATGCAAGAGGCGTAGCCTCGGCCTATTTTGTAATAACGGATTTTAATCCGTTGGAGTAAGCGATAGGCAGGATATAAAGCTGATATCGTCATCCGCCGGGTTGAAACCCGGCGTTACAAGATAAATCGAGCCTCCGGCTCTGAAAATATAAGAGGCGTAGCCTCGGCCTATATTGTAACAACGGATTTTAATCCGTTGGAGTAAGCGATAGACAGAATATAAAGCTGATGTAGTTTCCGCAGGGATGAAACGCAGCCTTACAAAATGAGACGAGCCTACGGCTCTCAGATTAGCAAGAGTATAGGCCCGTTATATTGTGAGAGAAAGTCTTATTAGTGAGCAGCAACCTGCGCGGCTAACTTCTGCGTTTCCCGCGTGATGCTTTCCGCATGTTTCTGGCTAACCTGAACCAATGGCAATCGTACCGTGTCGCCGCAAATACCCAAAGTTTTCAGTGCGGTTTTGACACCGGCAGGGCTGCCTTCAGAAAACATCATTCGCGTGAATTCGATCATATCGAAATGATCTTTCTGCGCGGCTTTGAAATTGCCGTCGAGACAGGCGCGGATCATGTCAGAGAACAGGCGCGGTAAAGCGTTGCCCACAACCGAGATCACCCCTGCGCCACCCATGGCTATCATTTGAAGCGAGATTGGATCATCGCCCGAGATCATTAAGAAATTTTCCGGTTTATCGCGCATGATCTGGTTCAGCTGGTCAAAATTCCCGGATGCTTCTTTAACAGCGATGATGTTTTTGAAATCATGCGCCAGCCTCACCGTGGTTTCTGCCGAAATATTGCTGCCCGTGCGGCTTGGCACATTATATAATATCACCGGCAGGGGCGATGCTTCAGCTATCGCTTTGTAATGCTGGTAAATACCTTCCTGGGTCGGCTTGTTGTAATAGGGACTGGCCGACAGGATGGCACAATAGCCGGTTGTATCAAAACGCTTTATGTTTTCGACAACTTCATAGGTGTTGTTGCCGGCAATACCAGCTACCAAAGGCAGGCGACCATTATTTATTTCGGCGGTTTGAGCGAACACCTTTTTCTTTTCATCCTTACTTAATGTGGCGCTTTCGCCGGTTGTGCCCAGTGAAACGAGGTATTCTACCCCGCCTTCGGTTAAATAATTGATGAGGCTGCTCAATCCGGGATAGTCCACCTGCCCGTCTGCCGAGAAGGGGGTTACCATAGCCACGCCCGTGCCGTAAAATCTGTTCATTGTCGTATTAAAAGGTCGTAAAGATACTAAATAGTAACTTTACTATTACCTGAGGGGAAAAATTCGACCGGATTGATAGTTTTTTATTTAACTTTAATTCAACCAAACTATAAACCCTCCAAAATGAAAAAGGACTCTCTACAAAAAGGTCCGACGGACGCCAATTCGCCGGCCACCCCCGAAAACTCATCAAACATCGATCGTCGTAAATTTATCAAAGCAGCAGGTGTTGGCGCACTGGCTTTCAGCATTGTGCCACGCTTTGTGCTGGGTAAGGGCCACGTCGCGCCAAGTGACAAACTGACCCTGGCTTACGTGGGCTGCGGTACGCAGGGCTTCAGGGAAATGCTCTCTATGCTGGCCACGCCGAATATCCAGATCGTAGCCGTTTGCGACCCGAACAAAAATGCAATCGGCTATAAGGACTGGTCGCCTAACGGATTAAAAAGCGAGATCAGGAACGCTATCGGTAAACCGGATTGGAATCCCGGCGGAGATAATACGATACCCGGGGGCAGGGATAACGGGAAGGATATAGTAGATAGTTACTATGGGAACAAACGCGGAAGCGATAATTACAAAGCCTGCACCGCTTATGAAGATTACCGCGAGCTGCTGGAAAAGGAAAAGGACCTGGATGCGGTAAAGATCATGACCCCGGACCACCTGCATGGCCTTTTTGCCATAGCGGCATTGAAAAGAAACAAACACGTGCTGATGCATAAACCGGTATCCAATCGTTTGCTGGAAGGCAAAGCGGTGATAGAGCTGGCCAAGTCGAAACCTAATATTACTACCCACCTGATACCCTGGGATTCGAACGGATCGATGGACCAGGTAATGGCTTGGATCAATGGCGGAAAGATCGGTAAGATAAAGGAATTGCATAACTGGACCAACCGCCCGGTATGGCCGCAATACCCAACCCTGCCGGCAGGTAACGAAACAGTGCCTGAAGGATTGAACTGGGACCTGTGGCTCGGCCCCGAGGCGCAGCGGGCGTACTCGTCAGAATACACTAATATGGTGTTCCGCGGCTGGTATGATTTCGGCGGCGGATCAATGGCCGATATGGGCCACTACAGTTTGTGGACACCGTATAATGCGTTGCAGCTGACCTCGCCTGAAGTGATCGAGCCGAACCTGACACATTTTGTGACCATGAACGGCGTAGTGCCAAGCCAGGTACGCAACAACTTCTCGTTCCCTATGGGCAGCTCGGTACGACTCAAATACCCGGCAAACGGCGATCGCCCGGCTATGGATGTTATCTGGTATGATGGCGGTATTCGCCCGGCATTACCTGACGAACTGATCGCCAATAATGAGGAACTGCCTGCGGAAGGGATGATGTTCGTAGGTGAAAAAGGTAAAATACTCTGCGGCTTTAATGTACAGAACCCAAGGCTGTTTTCGAAAAAGAAACCGCCGGTTTCGGCACCAACACAAGCCATCAATTCGTACGCACAAAACAAGATGGTGGACGCGCTGACCCTGTTTGCAACTAACTGCAAAGCCGGCACGCAATACCCTGGCAGCTTTGTCGAGGCAGAAGCTTTGACAGAAGCCGTTAACTTTTATGCTACCTCGTTACGTACAGGCCACTTGCTGAAGTATGACGCGACAAGCCGGCAGATAACGAATTTGCCTGACGCGAATAAATATTTGAAACGCGATTACAGAACAGGCTGGGACCCTGCAACCATATAACGAAAAACCATGGACAGGAGAAAATTTATTGGTACAGCGGCCGCAGGGTCGGCCGCTGTATTATTGGCCCCGGGGTTACTGAGGGCAGATCCGCTGCCGAGGACATTTTCTATCGGTTTCCAAACGTATCCCATACGCAATATGCTGACGGAGAACTTTCCGGGTACTTTGAAAACCATGGCTGACATGGGTTATCAGTACGTAGAAATGTGTTATCCGAAAGGATATCAAAATGCAGGGTTTGGGCCTTTGATGCGCATTAAGCCGGCCGATATTAAAAAGATAATCGAAGATGCCGGCATGACTTGCCCAAGCTGCCACATCGGTATGAATGACCTGAAGAAGAATTACGAGGAATGCATGCGGTTTGCCAATGAAATGGAGTTGAAGCAGGTGATCACACCGGGCCTGGAAACGCCGGGTAAAACCGTCGAAGACTTTAGAAGCGCTGCCGACGAACTGAACAAAATAGGCAAGCAAGTAAAGCTTTACGGCATGACGCTCGGATTGCACAACCACGAAGGTGAATTCAAGATGCTGGAAGGGCAGCTGATCTACGATGCGATAGTTAACTCGCTCGATGGTGATGTGGTAAAAATGCAGTTTCAGACCGAGGTGATCAAACTGGGCTATAAAGCATCCGATTACTTTAGAAAATACCCGGGAATGTTTATTTCGTCGCACCTATCCGATTGGACCGCCGATGGTAAGCAAGTGCCGATAGGTAAAGGCGTTATCGACTGGAAGGATTTCTTCGCGGCAGCGAAAACAGGCGGCGTGAAGAACTTTTTTGTAGAGATGAATTTTGAGACTTATAAGGATAGCGCGAGCTATATTCATGGGTTGCTGGGATAGAATTTGATATTAAATTACTTCCACAAGTCTTCGGTATGAATTTTTACCCCCTTGCCGTTTTTTTATGTCCTCGCGCTCTTTGAGAATCTTTTCAGTAAACTCCAGGCTGTATAGGTTTTTCTCGGATCGGTAATAGACCTTAAGCGCCTTGAGAATTGCTTTCAGGGCGCTTAACTGTTCCTTTGTTTTAGGATATATGATCAGCGTGTCCATTTACAAAAATACTTACTGTTTCTAAATTTTGCTTAATTTTATAAAAAAGAGCATCATGGAAGGTATCAGCTATATAACAGATAATCAAAACCGAAAAAAAGCGGTGGTGATCGATTTGAAAACTATCGAGCAGCATGAAGAAGATGTCCATGATTTGATTGATACTTTGATTGCCGAAAGCCGTAAGAACGATGAATTAATTGATTGGGAAAAAGCTAAAGAGGATTTAAGGTCTGCCGGAAAATTATGAGCTATAAAGTAGCCATTGTTAAAAAGGCATTCAAAGAATTAGCATCATTACCTGTAAAGGTCAATACACAAATAGTCGAAGCCATCGACAATCTCAAGGATGAGCCCAGACCACCAGGCTGCAAAAAGTTAAAAGGTGAATCTGAGGATATCTGGCGCATCAGAGTTGGTGATTACCGTATTTTATATTTGATAGATGATACGATCAGGATCGTTGAAGTAAGAAGGATCGGTCATCGAAGGGATATTTACAACAAGTAATAAGCGCCTAACTATTATTTATTAAGATTTAAAAACTCACCCCAAACCTCAACCCATTCCGAATATTGCTGCCGCTATTGAACGACTGGCCGTACATCAGCCTGATATTTAAATATTGCAGACCGAAGCCAACCTCGTAATAGTTTTTCAGCGTTGGCGTTGACAGGTAATTAACGTCGACGATTTCCTGCAATTTCAGCTTGCGGATAAGCGGTATTTTATTGAGGAAGAAGCCGGAGAAATTGTGCTCCAGGTGGCCTTCTATATATTTATCCGGGGTGCTGAACAGGTAATAATCCAGCAGCAGAAAGCTGTTGATACCGCTCTTATAGAATAGTATTTCGTTACCGCTGAACTGTTTGTAGTCGGGATAATAAAGACTGTTGGCGTTCAGGAATTTTCCGGCACCGGCGAAGAATGATGTGCGGCCATACATGCCCAGGCTGATGTCTTGTTTGCTGATGTCGGCGCTGAGCAGGTCGTAATCCACATCTGAGCCGAAAATGCCCTTAATTCCTTTGGTGAAAGTGACACCGATGGTTGGATAATCTGAAGGCACATAACGCCGCCCGAAAGGAAAGGTCTCGTATTTGTTGCTGAAATCGTAGGTAGTGCGCAGGGTAAGCTTGAATGATTGATTTTCAGGAAACAAAGGCGCGTCCTGCGCCGGGTTTAGCGGATTGTTTGAAGTGAACTCATTGTTATTGGGGTGAAACAGGCTATAATAGTTCGAATTCGGCAGCCATTTGCGGTCGGCCCATTCCATGGTTGCGCTTGCCTGCCAGCCGCCGGTGATGCGGCCGGATAAAGAAGCGGTGGCGAATTTTTTCTGGTACAGCTTTTCGTAATTCTCGCGATTGAACAGCGTGTACCAGGAATTGATGAAAGACCCAATAGGTTCGTGACTGTTCAGATCCACCACATCCGAACCGCCCGCCACACTGAGGGTAAAATTTCCGACAGGAAAAAATGCGTTCGCGTTGGCGTTGAACAAATGGTTTGAAAAGCCATAACGGACATGCGCGCCGTATCCCATGGACTTATGTGATATGGAATCAAATTCCTTGCGAACGCTGAAGCCGTAATTGATAGCCGGCCCCTCAACCGTATTGTAAAGTATCGAAGTAACCAACGGATCGAGGTGGATAAACTCGCGTTTGTAGCGTTCAATGATATTGACACCTGTGAGCACCAGGCCGCCCGGCGTTACTTTGTTGGTTACTTTATCCAGCGAATCGAGGTATTGTTTGGATTCCCGTTTAGCGGCGAGTTTGTCCTTTTTCACATAATCCACTTTTTCCTCCTGCGTAAGCGGTATGGGGCGCTGTTCGTTCCAGTAAGCCGAATCATTTTTGGCAACTTTTGGCGGGATATGCAGCAACTCGTTGAATTCGCTTTTACCGAAAGTTGGGTTCAGGTCATAGTCCTTGTAAACGGAAATGATATAGCCTTTTAGCCTGAAGCCGAACAAACCGCCGCTGAATTCAAATTTGTTTGAAGCCTGCATCCAGTGGCTGGTGTCGACGGGCATGAATTGCTGGCTCATGCGAAGGGTGTCGGCGAAGTTGATGCTGGCGCGTTTGGTGATAAATAAGTCGAGAGCGTAGGTGCGCCAACTGCCATCCATAATATAGATATAGCCGTCAAAACAAGGGTCGTACCCGCGCTTCGGGGTTACTTTGATCTTATTGATCAGCACGCCGTTTTCGGTGGATGTGCCCATCAGCTTATATTTGTAATAGAAGAGGGCATTATCTGCTATGGGCGAAATAAACGGCCGGTTGCTTAAACCTTCCTTAGTCCAGTCCTGCACATTCTCATAAAAGTTTATCCTGGCGTCGCTTGCACGGTTGAAGCTGAACATCTGGTTACTGCCCGCAAACTTGGACGATATCATTTCTTCGTGCAGCTGGCCCGGGTATTTGTAGGCGAGCTTTGACTCGGATTCGGAAAGATAAACGATGCCACGGCGATTGGAGTCGAGCCCCATTTCCTTCCCCAACTGATCGATATTGGCCCCCATGAACTTTTTTGGTGCGTTTACCAGCTTCTGCATGCCTTTGATATATACGCCACAAGTGTATGCCTTTACTTCGCCCAGGTGCGCCTTGCGCTTGCGTATAGCTTTTCTGATAATGGCATAAGCCGGATCTTCGCCCCTGGCGTTGATGGTGACTGCATTAAGCTCGTAAAGCTCGGCAGAGAGGGTGACATTCAGCGTCGTGTTTTCTTTCAGGTCGACCGAACGGATTTCCTGCTTATAGCCCACAGCTTTAAATCGAAGTTCATAATGCCCCGGTGGTAACTGAAATGAATAATCTCCTTCGCTGTTAGCCGACGCGCCTTTGGTGGTATTCCGGATATAGATGCTGGCGAATGGAACACCTTGGCCGTTTTGATCCGCGACCTTTCCTTTGAGAATGACTTGCTGCCCGAAAGCAGTTGTTACTAAAAGTGATAAAAGGATAAAAGTAAAGGCGGCGCGCATAGGTTGTTTGTTTAAGGCTAAGATGCGCCTAAACTTTAAAAGTTACCGGACCTGAAAAGTTAATTAGTGTTAAACTTATTTCCAGGCCCCCAATAATCGCCTGATTATAATGATCTCTGCCACGTGGTAAGCATTATGATCTGCAATTTGAAGCGCCTCGCGCAGAATGCTTTGGCCGTCACCGTGTGGTATTTTTTGATAAATGTCGCCGCTTTCCAATAGTTCGATAAAGTCACTGCGGTCATCATTGATCTGTTGGATAGATCTTTCCCAAACCTCATCATCTTCCGGTGCAACTTCTTTCACCCAATAGCCTTCAGGCCATGGCGGGGATATATGCTGTTCATGCTTGCTGAATTTCACCATATCCCATTGCGCAATGCGGATGTGCTCAACCAGTTGCCAGATGCTGTAGGGCAGCTTGTCGACCTTTTTACCACGAAGTTCTTCGGGTAAGCCGTCAAGCGCCTCGTCAAAGCTTGCATGCGCGCTGCCGCCTTCAAGCAGCTTGATCAATTCATCTATCAAAACCTTGTGCTGATCCATCGGTTAAAAATAATTTATAAGTATGATACTTTGCCTTTGCCTAAAATGTTTTTAAGTTTATCCATCCAAGTAAAAATTTCGGCCTGTGATCAAGAAGACCATATTATTCGTATCCATAGCATTACTTTTCTTCGCCTGTAAAAAAGATAGCTCGGTTGGGCCAATACAAGGCAGTATAGACGACGCATCTTTCAACACCTACGAGCAAAAATTCCTCGACGATTTCTGGAAGCTGAACCCTGATTGGGCCACCAGCGTGGGCTATCACAAGTATGACAGTGTTTTGCTCGTGCCGAGTAAGCAAAACAGGGAGAAACTGCTCAAATTCGTCAAAGTACAGCTCGATTCATTAGGCAGGTATAATCCATCAACCTTCCTGCAAACCAATAAGATGGACCATGCCATACTGGAAAACCAGATGAATTATATGCAGTGGCAGATAGAGCAGCTGAAGCAATATGAATGGGACCCGTCATCGTATAATGTTACCGGCACCTTTGCTTACATCCTGAACGAGCACTATGCACCGCTTTCCAAACGCCTTAACAGTTTCTACCAAAAAATGGCGGCGGTGCCGGCGTATTATAAGGAAGCTGTAAAGCAGATCAAAAACCCGGTGCCGGAATTGACCAGCCTGGGCATTGAGCAGTTGCAGGGCGGTATGAGCGTGTTTGAGGGCGATTTTGCTGATTCGCTGAAAAAGGCCAATATCCCTGAAGCTACCAAAAAACTGATGCTCGACCGCGCAAAATTATCGGCTGATGCGGTGAAAGGTTTTGCGGACTTCCTGAAGAACATGAAGAACGACAAACCCAGGAGCTTTCGTTTAGGAAAAGATCTATACGAGGATAAGTTCAAATACGATATACAGGCAGGCGAAACCGCCCAGCAGATATATAACGCTGCGGTTGACCGGAAAAACTACATCCATCACGAAATGGCCAAGCTTGCTATTAAGCTTTGGCCGAAATACTGCGGAACCGCGCCGATGCCAACGGATACATTGGAGATGATAAGGAAAATGATCGACACCTTGTCTGTCAATCACGCAAAGCCGGAAGATTTTCAAACGTCAATAGAACAGGAACTGCCTAAGTTAACGGCTTTTGTTCAGCAAAAAGACCTGCTGACGATGGACCCGTCAAAGCCATTGAAAGTGCGTAAGGAGCCGGGCTATATGGCCGGTGTTGCAGGGGCATCGATGAGCTCGCCGGGGCCGTATGATTCGGGGCAAAACTCCTATTATAATGTTGGCAGCCTGGCAGGCTGGCCGGCCGAGAAATCGGAAAGCTACCTGCGCGAATACAATAACTATATCCTGCAGATATTAAGTATCCACGAGGCCATCCCCGGTCACTATGTACAACTGGTGTATGCCAATAAATCGCCGAGTATGATCAAATCGCTTTTCGGCAGCGGCGCGATGGTTGAAGGCTGGGCAGTTTACGGCGAGCAGATGATGCTCGACGCCGGCTTTGGCGATAATGCGCCCGAAATGTGGCTGATGTGGTATAAATGGAACCTGCGCTCGGTGTGCAATACGATATTGGACTACAGCGTGCATTGCCAGAACATGCCGCGCCAGCAGGCCCTTACCCTGTTAACCCGCGAGGCTTTCCAGCAGCAGGCTGAAGCCGAGGGCAAATGGAAACGTGTGAGCGTGACCAGTGTCCAGCTTGATAGCTATTTTACCGGTTATAAGGAGATCATGGACCTGCGTGAGCAATACAAAACAAAGCAGGGCGAGCAGTACAAGCTAAAAGAATTCAACGAGAAGTTCCTGAGTTATGGCAATGCGCCTGTAAAACTGATCAAAGATGCAATGCTGGCCAAGGAGCAGTCGGCTAATAAGGACCAAAAACACTGATAAACCTTCAAACTGTAAGGTTTAGTAGACATATCCTTCCCTTAACATATACCGTTAAAACGCTATTTGAGCGATTACGTACCGCTATAAAAATAATGCGTAAAACTACGTGAGTGCGCGTTGTGTATTAATTCGGTCACCCCGCAATAAGTGCCTATAGTATAGTGACTTACAAACGCTATTTCATGTCAGGTAGCTTCCTTTCTTATCGTTTATATTAACCCAATTTTTCAGAAATCCGCCATTTTATTAACCTTTTTGAAAAGAATAACATTTCTGGCGAAATATTCTGGCATCATTACTGTTCTTCCATAGGAAACATAATACGTAACAATTATGGTATCCCGCCGTATAACCATTCTGAAATCCAATGGTTTGGGCGTTCAACCTAAGATAAACAGCTCTCATGAAAAAGTTAATTACAGTCGCAATAATATTGATCAGTTCCGTTACTGTTTTTGCACAGAAGGCGACTCTTGCGCTCAATTTGACTAAAGGTAACACCTACTATATGGTCACTAACACAAATATGCTGGTTAGCCAGACGGTAAATGGCCAGTTACAGAATGTAAATTCGACCCAAATGGCTAAGATGGCGTTTACGGTGACCAGTGTAATGGACACTTCGTACGCTATGCAGGTTAAATACGACCGTATAGCCATGCAATTGGAAATGCCGACAGGCGTAGTAAGCTTTGAATCGGACAAAAACAACCAAAGCGATATATTTTCGACCATCATGGGCAACATGACCAACAAGTCATTTTCTATCGTGATGAGTAAAAAAGGCAAGCTGGTATCCATCAGCAATACCGACGAATTATCGAAGAACCTTTTTACCGGGGTAACCCAACTGAACGATGAGCAGAAAGCCATGTTCAGGGAGCAATTGATGAAATCATTTGGTCCGGATGCCTTTAAATCGAATATCGAAATAGGTACTGCGGTATTCCCGAGTGTAAAAGTTGCTGTGAACGACACCTGGCGTATAAACAGCTCTGTTGAAGCGGGAATGCAGACTAAATCATCAACCACTTTCACGCTGAATGAAGTTACTGCCAGCGCCTACATGGTACACGGCGAATCGGTGATCAGCCCGCAGAATAACAATGAGTTTACTGAAATGAACGGCATGCCGACAAAATATACGGTGAATGGTACTTCGCAATATGACCTGAAGATAGATAAGGAAAGCGGCTGGATATCTGAAGCCCGCATCAACCAGGTGATCAAGGGTAGCGTCGAAATAAGGGACAATCCGAAAATGCCGGGTGGTATAGTGATCCCGATGACGATTACTGATGATCAGACCATAAGTTCTAACTAAAAAGAGACCTAACGATATAATAAAAAAGGCCTTGTAAGTACAAGGCCTTTTTTATTTGATTATCTCCAGTGACCGGGTATCCATGCCCAGCCGCCGCGGTAGTGGCGCCAGTGGCCGCGCACCCAATGTGCATGCGGGCGTGGAGGCATTACCCAATAGCCGGGCCTGTACTCGTACCTGCCGTCTCTTTCGCCCCATTCACCTTCAATCCAAACATGCGCGCGCGACGGGCGCGGAGGTGGCGCTATACGCACAGGCTCGGCCGGCCTTACGCCAATATATATGTGCTGGGCATTACTTTTGACGGCGGTGAACATGGTAACGGCTCCCGCCAGGAACAGAACTTTAACAAACTTTTTCATAGTAATAGAAATTTGGTTTTCAATTAATAGATTGATTTAACAGCATGGGGTTTAATTGGTTTGGAATTTTAGGACGGCAGCGCAGATGCTTTTAAAAGTTTAGTTATTTTCGACGGCTTATTGATCCGGATAAAAATGCGTTTACCGTTGCCGCTTTTCATTGTGTTTTCAGTCCTGTGCAATTACGCATCCGCCCAGAAAAGACAGGATACCACTTCAAAGGGAAAGGATACTTCGAAGAAGGTGATCAACCTTTCTAATGTAGACATAACAGGCAAGGCGCCTAATTCCTATAGAAGCTCCAATTCATCATTTGGTACCAAAATGCCGCAGGCATTGATCGATATTCCTCAATCGGTTTCGACAGTAACGAAGGAGCTGATCCATGATAAAATGGAATTCACCCTAAAAGATGCGGCAGATAATGTGGCCGGGGTAAATCAATATTCAGGCTATGATGAATATACCATCAGGGGCTTCCGGGCTGAGAACGCAAGGAACATTGATGGCCTGCGGGGCTGCAATGTGACCTATACAAGCCCGTTGCTGGTGAATATTGAGCGGGTGGAGTTTATCAAGGGCCCAATGGCAACTTTGTATGGCAACTGCGACCCCGGCGGCGCGATCAACCTGGTAACGAAAAAGCCGCTGAGCACCGCGCAAACCAGCCTGGATATTTAC
>Ga0157374_10003364_pt1 | contig 13434 bp, 10 predicted proteins | sample M25metaG_FD_115308 | JGI IMG/M metagenome (GOLD analysis project Ga0157374, IMG submission 115308) | Miscanthus rhizosphere microbial communities from Kellogg Biological Station, Michigan, USA - M2-5 metaG | ecosystem: Host-associated > Plants > Roots > Rhizosphere > Soil | place: USA: Michigan...
AGTACCTCACGACATGATTTGAATTCGACGCCGAGTGCCTTGCAGAGAAGGAGGGAGCGGAACCCGCTGCAGTCGACGAACAGATCGCCTTCGATTTCGCCCGCCTGTTCGGTCGTGATGCTGCGGATGTCGCCGTCTTCCTCGAGGTTCACGTCTTGCACGTCCGCGAGGATGTGCCGGACCCCCAGGTTTTCGCAGCAATAGCGCTGCAGGAACGGCGCGAATTTGCCCGCATCCAGATGATAGGCGTAATTCGCATACGCCTCATATTCGGGCGTGGTGATGGTCTTCGGGCCGAGCCCGGCTTCGCATAGCTTACCCTGTGGAGTAACCGCGTCGCAGAAGCTGGTCCCTTTTCCCCTGGCGAGCCAATGGGGAACGAGGTTCAGCTGGCCGAAGCCCTGCGGAAGCATCAGCGGGTGGTAATAGCCTTCGTCAGGCTCGCCGGTAGTCCAGCGGGCGAAGCGCGCACCTTGCTTGAATGCGGCGTCGCACTCGCGAAATAGCTCGGTCTCTGAAACACCGACACGCGAGAGCGTCGATCGAAGGGTGGGCCAAGTCCCTTCCCCCACCCCGATAATCGGCACGTTCGGCGATTCGACGAGGGTCACGCTGAAACCGGTGGGAATGCGCGCTTTATGCTTTGCCGCAATGATCGCTGCGGTGAGCCAGCCGGCAGTGCCGCCGCCAACGATCACGATCTTCTGGATCGGCTTTGCCATAATCTATCGCAAGCAAGAAAAAGCCGGGGATGTCAATCAGGTAGACATCCCCGGCAGGGGGAGACTCTAATGTTGAAGGAAGTGCCCGGCCACACGTCGTGCAGCCGGGCGCATTCCTATCAGCCGCGCTCGGGCTTGGCCGGAGCCGGCGGTGGCGGCGGCGGAGGCGGCGGAACCGGGCACGATGCCGTAGCCTGGACCACACTTCCATCCGGGCAGGTCTGCATCGCCGGAGCCGGCGGCGGCGGCGGAGCAACCGGCGGCGGGGGCGGCGGTGCAGCAGCCCGGGACATGTGGAATCGGATGCCCGCGGTGTAACGGCGGCCGTAATTCCAGATATCCAGCGGCTGGTCCGTGAAGCGGCCATGCGTGCTGTAATTGGCGTTCGTGAGGTTGGTCACCTCGCCGAAGACAGTAAACTGCGGCGTTACGTCGTAGCTCGTGGAGACGTCGACAGTCGTCTGTTTGTCGACGTACACCGGTTCGGCGCCGAAGGTGCCGCCTTGTCCTTGTCCGAGGTTCAACAGATAGGCTCCACGGTAGTTTGCCGCAACGCGGAACTGGAAGCCGTACTTGTCGAAGAAGCCGACGAAGTTCGCGGAGTTGGCTAGACCCGTGATCGCAAACGCGCTCCCTGAAATATCGTTGGTCGGGAACTTGCGGTTGGTGTTCACCAGAGTAGCGTTCGCCTGGAAACCGAAACCGGTGTTTCCGAAAGTATGCTGCCACGCGAGCTCAAGACCGCGAACGTCAGCGTCAGGTCCGTTCACCTGCCCGTTGATGTTGAAGACCGCCGGCTGCCCGGTGAAAGGATCAAGGAGCCCTGGGAACGTCACTTGGTGGACACCGCCAACGATGAAGTTGGTGAGGTGCTTATAGAAGCCATCGATCGCGACATAGGAGTTCGGCGCGTAAAACCACTCCGCTGCCGCGTCGAAGTTATCCGACAGATATGGCTTCAGGTCCGGGTTTCCGCCCGAGCCCGACAGCGATCCCCGTCGCAGCGATCCAAAGCCGATCGTGGGCTTGAGAGCGCCGAGTTGCGGCCGGGTCAACGTCCGGGACGCATCCAGACGGATGTCGAATTGCGGCGTGATGTCCAGCTTCATATCCATGCTCGGCAACAGGAAAGTATAGAAGGACTTGCCGGTGATATTCTGCGAGGGTGAGAAGGTGGGCGTAATCAAAGTCGGGTCGCCCGGATCAACAGTCAAAGCAGTGATGCTTCGCCCGATTGCCGACACGTTCAGATGGGTATTCTCATCACGAAGCCCGGCACTGAAGTGGAAAGGCATTCCTGCAATGTCGGTGGTAAAGTTCGCCTTCATGAAGAGCGAGAGCGTCTTTTCTTCGACGTTGAGGACAGAATTCGGATCGAAGCCCGGCGCAGTGTTGTGTCCAGCCGCTTCAAGCGCATTGTAGATCGCATACGGATCGTAAACGACGAAGCCCGGAGCGAGCGCGCTGTTATCATAGCCCGGAATGAAATTGGCCGTGCTGATGGTGCCGCTGAACGCCGAGGCCGGAAGTGGCCAGAGGCCGCCTGTTCGACCCGATGGAGCGCCATAGCCCGCAAAGCTGGCGAAAACGCCGTCAGCAAAGGTGTTGGCGCCTTCCTGATGGAACTTGTCGTCCATATATTGAGCGCCCATCGTCAGCTTGAAATTGTCGGCTTCCCATCGGCCGAGCAATTTTACCTGCCTGACAAGGTCGGTATTGTGGTTATCGATGCGCACAATAACGTGCGAACCCATTTGCGTCGTATCCAGGAATTGACCGGCGTTGTTGGCGGGGCCGACGTCATGGACGAACGGCAGGTCGCTGCTGCTCGGTCCGGTAATCCGGACTCCGGTCGGCGCACCTAGGATGGTTGACACGCATCCGCCGGAGCTTGCGAATTGGGCGGTGGCGCAAGGCGCGTTGTTGTAGCCGCCATAGCCGATATCCATGCTGTCGCCGGCGCCGTTCTGGACGGCCCGCGCGATCGAGCCGTCAGCCTCGAACTTCAGGTTTTCGGTTGCGCTCCACTTCAGGTTCGCCCCGGCCGCATTTCTCGTATTGACCGTGCGCGTGTGGTTCGCGTTGAAATCCATCGGCGTGCCAAACTGGTTGAAATCAGTCACCGATCCGTTGGCGTCATATTTGACGTTGCGAAGGTCGTCGCCGTTGAACCAGGCGGCATAGCCGTAGTCGTTCGAATTGAGGGTCTGCCTCGAATAGTTGTCGTCGAGAGTCAGCAGGACGCTGTCGCTCGGCCGCCACTGGAACGCCACTCGCCCGTCGAAGCGCTCGTCATGCGTGTCCTGCTGGTCCGCGCCGATCTGCTGCGGGAACCAGGTAAGCACCGACTTGACGTCGCTCGCGGGCTGCGTCGTGTCGCTGGTCGGAATGCAGGTCAGGTTGATTGGACCTGTCTGACACGGGGCGAAGTGCGCGCCCACCCAGCCAGGAATGAAGACATGGTTCGTCTTCGTGTCCTCGCGGGTGTAGGTTCCGTCAGCCAAGATACCCATTGTGTCATTGGCGAAAGTATCGCTGATCAGCAGGCCAAGCTTGGGCGTGATATGCTTGGAACGCGACTGCATCGTCCCACCGGCCGTGGCGGCAACCTTGAAGCCCGGAGAATCGAAGGGCTTCGGCAGCAGGATATTGATGGTGGCGCCGATTGCGGCGTTGGAAAGCTCGACGTCCGGTGTCTTCAGGACGTTGACCTGGCCGATGTAGTCCGCCCCGATCGTCGTGAAGTCGACGCCGCGACCGCCCGCCGCGGTCGAGACGTGACGTCCGTCGATCAATGTGTCGTTGAAGTCGCCGCCAAAGCCGCGAACTGTCACGCCGTTGGCGTCCCCGCGAATGCCTGCGCGCTGAATGGTGACGCCCGGAATGCGCTGCATCGCGGAGGCCACGTTCGGGTCCGGAAACTTGCCGATATCTTCCGCAGAGATCGCGTCGACGACACCGGTGGCATTTCGCTTGATGTTGATATCGCGCTGGAGTGATCCGCGAATACCAGTAACGACGATTGCCTGCGCCTGATTGTTCTGATCGGTTTCGGTCGCGGGAGCTGCCGGCGTAGGCGCAGGTTGCTGCGCGGCGGCATCCGCCGCGGCTGCGCTGGTCGCTACCGTATCAGCCATCGCAAGTTGCGGCTCGGCCTTGGCGTGATGCTTCGCGGAATGCGCGAAAGCCGGGCTCGCAACGAGCGCCAGCAAGCTTGGTGTGCACGCCAGCATCAGCCGGTGCGACCGAACGTTCTTACGCTTCTCACCCGCGTGAGTAGTGATAGCTCCCGAAGACATTAGCCCCTCCCTGTTTCGGACCGCGCTCAGGCGATCCGGGCCGTGGATAAACAAGCGAATCACAGTTCCACTGAGAAGAAAATATGGCCAAAGCGGCCGACCTGCTGACCGCAGGCTCTATGGTGCTCCCCAATGAGTCTCGTGACCCTTCAAGAACAGTATCGCTCAATGATAGCGCTATCAATACCAATAATGATAGCGCTATCAGAACTCATGTTGTCTGAGTTTTAGTGCGACATTTTCGCCACAGATGGCGGGGACGTCGTGCGCCGGGCAGAGGTGTGAGATATGGATGCTGAAGTGTGGGGCAGGTAATCGATGACTAATCTTGAAGTGGTGAACACCGAAGCGCACCGGCGTTTGCGCCTGCGTCAGCGAGCGGAGCCTTGGCCTTACTTCGTACCGATTGTCGTCTCGGAGTTCACGACCGCCGCCACATGTTGCCCGATCCTGCTAGCCAAGAATCCGGAGAACGGACGCTTCTATGTAGGTGCGCTCTTTGGCTTCGAACCTGGGGAAAACCTAGTGAGTGATGATCCAGGCGCGGCTCGGGCATTTCGTCCCCTAGATCTCGAGCGACAGGGCTTCTTCATCACCGGCGAAAATATAGCCGTGGACCTCGATCATCCACGGATCAGCGAGAAAGACGGCGAGCCGTTGTTCGGCGAGGACGGCGAACCGTCGGATGCAATGCGGCGGATCCAGCACGCACTTGGATTGCTCGTTACTGGCAACGAGGAAACGGAGCGCTTCATCGAAACACTGATTGGCCTGCGTTTGATTGAACCAATCGATATTTCGCTGAGGTTTGACGTCGGCAGGAAGATCCACCTGGACGGTCTCTATACCGTCAGCCTCGACTCCATCGCGGAGCTTGGCGATTCTGACGTCCTGCTTCTTTTCCGACAGGGCTATCTATTGTTGGCGTACACCGTCGCGGGATCACTTCGGCAGATTTCCGTTCTTGCGAACCGCCGCAACGAGCGACTCGCAGCGGGTTCCTCGCTCTGACGATGGCCGAAAAGGTCAACGAACTCGATCTCAGCTCGCTTTGCAGCGCCGACGATTTTCGTGACACGATCGCTTCGAAATGTGAGCCAGCCATTCTCAGAGGTCTCTGCGCCGATTGGCCCGCGACCAAAGCAGCCGCGCAATCGTGGGAATGCCTCGTCTCGTATCTAGCTGCGCGAGATTCGGGCTTGAGTTCCCAAGCATTTATCGGAAGCCCCTCGATCGCCGGCCGTTATTACTATTCAGACGATTTCTCCGGGTTCAATTTCGAACGCGCGGACATGGTTCTGTCGGACGCGCTAGCACGAATGACCGTCGCTACGGGCGACCCCGTGCTTCCCTCAGTTTATTTCGGGTCAATCCCGGCTGACGATCATGTGGCGGGATTCAGCACAGAGAACGCCCTCGCGATCGTTCCGGACCAGGTCCAGCCGCGACTTTGGTTGGGCAATGCCTCGTTCGTAAGCGCTCATTACGATACGTTCGATAACGTCGCCTGTGTCGTCGCTGGCCGACGTCGCTTCACTCTCTACCGACCGGAAGCTATCGGGAATGTTTATACCGGCCCTATCGACTTTACCATGGCCGGGCCGCCAGTGGGCCTCGCGGTCGGAAGCGAGCGTGGCGACCCGCGATACTCTCGCTTCGAAGCGGTTCGCGACCAAGCGCTAGTAGCGGAACTCGAGCCCGGCGACGCGCTCTACTTGCCGAAGCTCTGGTGGCATCAGGTGGAAGCGACCGAGCCTCTCAATATGCTCGTCAACTACTGGTGGGACGAATTTCCTGCCGGGCCAGATGCACCCTACACAGCCATGATGCTGGCGATGATTGCAATTGCAGAGCGTCCGCCCGCGGAGCGAAAAGCCTGGCGCGCCTTTTTCGACCATTATGTATTCCGTACGGAAGGCCACCCACTTGCTCATCTGCCGGCGGAGAAGCATGGTATTCTAGGCCCGCTCAAGCAAAACTATGGCCGAATAAGAGCCCGAGTCATGCAAACGCTGCGCTCAAGCTGAAGGCTCGCCGCTCACCTTAGAGTGATTGACCAAGCACCGATTCGACTTGCGCGCGATAGCTTCGGCTGAGCATCAGCCGAGCGCCGGTTTTCAGCACCACCTCAAACTCGCCATGCGAACGCCGCTCCAGCGACGCGACCGACCTGATGTTGACGATGGTCGACCGGTGAATCCGAACAAACCGGAAGGGATCGAGGTGTTCCCCGACTGCGGCGAGGCTTGCCCGGTGCAGATAATCCGTGGTGCCGGTGTGGAGCGTCACATATACGCCCGCCGCTTCGATCCAATCGATTTCCTCGGTCATCACCAGATGCGTGCTGTCCTTGCCCTTGACCGCAATCCATTCCCAGATCTCGCCCGGCTTAAACCGCCGTATGGCAAGCTGCAGCAGTTCGGGGCCGAACGAATTCGGATCCCGCGCATTCTCTTTGCTAAGCTCCCCCAATCGCGCCTTCACCCGCGCCATCATCTGTTCGTAACGGGAGTCAGAGAACGGCTTGAGCAGATAATCCAGAGCGTCGGCCTCAAACGCCTTCACGGCAAAACGGTCATAGCCGGTCACGAAGACAGTCAGGGGCATATTTTCCACCCCAAGTGCACCGATAACCCCGAAACCGTCGATGCCGGGCATCTGTACGTCGAGGAATACGACGTCCGGGCGTTGGTCCTGGATCTGAGTTACCGCCACCGCCCCGTTCGGAGCTTCCTGGACCTCCCGGACATCCCGATCCGACTTCAGAAGATCTGTCAGTCGCTTACGAGCCGGCGGTTCGTCATCAACAACCAGCACACGAATGGCGTTAGATGGTCGTGCCATTCAGAAGTCCCCCAGTAAGTGGAATGCGAACGACCACCTCGGTTCCGCCAATCGCGCGCGGTCCTATGCTAAAACAATTTTCCCTATCGTCTGGATAGAGAGCGGTCAGCCGCTCATAAGTCACGCGGATTCCGTGACCCGTCGCATTTTCCATTGTCCAGCCAGGCGGCAGGCCCATTCCATCGTCGCTTACTAGAATCTCCAAGCAGGCCCCGGCTCGCTTGGCAGACACGATGACGGTTCCGCCCGAAGTCAGCCCTTCGACTCCATGACGGATGGCATTCTCCACCAGCGGCTGAAGCAGCATCGACGGTACGCTTACCGCCAGCATTTCCGGCTCGACATCCACCTTGAAGCATATTCGATCACCAAACCTTACGCGCTGAATCGCTAGGTAACGCTCCAGCACTGCCAACTCCTGGGCCAAAGCGATTTCATTCTTATCTTTGCAATCCAGAGATCGGCGAAGAAGTGCGCCGAGATCGCCAATCATCTCCCTCGCCAGCGCTGGGTTACCGCCGAGTTCAGAGGAGATTGCATTGAGCGCGTTGAACAGAAAATGCGGTTCCAGATGCAAACGCAGCGCATTCAGCCGCGACTCCACCAGGCTTTTTTGTACCCGCTCAAGCTGCAATTGGCCGGTCACGAAGTTGTTATAAAAGCGCAGCGCCTGCAATATTCCTACGAGCGCGATGTACGTGGCCCAGCCTCCAAGGAAGTAGAACACGACGTACCCCGGATTGCGGAGAGGGCTCCACCATACTTCGGGGAAAGGATAAAGCAGCAGGGCTGTTATGTAGGTGTTCAGAAAGGTGACGGGGACGCTGAGGATCAAGAACAGCGCAATCGAGCGGAATACGCTAACTCCATTAGCTGCCAATTTACGGTCGATGAAAACGAGCGCAGGCGTGAGCATCGCCCATGCCCAGGTGCAGAAAACTTTGTCTAAGAGATTTTCTCGCCAATTGGCGGTCGTCGTCAGCATCTCCGATGCTGCCTGGAAAATTCCGACGGCCGTCCAACCCAGGAATATCAGGACGGCCGCCTGAATCCGGCTCAAACGATTGCCTCTCCCGAAATTCGATCTTTGTCTGAAGTCGGCGCTTGTCGTTTGAACCCAATCGAGCTCACTGCAGGCGACCCCGCGCTGCAACGTATCCGTCGTAAATGGTGAGGTGGGCCTGTTCATGTAAGTGTGCGCAACGCCCGATGAGTAGCCGAGCCGGCCTTATGATCCGGCGAAAGAATATGCGCGTTAAGGACGGTCACGGTCAATACGGCGAGAGGACCGACGCCTCCGAGCTAGGCCGGCAACAATAACCGTCTGGCCTGCGCCTCATCGCGCCGAATTTGCTCGATAAGTGCATCGACACCGTCGAACTTCGCCTCCGGTCGCAGATAGGCGATCAGGTCGACTTCGATCATGCGGCCATAAAGGTCCCCCTCGAAGTCAAAGAGGTGCGCCTCCAGCAGCTCCTCGGGCGGCTCGAACATCGGCCGAATTCCGAAGCTGGCGACTCCCGCGCGGTCCTGCTCGTTCCCTTCGATTCGAACCCGCACCGCGTAAATCCCATATTGCGGCCGCTGATAGTTGCCGAGCCTCAGGTTGGCGGTTGGACATCCAAGCGTCCGGCCTCTCGCATCGCCATGCTCGACTATGCCTTCAATAGCGAATGGGCGCGTAAGCAAGTGGGTCGCCGTTGCCGGATCACCAATCGCTAGCGCCTGGCGGATGCGGCTCGACGACACAGATGCGCCGTCCAGTACCACCGGTGCCACCGTCTCCGCCTGAATGTCATGGTTCGCGCCGAGTTCGCGCAATAGCTCGACATTACCGCCCCGCCCTCGCCCGAATGTGAAATCGGATCCGGTCACAACACCGGCCACGCCGAACCGCTCCGCTAATATACCGCTGATGAAATCTTCCGCTGCGGTCGAAGCCAGCTCCGCATCGAAGTGGAACACAAGCATCGCGTCGGCGCCAGCATGCGCGAACAGCCGCTCGCGCTGGTCGAGCGTTGTTAGATAGAAATGGGGCAGATCGGGCTTGAAGAAACGGACCGGATGAGGGTCAAAAGTGGCGACGATCACCCGGCGCCGCTCGTGGAAACCGCGCTGGATCGCCCGGTTCACCACCGCCTGATGGCCGAGGTGGAAGCCGTCGAAATTGCCGAGCGCAAGAATGCTTCCGCGCAAATGCGCCGGCAAAGGCTGATCCGAGTTAAGCCGCTCCATCGCTTAGGGCCTCTATCGGCGCGCTGCGGCTACCGCAATTCAGTGAGTCGAAAGGTGGCGCTTCAGAAGCCGGTATTCATGGATCGCGAGCGCGATCACGAACAGATCGAAAATGCTGAGCACGATCAGGGAGAGATCGTGCGTGTAGCTGTAGCGATAGAGCTGGTAAGCGATGAAGGCGCCGAACACGATGAAGCTCGCGGGGTAAGCCCAGAGTTTCTCACGCAGCAAACCGGCGACGACAATCAGTTTCACCAAACCATGGCTAAGCAGGTAGAAGGCATAAAAGTCGTGTTGTTGGACCGAAAACCCTTCTGCGAATTTGAGCAGGTGAGTGGCGATGAAATCGTTGGGGTTTTCAACCAGCTGTTCCTGGCTGAAGTCGTTGATCCAGCCGACGATTCTGTCGGTGCTGACCACGTAAAGCGCGAGTCCGCCAAGGATTTCGATGACCGCGTGGGCACCCTTGAGAGCGACACTGATATCGAAGATTCGATGGATCGTCTTTTCGCGCATGTCCCGGTGAACGCATTGCCTGGGGCCGTGGTCAAGCCGCAGCCTTGACTTCGCTCCTGCCGAATCCTATTTCCACTCCATCCCGTTCAACCGGTTCTCCGGCGGCGCATTCGTGCGCGCGTCGGTTTTTCGTTTGGAGAGGGGCCAAACTGGCGAGGAGATAGGTGTCGAATTCGCGTGGGATTGCCTCTCGCAAGGTTCGACTCCTGTGGAGCTGAAAAAGGATAAAGAATGGCACGTATTGCCGGGGTCAACATACCTTCGAACAAGCGCGTGGAAGTTGCGCTCACCTACATCCACGGAATCGGCCGGACCACGGCCAAGGACATCATCGCAAAGCTCGGCATTGCCCCGGAGCGCCGGGTCCAGGACCTGACCGACCAGGAGGTCGTGCAGATCCGCGAAGCGATCGACCGCGATCATAGCGTCGAGGGCGACCTTCGCCGCGAAACCGCGATGAACATCAAGCGACTGATGGACCTTGCCTGCTACCGCGGGCTTCGCCACCGCAAGGGCCTTCCGGTCCGCGGCCAGCGAACCCACACCAACGCCCGAACCCGCAAGGGCAAGGCGCGTCCGATCGCGGGCAAGAAGAAATAAGGCCGGTCCTTCGATTTGCCCCAACTCTCGGGGCTGCTCAGGACGAACGGTTTTTCTGGATTAGGAAACGGATTTCATGGCCCAACCAGCACAGCGTATCCGCCGAAGGGAGCGCAAGAATATCACCTCCGGCGTCGCCCACGTGAACGCCAGCTTCAACAACACGATGATCACCATCACCGACGCCCAGGGCAACGCCATCGCGTGGAGCTCGGCCGGGATGATGGGCTTCAAGGGCAGCCGCAAGTCGACTCCCTACGCTGCCCAGGTGGCAGCCGAAGATGCCGGACGCAAAGCCGCCGAACACGGCGTCCGCACTCTGGAAGTCGAAGTGAAAGGCCCCGGCTCGGGCCGCGAGAGCGCGCTTCGTGCGCTCCAGGCGGTGGGGTTCACCATCACCTCGATCCGCGACGTCACGCCGATCCCGCACAACGGGGTCCGGCCGAGCAAGCGCCGTCGAGTCTGAGTTTGTTTGCTGGGTCCTGGCCTTCGCTGGGGAACGGAAAGAATTGAAATCGGGACTTAGGTCCCCAACTGCCAAGGGATGAACATGGCCGTCAACGCAAAGAACTGGCAGGAACTGAAGAAGCCGAACTCGCTGGAAAAGAAGATCGGCGGAGGCGATACCCGCCGCCGCGCGGCCTTCGTCGCCGAACCGCTTGAGCGCGGTTTCGGAATGACCCTGGGGAACTCGCTTCGCCGGGTGCTCCTCTCGTCGCTCCAAGGGGCAGCTGTCACCTCTATCAAGATCGAAGGCGTGCTGCACGAGTTCTCCAGCCTCGCGGGTGTCCGCGAGGACGTCACCGACATCGTCCTCAACGTCAAACAGATCGCGCTGAAGATGGAGGGCGAAGGCCCGCGCCGTCTGCAGCTGAGCGCTACGGGACCTGCCGAAGTTACCGCAGGGATGATCGTCACCAGCGGCGACATGGAGGTCACCAACCCCGACCTCGTGATCTGCCACCTCGACGAAGGCGCGACGCTCAACATGGAGCTGACCGTCGACATCGGCAAAGGCTACGTGCCGGCCGCCGCCAACCGTCCGGCCGATGCGCCGATCGGCCTGATCCCGGTCGATGCGCTTTATTCGCCGGTGCGGCAGGTCGCCTACAAGGTCGAGAATACCCGCGTCGGGCAGGAGCTCGATTATGACAAGCTGACTCTGACCATCGACACCGACGGAACGGTGACTCCGGAAGACGCGCTCGCCTATGCGGCGCGGATCCTCCAAGACCAGCTGCAGCTGTTCGTCCACTTCGACGAGGGCGCGGTTCGAAGCGCGGCGCCGACCATGATCGGCCAGCCGGTCACGGCCGCCGACATTCCGGCCGACACCAACCAGCTCAATCGCTATCTGCTCAAGAAAGTGGACGAGCTGGAGCTTTCGGTGCGCAGCGCTAATTGCCTCAAGAACGACAACATCATCTACATCGGCGACCTGGTCCAGAAGACCGAGGCCGAGATGCTCCGCACGCCGAACTTCGGCCGCAAGTCCCTGAACGAGATCAAGGAAGTGTTGGCGTCGATGGGGCTGAGGCTGGGGATGGATATCCCGGGCTGGCCGCCTGAGAATATCGAAGAGATGGCGAAAAAGCTGGAGCAGGAAATGCTCGGATGATCGACTCACTTAACTAGTGAGTTGGCAAGCCTTGAGGGCCGCTCGAAAGAGCGGCCCTTTCTTTGTGCGAATATTGCCTCCGAACCACCGACAGTCTTCTCAGATCGAAAGCTCGGGATCCCCTTCCAGCACCTGCTGCGTGAGACGAGGCTGTTCACCGGGGCCCCAAAGCTTCGCCGTGTGGACGACGCGATAGCGAAGAGGCCCACCGTCGGGGCTGCTGCTCCGCGCGATCGGACGGGGAATGCAGACGAATTCGGTCCGCATCTCGTCGCCAGCGAGTCGAACCTTGGCATAGCCATGACCGCCTGCGTCTATGAATTCGAGATGCGGCGCGAGCTCTGGATTAGACAGCGCCCGCGCCCGCTCAAGGTCGAAGCTCTTGGCATATTCCAGACTCGAGCGAACGCCATGCTTCACCGTCATATTGTAGGTCCAATCGGGCTTCGCTGCTCCGGGCCGGTCGACCAGATACACCTCCCGCAATGGAAACTTGTCGGGCGGCCGGTGCTCGAGGGCTTCCATCGCACCGGCGCTTGACAGCGACCCGCCGACAAAGCTGAGACCAACAGGCTCATACTTCCCTGGTGGAAGCTGGGACGTCGCATATCCCGCCCAGAAGCTGTGGCGGTCACCCGAGACAATCGCAAAGCCGGTGATCTTCGCGTCGCGGACGAGGTCGTAGATCTCGCTGCGCTCCGCCCAGGCGCAGCCCCAATCGTTGGGGCTGGCATTGACGAAGCCAGCCGGCCACGCCTTCGGAAGTAGCCCCGCGGGCAGGTTCTGCGCGTCGATGCGCTCGTCCAGCGCGCCTTCGGAATTGCCCCAGATCTTCCACGTCGCCTTGGACTTGCGCAGCTGATCCTTGAACCATGCTTTCTGCGTCGCGCCGAGGATCGTCTGCGGCGGCGCGTCCTTCTGCGGATTCGGAATTCTGGTGTCTCCGAACGCGAGTTCGGCGGGCGGGTTTCCGCCATGGAAGGCACGGCCCCCTTCGAGGACTTGCTGCAGGTCTTCGGGGAACCAGCCATCATAGGCTCCCCAATCGCCCAGCTTGTTGAGCGAATCGTCGCTGAATGGATCTGCGCTGCGATAGCTGTGCTGATCGGTGATGATGAGATCGAGATGCTTGCCGTACCTGAAGGTCCGGTAGCCGATCAGGCTGTTGATCGCGGCAAGGTTGTTGGGCTCGTCTCCAAGGCCATTCTCGTCCCACTTCTGGATGGCAACATCCGTCACCGCCGGCGGATCGAAGGTTTCAAAGGAAGGGCCGCTCACCTTCTTGCAACGCGAGGGCAGATATTCCCACCAGGCCTGGTTGGCCGCAACTTTGATGCTCTGGCCGGGCCGCGCCTTTCCGCCTGCTTGCTGGATGCTCTGCCAGCCCTGCCATGAGAATTCGTGATTGTCCCAGATCGCCACGAAAGGCCAGCGGGCGCGCGAGTCCTGCAAATCGGGGTCGGCGAGATAGCCCTTGTAGACGGCGCGATAGCCATCGACCGTAAGAGGGAAATGGAAATGGCCGACCTTCCCGCCATCGGGAATCCGCGCGACCTCGTAGATAGTGCGGTCGTAGCGGGTCCTCACCTCGTCGGGGTAT
>Ga0157374_10003366_pt1 | contig 13429 bp, 9 predicted proteins | sample M25metaG_FD_115308 | JGI IMG/M metagenome (GOLD analysis project Ga0157374, IMG submission 115308) | Miscanthus rhizosphere microbial communities from Kellogg Biological Station, Michigan, USA - M2-5 metaG | ecosystem: Host-associated > Plants > Roots > Rhizosphere > Soil | place: USA: Michigan...
GGATTTTCATTAGAGTTACACTGTTGAGTTTGTAAAAGGTTAAATAGATGTACCCCTGGAAACTATTGCTAATTGCTTGATTTCAGTATCTTGTTAAACAGTGAGATGCCGGAGTAATATCTTATGACAAACGGCAAAGAATAGTTTCACACTTCTGCAACACAAACTGACTGGCAAAAAGTATTTATCTTGGAGTATTGCTCACTTATAATGCCCGAATCAAGTGAGTACTCTGCCCTAGCTCACAAATCCGCTTCGTTTGTTGATGGGCCGTTATTAAGCCCCGGTTATTGTTCATGGATAGATAGATTCTGCCGCATCTGCCACTTGGCATTTCTGAACCCTAGCCATATCGAAGCGTCTGAGGATATTGAGCGCGTCTTTACTGTCACGCTCCCTGCTTTTTTAGCTGCCTTGGACATACCTTACTTTCTGTAAATTTATGGGTCTACTTGCTAGCAATTTAAGTTTTCTTCCTGAAGGCGTACCATTTTTCACCCCATCCCCATAGCTATAGTTCATAGAAAACGCCTCTCCAGAGGCATTCTAGGAGGGCGTATATGAAGCGGAATCAGGCTTCAGGGTATTGGATAACCCCTTTAGCCAATCTCTCTTTCAACCGGGAAAATCGTTTCCCGGCTTCCGATTGCTTTAAGGCAATCCAGAGTGCTTTTTTACTTCCCAACAAGATGACCAATCTTTTTCCTCGGGTGATCCCCGTATACACCAGATTCCGCCTCAGCATCTGAAAATGCTGAGTATGCAGAACCAGAATCACGGCTGGGTATTCCGAACCTTGGCTTTTGTGAATTGTGCAGGCATACGCCAAAGACAGTTCATCCAGTTCATCAAAGTCATATTTGACCAGGTGACCGTCAAAGTCCACGGTCACTTCTTGTTCCATGGCATCCACTTTCCGAATAATCCCGATATCCCCGTTAAAGACCTCTTTTTCATAGTTATTTTCAGTCTGCATGACTTTATCATCCGGGGCGTAACGGGTGCCATACCGCTCAACACCCATCATCCACTGGGGATTCAGAGCTTTTTGCAGTTCCACATTCAACGAACGAGCTCCCAAGCCCGAACGGTTCATGGGCGTCAGAATCTGGATGTCTTCAATGGGTTTGAGTCCAAAGCGCTTGGGAATCCGCTCTCGAACCAGCTTTAACAGCAAGCCATGAATGGCTTCCGGTTCGGTGGCCTCGATAAAGTAAAAATCACTCAGTTCCTCGCTGGGTTTCAAGTCCGGGAATTGTCCCCGGTTGATCCGGTGGGCATTGGTTACAATCTGGCTTTGAGCCGCTTGGCGAAATACTTCAGTGAGACGAACTACTGGGACAGCTTCTGAATCAATCACGTCTGCCAGCACGTTCCCAGGTCCCACACTGGGTAATTGGTCGATATCTCCCACCAGCAAGACCGCCGCTGTGTCAGGAACGGCCTGTAATAGCTTATTCATAAGAACCAGATCAACCATAGAGCTTTCATCCACCACCAGGACATCGCAAGTCAGCCTATTCTCCCAGTTGTGCTTGAATTGGGCGGTATTGGGATCAAATTCCAGCAGTCGGTGAATGGTTTTTGCGGTGATCCCTGTGCTTTCAGACAACCGTTTGGCAGCTCGACCTGTTGGAGCGCAAAGCAGGCAATTGAGTTTTTTGGCTTGAAAGATTTTCAGAATACTATTCACCAAAGTGGTTTTTCCAACCCCTGGACCGCCGGTAATCACCAAGACCTTACTTTGGGTGGCAAGCGTAATTGCTTCTCGTTGAGACGGCGCTAAAGCCAAACCGGTCTGAGTCTCAACCCACTGGATGGCTTTGTCGATTTCAATGGATGGTAACGGGTGTTCCCCCTGGGCCAGTTGTCGAATGACTTTGGCTAGATTCACTTCAGCCTTGTACAGATGGATCAGATACAACCAAATATCATCATTAACGGACTCTCGAACCAGAGTCCCATCAGTGACTTCCTGTTCAATGGCGTTTCGGATAATCTCATCCGGGATTTCCAAAAGCTTGACGGCTTCTTCAGTCAACTGGACTTGAGGAAAGGCGCAATGCCCGTCTCCGGAGAGTTCCAACAGTACATGATTCACTCCCGCTCGGGCACGAATCAGAGAATGTGCATCGATACCGAGTCGTTGAGCCAGTTGATCAGCCGTTTTAAAGCCAATGCCACGAATATCTTGGGCCAGTCGATACGGATTTTCTTGAACAAGCTCGACTGCTTGTTCGCCGTATGTCTTGTAGATTCGGACAGCTCGCATCGTGCCAACCCCGTGCGATTGTAGGAACACCATGATTTGGCGGACGACCTTTTGCTCCTGCCAGCCTTTCACAATCTTGGAATAGCGGACTTTGCCAATGCCTTCCAAGGCGAGCAACCGTTCCGGCTCGTGCTCAATGACTTCAAAAACCTGCTCTTTAAATGCGGCGACCAGTTTGCTGGCAAAATGAGGGCCAATGCCCTTAATCAGGCCAGACCCCAGGTACTTTTCCATGCCTTCCAATGTGGTGGGCGGAATCGACCGTAGAAACTGGGCTTTGAATTGTAGCCCGTGTTCCCGGTCATTAAACCAACTCCCTCGAGCTTCGATGTATTCCCCGGCTGTGGCGGACGCATTATGACCCACCACGGTCACCAGCTCCTCATGGCCATGGACTTTGACCTTTAGTACGCAAAAGCCACTTTCTGCACTGTGGAACGTCACCCGTTCCACCGGGCCAGTTAGCAGTTCAACTTGTTTTTCTGTCGTGTTGGCGCTCAAGGATTGTCCTGTTTTGGGTTATATTCGTTGACGCTAAAGAATCTTGAAAGGTTCGAGTCCAAGGTATCAGTGTTATTCTGTCAGGCGTTGACGGCCATGGCAAGAGAGAAGTCCTGGAAAGTGGGTAGCAGTGGTAGGCCAATTTGGGTTGGCGCTTCCTTCGCTTTAGGAGCAGCTTTCTGCTAAACTATTGTCCTTCATGAAAGAAAGGAGCCTACTATGGCCACTACATTGACTGAAAATAGCGTTGAAACGATTGCCAATACCTTGGTGGAAAAATGCCGTCAAGCCAAATTTGAAGAAGCCGTTCAAGAGCTTTATGCTCCGGATGTGGTTACCATTGAGTCCATGGAAATGCCGGATTTTCCCAAGGAAGTGAAAGGCTTGGAAGCCGTTATTGAAAAAGGCCAACAGTGGGCTGCAAATACGGAAGTTCACCATATCGAAGTCTCTGAGCCTTTGGTTGCCGGTTCTCAATTCGCGGTGAAATTCACCATGGATATGACTTGCAAGCAAACCAATCAACGCAATAGTATTGAGGAGATTGGGTTGTACCATGTTGAAAATGGAAAAATCGTGAAGGCTCAGTTCTTATACGACGCTTGCCAGCAATCATAAATCCTCCTTCCTAACTCAAAAAGGGACATTGGGCGACCAATGCCCCTTTTTGCTTTCATATGCTAGGCTATAGGATAGTTTTCGCTTCTCAGGGGCTGAAAATCATTATTTCTTTAGATAGAGAGAGGATTTTTAATCATGAACAAAGAAGAATTGGTACAGGAAATCGCCAAAAAGACCAAAATTTCTCAAAAACAGACGGATGAAGTCCTGGCGGCTTTGGTAGAAACCATTCAAAAAACCGTAGCCAAAGGTAAAAAGGTTACTTTGATCGGTTTTGGTACGTTTGAGCCTCGTAAACGTGCCGCTCGGACAGGCCGTAACCCACAGACTGGCAAAGAACTCAAAATTGCAGCTAAAACAGTGCCAGCCTTCTCAGCAGGCAAGAAATTTAAAGATTTGGTGGCTGGCATTAAACAGAAATAAGCCATTTGCTGAGTCTCGCAAAAGCCTGTCTGAAAGGGCAGGCTTTTTGCTTGTTAAGCTGTTTAAAAAGTACTAAGGAATCGTAATCGGCTCGGCCAAAGAGACTGTGGGAACAATGTTTTTCGCCTTTTAAGGGTGTGTCATTTGTGTGCTTAATATACACACAAAAAACACACAAATGACACACCTGAAAATGCACTCCCTGACTATAAAGCAGGCAAAATAAGTGCTTGCTTTTTTGGCAGGGTTGCGTTTATGCTTATCTCGTTGCAGCGAAAGCTGTAACCGGGGCCTGATAACCCTGTAACAGGTGGTCTGCATCGGCCACAAGCGATGCCGTCTTTCCGGTCTTTGGCCGGGAGACGGCACAATATGTCCAAGCTTCGGCCAAAATGTGCCGTGGTCGTCCTGTTACGGCTTATCACTCCCGGCCACCCCTAACGGGGCGGCTTTTTTATTGCCCAAAACTGGAGAAATAAGCGTGGACAAGGTAATTTTAAGCGTTCAAGGCCGGAATGGACAATTGGAACTCCTGCCAGACCGTCTTCGCATCTCAAGAGATGGTTTTAAAGCGTTTATCCTCCAAGGTCTGAAAGGTGATAAGGAGATATTCTACTCAGAAATTAGCTCGGTCCAATTCAAACAGCCTGGATGGACGGTGGGGTATATACAATTCACTTTCCTGGGTGGGCTTGAAACGAAAAAGGGCGTCTTTAACGCTTCAAGCGATGAAAATACCGTAACTTTCTCCCATGATCAGGCTCGGGCATTTGAAATTTTCAAGGCTGAGCTGGATAGATTTATTGCAAACGCGAAAAGGCCTTCGACTAGCTCCATTGGTAGTCTTCTTGAGCTGGAGAAGCTTGCAGAACTCAAAGACAAAGGCATTCTGACCGAAGAAGAATTTGCCCAGAAAAAGAAAGAGATACTGGGGAACAATACTAGCCAGGAAATATCCGTAGAACATCAGCAGGAGTTGGAACAAAATGCCCAAGAGGAGGAAGAAAGGCAGAAGCGTACAACCAAGGGCTGTATCGGATGTTTGGGCTTCTTGATTCTGGGATTTCTATTATTGTTGCTGATAGGCATGCTAGCAAATCTCAGAGGATACTTTAGTCCGTTACAGCTATGGGGAGTGGTTATCATAAGTTTTACAGTTCCAATATTACCGATAATTTTGCTGAAGAAATGGAACTGGCTACTGAAGAAACGACTTTACATCCTGTTTTTTGTATTTCTCTTCTTTGTCCTTGTCTGGTTTGGAAGCACAAATCCAAAATATGAGGCTGATATAAAAACCAGTGAAGCGAAAAAAGCGCAGGAAGAAGCCGTTACCAAACAGAAAGAGAAACAAAAACCATATACCCCTGAACCTGGCAGTCTAACCGCCGAGCATTTTCGCTGGATTGAGCCAGGAATGACTTATCAGGAAGTAACTCGGTTACTAGGCCAAGGGGAACTAATGTCACAAACGAACATCGGCAATTTCGATACCAGAGCGTACACTTGGAAGAAGTGGAATGGCGCAAACGCAATCATTACATTTCAGAACGGGAAGGTCGTATCAAAAGCCCAATATGGCCTTGATTGAATCGACCAAATTCTTAAATCCCAAGAGGTTAATGAGTAATTAAACGGAACGGTTTAGTTCCACATAGTCTGTTGAGCGTTCAACAGACTGAGGATTGATAGCGCAACTAAAGAACAATAACCATTGCCCATCAACGGCGTGATTTGGCCTGCCCGGATTTTTGAGCTGGCCTTGATGAAGCACGCCTGCAAGCCCCATAGAGAGGAGAGAAATCATGTCGGCTAGTCATACGATACCCCCGTCAAAAAGAAGCGCCTCCAAGGTCAATGAGTACCAGTTAAGTCTGTTTGATCTGAAGCTGTTACCAGCACTATCCGAACCCCAGATTCGACCTGGCAGGGTAGAGGATTTCCCTGATGCTGAAAAGCAGTGTCTGGACCAGGAGACTGAGATTTTGACCAGAACCGGGTGGGTCAAGATGAATGAAATGACCTATGACCATGAGGTGGCCAACTGGCATAAGCACAACGGGACCATTACCTTTACAAAGCCTAAATTAATCCTGATTCGGGATCGGAAGCCGGATGAGCAAATGGTGGTCTTGGAGACTCAACGTCGCTCAATCCGAGTTGTAGATACCAAGAATATGGCTATCCGAAAATACAAAAATAAGAATTTCGATTGTCATACAGCGCTGGAGGTCAGCGATCTGAGTGGTGAAATGTTCATTCCAATTTGTGGAAAAGCTATACCTGAGAATTACTCGCTGCCAGTCGTAAAAAAGCTGTCTCAGAAGGAGATACAAGCGAAAATTATAAGCATCTCATGTGATAGGCGAAAAAAGGGATTTGGAGCAGCAGAAGCCAGAAAAGAAGCCTTGAAAATCATTCAAGAGCGGTATGAATACGAATATAAGTCAGCGTCTGAACTCAGTCTGGATGAATGTCGACTGATTGGCTTCTGGCTGGGCGACGGTTGTGCTTCTGGGGCTCGTTATACGATGGCACAATCCCCAACCTATCCCAATATCATTGCGTGGGTGGATCAAGTTTTAGCCAATTGTGACTATCACTTCACTCGGCATGACCGTAGTGATCGCAAGAACCCGCATATTCTCTGGCAGTTGGCAACGGGCACTGGCTTTGGTCGTATGAAGCGTGACGGGTTACTGCCTATTTTGCCGTACTTGACCAAAAAAGGGACTGACCTGTGGAAGAACTTTACAGTAGCGCAATTTGAGGCTTTCCTGGAAGGATTATGGTATGCCGATGGTTGGCATGGTTTGGCAGAAAGTGTTCCTGAGTCCAAACGAATCGGCAATACCAATAAATCGCTTTTGGAGCTAATCCAGTGGCTCGCGATATGCCGGGGATTCAACGCGTCAATCAGTGAACATCACCGTCCGAGAAAATCTAATCATAATCAGCTATATAAGATTAACATCAGGCGGGCTGAGACGCATGGTTTGAATGAATATCAACCGCAGGTAGAAGAGACTCCATTCCAGGAGGAGAAAGTCTGGTGCGTGGTCAATCAAACTGGGCATCTGGTTACGCGCAGAAACTGGAAAGTCGCTATTCTGTGAATGAATAAAGACAAGTTATGTAGTAGGCCCCCGTCCATTATCGGGTAGATAAACGACAACCTGCTGTCGCTGTTCACCCGAAAAAATTCCAAGATTGTTTTTGGGCCACATGCCTACATGCTTCCCTAGGAGTTCCAGAATTTTGGTACAAGCGCCAAAGTCTTTTTCGGCCATAGCCATTTCATAGGTTTGAACCAAAGCATGCACAACTCCATCCACCGTTACCCCTGTGCGTTCGCTAACCAATCTGAGGCCAGTTTGGATTTCCTGATGAATGTCAACTTTTGTTAGCATTCTGGAGGCTTGGTCTTTAGCAGTTTTAGGGCTGTAGCCAGCGCGAACCGCCGCTTGCGTAGCGTTTAGGTCAACCATGTACTCCTCAGTAAAGCGTTTTTGTTTTTGTGTCAGCGTCACACTCCTACCCTCACGATTTGAAAGATTTGAAAAATTCAACATCCTAAAACCATTATAGCAGTTCACTTTATGGAATTTTTCAATTTTTCAAGTAGGCGTATATATTGGGTGAAGGTATCGATTGTAGGATTGATTCGTATATAATCAATTGAATTATTTGAATTATTTTAAAAATCCTAAAAACCCAATACAGGATTGGGCTTTCAGGGTGTAATATTTCAAATTTTCAGTCATGCGGTTTTTGAAATATTCGTTGCACGGAAGAGCTTTTTGGGCTTTGTTTTTGAACCTCCAATCTTGAATTCAATACGTCCAGCGTCCAGCAGAGTCAACAAAATATCATTCCTATCTCTGGTACTCAGGAAGAAGGTCTTACGTGTCAGCTCAGATTGACTGATCCAACCTCCAGGTGCCTCTTTGATGATATTCAACACCCGCTTGATATTTGCTTCAATGGCGCTGTCCGCGATGTGATTTTCCAGAGCCTCAAAGAGAATCTGGGCAGAGTACTCCGCAATCTTGATACCCCACTGCAAGGATGCCAAGGTGATGAATTTCTCATCGTAATCCGTAACCAGCAGAGCGAGTTTAGCGGCATGTTCAGCCATACGGTTCAAGATTGCATCTCTGCCGGTGTTGATATTACCCTCTTTGAAAGCTTTGCATCGCATTTCATTAGCAAATTTGTCAAAGAGTTGTTGGGCTGCCGGTTCAAAGCCCATCTTCTTAGGATTGATGCTTAAGTCTAATGCCTGAACAGGGTGTTCGTTAACAGGCTGTGCTTTCCACTTGCAAATCTCGACTTTGATGTCCTCAGGCAATGGAATGTCACGATGGCCACTATTTTTCTCCAACGTAGGCTGTTTGACTTTAAAGAGTATCATACGAGGCAAGAATCCACTCAGGGCATCTTTACTGGTTAACGCATCATAGAATTTCTGTGGAGTAGTCGTACCATAGATGCACAAGTGCGGCTGGTCAATATCTTGCCGGGGAGTCTTTCCATCACGGTTTGCGTATTGTTTACCCATGAATTTTTTGTTTGCAGACGTGAAGAGTTCCATCAACAGGGCATCCATGCCTTTCAGATGACTGGGTGCATTTTTTCCCGATACTGTGGCCAAGAACGGACCGAATTCGTCAATCTGAGCCAATGCTTTTCCACCAGCCTCATGCAACATGGTCAGAACACCATTGCAAGATGCAGGAGAGCCACCCAGCAGCCATTCCATATCCACCTCAGCCAGGGTTTGTTGGTTAACCGTGCGAGCACTTTCCTTGCCAGTTCCGCTCGGCGCGATTCCCAAAGTGAAGAAGTTGGTACGCAACCCTTCATCGGTTTGAATCTTTTTCCCTTTAATTGCACCCCAGAAAGCAATTGCTGCGGCCAACGATAAGAGGGGCTCCGGGAAAATGGCTTTTTGAGTCAGGTATTTAACATACTGGCCAAAAATGCCGGGCGGGTTCAAAATTTCCAGAGGTAATGGTAATTCTTGCGGAACGACCTCTGATGTAACTTGTTCTTCTTCTGTGAAATCCATTACATTTTCCTCGTAATCACTAACTAAACTGATTCTGGGGCATGCCTGACTTAACGCCCGGCGCACTTTGGAGATGATTTGCGCGCTAGTCCAAGGCTCCCTCGTCGGATCATTGACCATACAGAGACCGGCATCTACCAAGGTGCTATAAGCCTCGTTGTATTCAATATGTCCGTCTTGAACTAAGCCACCGATTTTCAGACTGGAATTATTCAAAGTGACTTCCTGCTCACCGATAGGAGCGTTGGCAATCTTTTCAGATTCACCCACTAAGACCGCTTTTCCGTAACCAGAAGTATGCTTGCAGTAGTAACTTTCCACGACATAGCTTGGCTTTTTCGGAGTCTTTTGCGTCAGCCGATTGAGCAGCCAAGCGGGTGCTTCGGCAATCTCAACTTCGTCAGGATGGTGGCAGACATCGAAAGCGTAAGGAAAATCATTGGGATTAATGCTTGGCTCAACGACGATGTAACCACCATCCGTTTTTACATCTAAACCAGGGCCGAGCTTCCCAGCTTGGTTTTTGAAGGTGATTCCTTTGGGGTACTTGAAGAAGATATGCTCCCCTCCGCTACCGGTATTTTGACGCACGGTATGGGGTAATGGACCGTATTCGGCCTCCAGAATTTGTAAACTATCATCACCACCATTACGAGGATCAACGTCCAGAACGAAAAAGCCGCTGATTTTACCCGTAGCAATTCCCAGATTGGCTTTTTGGCAAGAAGCAAAGAGTTTCTTGATTTTATTAGGGTCAGTCGTGGCATCTTTATACCCTCGACTTCCTTTACGAGGTTTCTTTGCGTCTTCTGTTCCACCATCACCGAGGAAGAAGACAGCCCAGTCTCTATTTGTATACGCTATTGCTTTCTGAATTATTTGATTTTGCTCGAACATTTTCCTTTTACCTATTATTAACAACACTCACAAGGTTTTTATGCGCATCAAAATTAGGCCGCTCGGCCAAATTTTAGTCCACACAACACACCCCGACACGACTAACTCTTTTTTTAGAGAGATTATCGTGCACCCAATAATCCTAGCAAGAATATTTCATATGGTTATAAAAATTATTTTTATTGTTCCGATGTCCCCAAGCAAAAAAGTTAATTCACCATAAACTGAAAAGCATGAATTAAAGGCTGTTTTAAATAAAAATCACTGAGTTTATTTGTCTTCCGAAATTCAAGTTTATATTTAGTTACCCTGGGGAGAATTTCCTAATCCCAGCCCTTCATTGCCTCAATGACCTCCTGCTCGGAAGTTCGGCAGTAGTCCATCGTGGTCTTTATACTGGAATGACCGCACGCAATCTGAAGCATCTGCAGTGGACGACCCTTATTAGCATTGATAGTGACAAAGGCACGGCGGAGGGCGTGAGGGGATACCTTGACTTTTGCACGGTTACCAACCCGTTCAAGTCTTTGATAGAGTCCGTTTCGGCACATCTGATTCCCGTCCCTATCTTGTAACAGATAACGGTTTTTGCTGACCTTAACCCCTTCCGATTCAAGATATTCCCGGATTACCTGCATACAGGCCATGGCCAACCCAGTTTTTCTAGGTTTGCCTCCTTTACCCACTTTCACGGTCAAAATTTGTCTATCAAGGTCGATGTCATCCATTTTTAACGCACAGGCTTCAGAGGCACGGAGGCCGGTAGAACTGAGTAGAACAAGAATCAGCTTGTCTAATGGTGTTTCACAAGCAAGTAAGAGTTTGTCAAGGTCACCAGCCTCGACAACCAACCTCTTGGGTGGAAGGTGACGTTTAGGACGTAATTCCTTCAGTTTCGCAATAAACTCTTCACCCAGAACACCTTGTTTTATAAGGTATTTCCCAAAACACAGCACAGCTTTGTAGAGATGATCCCTGGAACTAAACCGCTCAATGGGAATCTTGGTCAATGCTTTGACGAAGTTATCGATATTGATAGTGCCATATTTTTCTATGAATGGACGAATATGCCCCTTCTCGTAGTCGTAAATGGTGGATTTGCTGAATGGTTTCCCGGTGAGTAACCCCTCGGCCATGGCGTGAACCCAAGAATCAATAAACTCAGCATGTGAAGGCTGGATCTTTTGCTCTTGTTTTAATGCTCTGGGAACCTGCTGATTGTTTTCTTTTACTTTGAACAGAAGAAGCTCAACAGCTTCAGGTGTGATTTGATATTGGATCTTACGACCATATGGTTTTGCAGTTGCAAGTAAATAGCCTGTTTCACACCAGTTATTAACTGTCCTTTTCGTTACACCAAGCTTTACGGCTACATCCGCACAAGTGAGAAATCGTTGGTTTTTGTTTCCCACTGCATTTCCCACTTTGGGAAAATTAGGGATAGTTTGAGCTTTGGTTTCCTCAGAATCCCCACAAACAAAAACACCCTCCGAATTCGCTGGAATTCCGTGAGAGTGCTGTTCTTGTGCCATAGATAATGGCGGGGCGGACGGGGCTCGAACCCGCGACATCCTGCGTGACAGGCAGGTACTCTAACCAACTGAGCTACCGCCCCTTGGGGAAGATTTCGAGATATAGCATACCGGCAGAGTATGCGGATGTCAAATGCTGATTCTTCGGAATGTTAATGATTCCTCAAGCTATTAAAGCATGCAAGCTGTGCCATTTCGCCAAAAAAAAGCCGCTATAAAAGCGGCAGACTAAAAGAGGGGGGATGTATGCTTATTATATAGAAATTTTGTAGAAAGCAACCAATAATACTAAAATCATCGCAAAGCTCATCTAACAAAAAGCAGTGTAGGAGTACGTTTTTTGTTTAAAAATTGTTTTTTTATAAATACGTATAATTATGAGTTCAAATCTTGACCCACTCTATAAATTTTGTCGAAAAAATTTATAGCTGCGCTTTAATAGCCCGTATAGCGATTTTGAGATTGGTAACGTCTTGGTTTCCGAGAATTTTTCTGTAAAATACCACATTTGAGCATCACAGCATATCTCAAGCAATCCATCACATCCTCATAGGGATGCTCTTGCAGTGGCAGCTCTCCACCGGTGCCGGGATATCGGTATCCTCCCTCAAACGCTTCAATTAAGTTGATACAGGACTGATTCACGACAAGACCCGGTCGAGTGCTCTCTCCAGCCTGCTCTTGAGTATTGGCATTGATTACTTGAGGAGTTCTCTCCGACAGCTTCATCCGGATTAACTCTATCCCATCCCGGATACCCGTTCGATCAAAATACGGATAAACACCCAGCGTATTCAGGATTTCAATGGAAGTTCGGGTACTCTTATCCGAACGCTGCGCGCCAGCCGGATCGCAAATATCCTCAATCTCGGCTTGGGGAAAACGTTCGCGGGTTGCAGTTAAGACCCGCTGGGCAAAATCCAGCAACATCTCCTCGCGACCAACAATCTCAAACAATACCAGTACCCGACCATCCGGATCAAATTGCAAAAACAAGCAGGCCGGACAGTGATAGCCAAAATCCCAGCTGCGCACCAGCCTGAGTTCCGGGCTCCAAGTCAACTGAGCCTTGTTGAGCGGGGTGAAATTTTTGAACACACGATCCTGATGAGATAGATGGTAGTTGATGTCCAGCTCACGAGCCACTTCATCCGCACTCATGCGGGTCTGCTGGAGGAGATACCACTGCTCATCCTTATACGGATGCTGACGCCAATGAATGCTCAGCGATTTTACCTGCCCCGAAAAACGCAGCTCCGCAAACCGGTTGTTTTTACCGTAGGGCGTTCCAACGGTCAGTCGGCAAGGCGTGGACTGCCCGGCGGAAGCATAGGAGGCATGCTGGTCCGGCCAGAATGGAAACTCATCAAACAGCACCGCCTTATAGCGTCCGCCTCGTCCAAAGTTTTCATTGCTGCTCTCTCCCGTAATCACATTGCCATTATCTGGATTCAGGAGGCGGAGCAAATTATCATGCTGATGCGGTTGATAGCCCGATGGCAGCATCCCGGCAGGAAGCCACTCCAGATTGTAGCGCAACTTTTCCATCAGGGTGGAAATATCGCCCTTACGGTCTACAGCTTCCATTTTGCGGGAACCTAAGTGAAAATTGGCTCCTGGCTTAAATAGCCAGAAATACTGAAAAGCCAGTAAAATCAGCCAACTGATCCCCATGTCCCGACTCTTTTCAATCAGCAGATCCTCTCCTTTTTCCATTGCGTTCACAATATCCCGTAACGCTTGAATTTGAAACGGATACAACTTAAAAGGTTGATGGGGTTGGGGTAGACGGGGGTCAAAGGTCCAGCAAAACCAGTTGAACCAGAATAAAATATCTCGACGACACATCTCCATCAGCAAAACCTGAAGTATCGGAGATTGTGCCGCAGCAAACAGCAAAACGAACCGCTTCGTCAAAACTTGCTGACCATTATCATGGGTCATATCGAAAAATTCCGGCCCAATCAGCATGACGGCCATCTCAACCGATTTATCTTATACCATTTATCCCATCAAAGGGCGGATAATATCCAGTGATAGCCGACAATAGATTGAACCAATTGAGGATTATCCATAAAGTACTTGAGTTTCTCTTCTAGCAGGTCTTCTACC
>Ga0157374_10003368_pt1 | contig 13425 bp, 10 predicted proteins | sample M25metaG_FD_115308 | JGI IMG/M metagenome (GOLD analysis project Ga0157374, IMG submission 115308) | Miscanthus rhizosphere microbial communities from Kellogg Biological Station, Michigan, USA - M2-5 metaG | ecosystem: Host-associated > Plants > Roots > Rhizosphere > Soil | place: USA: Michigan...
AGAGCCGCTTGGACGCCTCGCGCAGCGACGATCTGCTATCCGGCTGGCTGCGCACCGGCGGCCTGTTGCAGAGCGCGCTCGTGCGCGATCTCGTCGCTGGCGAATCGCTCGACCTCGCGCCCGGAACACGCATCGGCGCATGGCGCGTGCTCGAAGAAATCGGCCGCGGCGGCATGGGCGTAGTGTTCCGCGCCGAACGCGCCGACGGCGCCTACCGCCAGGACATCGCACTCAAACTCATCGACGGCAAAGCCGTGCGCGAGGATCAACGCGCGCTGTTCGTGCGTGAGCGCCAGATGCTCGCCGAGCTCGAGCATCCCGGCATCGTGCGTCTGCTCGACGGCGGCGAATGGACCGGCGGACAACCGTGGTTCGCACTCGAACTCGTGCGCGGCGAGGCCATCGATGTATTCGTGCAAAAGCGCGCACTGCCGTTGCCGGCGTGCATCGATCTGCTGATCGCCGTCGCCGATGCGGTGGCTTACGCACATCGGCGCCTGGTCATCCATCGCGATCTGAAGCCGGCGAACGTTTTGGTCGATGCCGAAGGCCGCGTGAAGCTGCTCGACTTCGGCATCGCGGGACTCGCGCGCGATCGCGACAGCGTCGCCGCCGGATTCGGCACGCTCGCCTACGCAAGTCCCGAACAACGCGCCGGCGCCGCGCCCGGCACCGGCGACGACGTCTATGCACTGGGCCGTTTGCTGGAAACGATTGCCGGCGAGCGCGCACCGGCGGAATTGCGCAGTGTCATCGCACGCGCCACCGCGGACGATCCGGATCGACGCTACGCATCCGTCGGCGCGTTCGCCGATGACTTGCACGCGTTCGGCAACGGCCGTCCTGTCGCGGCATTCGATGGCGGCGTCGCTTACCGATTGCGCAAACGCGTCGCGCGGCATCCGTTCGCCACCGTGGCGATGCTGGCAAGTGTCGCGATCATCGCCGGATTCATGATCGCGCTGGCGCAACAACGCAGCGCGGCGCTCGCCGAAGCCGCGCGTGCGCAGGCGATCAGCCGATTCCTCAACGACGACGTTTTAGCCAATGCGAATCCACTGGTTTCGGGCGACAAGGATCTCAGTGTTCGCGCCGCGCTGGACCGCGCCGCGACGTCGGTCGATACGACGTTCGCGAACGATTCGTCGACTCGCGAGGACATCGAAATGACGCTCGCGCGAAGTTACTCCGGGATCGGCGCGTTCGACCTCGCCGCCACGCACGCGCAAGCGGCCGCGCGGATCAACCGGCAACGCTTCGGCGACACGGGTGCTTCGACATGGCCGGTACGCGCGCTGCGGGCGGACATCGACGGTTCACGCGGCACACCGACGGCCGATGTCGACGCGCAATACGCCATCCTGTTCGACGAAATGGAAAAGGCCGTCGCGCTCGACAGTCCCTTTGCCATCGAAGCACGTTCTACGCAGATCGCGCTGCATGCAGATAAATCCGACAACAGCGGCGTCATCGCGATGATGGCCGACCTGCTGCCACGCGCGAGGCGCGTTTTAGGCGACGACAGCGTCGCCGTCGTCAAGATGGAATCGATGCTCGGCAATTCTCTGGCATTCTCGCGGCGTCTGGACGAGGCCGAAGTTTTGTTGCGCGCACGCCTGGCCCAACCGCCGATCGCCGATCCCGCCTACCCGGTGGCGCGACTGGATGTACAGCAGAACCTCGCCTACGTGCTGCGCAAACGCGACAAGCCGAACGAGGCGATACCGCTGCAAAAAGAAACGCTCGACGCGTACACGAAGTTGCTCGGCCGCGAACATCCGGACACGTTGCACTCGATGAACGAGTACGCCGGCATGCTGCAGGATGCCGGCCGCTTCGAAGAAAGTGCGGCGCTGTTCCGCGAAGTGCTCGACACCCGCCTCAAGCGCGACGGCGAAGAAAACTACAAGGCGCGCACGAGCATGAACAATCTCGGGCTCGCGCTGTTCGATCTCGGCCGGCTCGACGAAGCCGAGCAATGGCTGCAGCGCACCTACGATCTGGAATTGCGTCTGCAAGGCGCGGGCGCGCGCGACACGCTGCACGCGGCCAATCATCTGGCCAATGCGAAACGCTGCAAGGGCGACGTCGATGCGGCGCTGCACCTGCAGCAGGATGTGATCGCGCGTGCGCCCGCGGCATTCGGCGCGGATCGTCCGGACGTCGCGATCCTTCGTTACGGCTATGCGTTGACGCTGATCGCCGCGAAGGACTTCGATGCCGCCAAGCGCGAACTTACCGCGGCACGTTCCGATCTCGTGCGATTGCTCGGCGCCAATCATCCGCGCGTGCACAAGATCGACGATCGATTGGCCGAACTTGATCGTGATCCCGTTTTGGCTCGCGATCACGCCATGAGCTTCGCCCGATGACGCACGAGATCACGTCATTGCTGAGCGCCGCGCGCGACGGCAACGACGACGCCTACACCCGTGTCGTTTCGCTGCTCTACCAGGACCTGCGCGCACTCGCGCGCGCCATCGCGCGTGATCCGGCCGCCACGCTGAATCCGACGGCGCTGCTGCACGAGACGTACATTAAACTCAATTCCGCATCGGGCGTGCCGGTCAATCGCGAGCATTTCCTCGCCGTTGCCGCGCGGGCGATGCGGCAGGTGCTGTGCAATCACGCGCGCGATCGCGTCGCGCAGAAACGCGGTGCAGGCGCGCTGCATGTGACGCTCGATCACGACGACGCCACGCTCGCCTTCGAAGCCGACCGTCTGCTCGATCTGGATCGCGCGCTCGATGAACTCGAGCGCGAGGATCGCCTGCTCGGCCGTATCGCCGAATGCCGACTGTTCGCCGGCATGAGCGAATCCGAAACGGCTATCGCGCTGGATCTGCCGCTGCGCACGCTGCAGCGGCATCATGCGCAGGCGCGCGCGCGCCTGCAGGAAAAGCTCGGCGCGCGCGGCTGAGACGAACTACTTGCGCGAATCGGCGATGAACGTGTCGATGCGCGCTTCGAGCACCGGCAACGGAACCGATCCGATGTCGAGCACCGCGTCGTGGAATTTGCGCAGGTCGAATTTCGGACCGAGTTCCTTTTCCGCTTTCGCGCGCAGTTCGACAATCTTGATTTCGCCGAGCTTGTAGCTCAGCGCCTGACCCGGCCACGAGATGTAGCGGTCAACTTCGGTTTCCACTTCGTGTTGCGACAACGCCGTGTGTCCGGCGAGGAACGCGATGGCTTGATCGCGCGTCCAGCCCTTGTGGTGAATGCCGGTGTCGATGACCAGACGCGCGGCGCGCCACATCTCGTAACTTTCGCGGCCGAATTCTTCGTACGGTGTCTGATAGATGCCCATTTCCTTGCCGAGCTTTTCGCAATACAGCGCCCAGCCTTCGCCGTACGCCGAGATGTAACTCTTGCTGCGGAATTTCGGTTGTTCCTTCTGTTCTTCGGCGAGTTCGCCCTGGAACGAATGGCCCGGCGCGGATTCGTGCAGCGTCAGCGCCGGCAGGTTATAGAGCGAGCGCGACGGCAGATCGTACGTGTTGACCCAATACGTGTGCGATCCGCCGCGACCGGCGGTCCAGAACGGCGCGATCGCGTCGGGCACCGGCTTGATCGTGAAGCGTCCGCGCGGCAACAGGCCGAAGAAATGCGAGAGCTCGCCGTCGACGCGCTTGGCGATCCACGCCGCGCGGCTCAGCAATTCTTCCGGCGTCTTCGCGTAGAACTGCGGATCGGTGCGCAGGAATTTCTGGAAATCCGCGAAGCTGCCTTTGAATCCGGTCGACGCGATCGTCGCTTTCATTTCCGCATCGATGCGTTCGACTTCCTTTAGGCCGATCGCGTGGATCGCTTCCGGATCGAGATCGAGCGTGGTGTATTCCTTGATCTGCTGGCGGTAGTACGCCACGCCGTCCGGCAGCGCTTCGGCGGCCAGTGAGTCGCGTGCGTGCAGAACGTAATCGTCCCTGAAGAATTTGAGGAGCTTCGTGTACGACGGCAGCACTTTGTCGCGGATCGCGGTTTCGCATTGCGTCTGCAACTGCGTCTGCTCGGCGGCTGCAATCGACGTCGGCAATTTGCCGCACGGCTTGAAGAAGTCGCTGTCACGTGGCGACTTCACATCGGTGTACGTCGAAATCGACACGTCGCGTCCGACCAGCACTGCCTTGGGCACGGTGAAGCCGCGCTTTAGCCCCAAGCGCATGTTGTCCATGTTCTCGTCGAAGTAGCGCGGGAAATCTTTGAGCTTGCCGATGTACTCGCGCACGTCTTTCGCGTTCTTCATGTGCCGCGACGACAGGAACGCCACGTCGGACCAGAACTGCGAATCGCTGTTGAGCGGCATCTCGTAGCCTTTGAAGCGGATGTCGGCGGCGAGGTTTTCGATCTGCGGTTTGTAGACGTCGTAGTTGACGCGCTGTTCCGGCGACAGCTTGTCGCGCGGGATGTCGGCGAGCTGTTTGAGCACTTTGTCCCAATAGGCCAGCCGCGCGGCCTGCGAGGCGGCATCGACGCGCGCGAGATGATCGTCGGGCGGCGCGGACTCGTCGGCATCGGCATCGTCTTCGCGGCCCAGGCCGGGGAACTGTTCGCCACGCCATTTCCATTCGGCCGTATAGATGGCCGTGAAGACCTGGTCGGCCGTCGCCGGCATCACGGCGGGGGCGGTGCAAGGCAATGCAGCGAACAACAACAGGGCGCCGATGCGCTTCATCGTTCTCTCCTGATTCGGGATGTTCCGATGATCGCACTCCCGCGCGGCGGCGGGTAGGTCAGAAGGTCACGGTCTAGTCGGCGTTTACATGTCGCAGATAGGCATCGAGTCCGCGCTGCGGCGTTTCGACGAATATTTCGCCGGTGCTGTCGAACGCGGCAATGCGGTCGGGGCGGAAACTGCGGAAGCCGACGCGCAAGCGGCACCACGCGCCGAGCGTCCACACACCGCCCCAGAAGGCCAGGCACAGCGGTTCGATCTCGCGTTCCGTGCCGCTGCCGGCTTCGTCGCGGTAGGTCATGCGCAAGACGTGATGGTCGATCACCGCGGCGTGCAGGCGATCGATGATGCCGGTCGCCTCGATTCGCTCGCTCGACGACGGCGCGAAAATGCGCGAACGATCGACGTTGGCGCGAAGATCCGGCGGCAGCACGGCTTCGATCTTCAGCAAGGCGGCCTTGGCGCCCGTGGCGAGCCGCGTTCCGGCGAACGCGCGCACGAAGCGCGTGCCGACGACTAGCGCTTCGAGTTCTTCGGCGTTGAACATGAGCGGCGGAATGTCCGAACCCTTGCGCAGCATGTAGCCGACGCCGGCTTCGCCTTCGATCGGCACGCCGGACAATTGCAGATCGGCCACATCGCGATAGATCGTGCGCAGCGAGACGTTGAGCGTCGCTGCGAGATCGCGCGCGAGCGTCGCCGTGCGGCGTCCGCGCAGGGCATGGATGATGAGGAACAACCGGTCGGCGCGGCGCATCGGGAAATCATTGCGCAGCGCCGACCGGTTTGCCAGTGTTCACCGCCACTGCCGCGACATTCGGGCCAGCCGCAGCGTCTGCGGATCGGACTTCAGGCGATGGCGCAAGTCGACCGAAATCCAGTCGCGCCAGTTCGGCGATGCCTGCAACACCGCCACGGACCTGGCGTACGCGCGCTCGTCGTCGAATGCGGCGAGCCAGACGAACATGTGCGCGTCTTCGTTTCCCGCCTGCGAATACGCGATCGGGTTCGCGCCGGCCTTGCGCAGCGCCGGCGCGACTTTCTGCTCGAAGAAGCGCACGAAATCCGCGTCCACCGCATGGTCGAGCACATAGACCGTCGCGACGAACTCGCTTCGGTTCATGCTCTCGACAATCACTTCGTGATTGCGAAACAGCGCCGTCGCCGCGGCGGCCGGCATTTGCGAACGCACCAGCGCGGCGAGCGCCGCGCCGGTCACGCTGAGCACGGGCAGCGCGTTCACGCCGGCGACCACAGGCCGACGCGATTGCCTTCGCAGTCGCGGAACTGCGCGAAGAAACCCATGCCTTCCGGCAACGCGGTCTTCGGCACGAGCATGTCGCCGCCGTGTTCCTGTGCGCGGTCGAGTACCGGGGATAGGTTGTCGACACTCAGGTACACGATCGAGCCCTGCACCGATGGAACGCAATCCTCCATCGCGACTAGCGCACCGCTCGCGTGCGGCTTGCCACCGTACGGAAATACGGCGATGTGCGTGCCGCCGAAATTCTCGCGGCGCAAGGAAAGATCGAGCACGGTTTCGTAGAAGCGTTGCGCGCGGTCGAGATCGTCGGTCGGAATCTCGAACCACGCCGGAACGTTGGGATTCAACATGGCGATGCCCCGTATCAGCTTGTGCGGAAGTGCACTCGCCAAGCATGCGCGGGGGCTGCTGACAACATTCTGTCAGCAGGAAACTAGAACAGCTCGGCTTGCGGCGACGGTTTGCGCGGCGGGATGAAGTGCGACGTATCGAGCACGGTCTCCCAAGCACGCGTGAGGCCGAATTTTTTCGTGGCGAGATGGAAGCGTTGGCGGATCAGTTCGGCGAAATTACCCTCGCCACGCATGCGCGATCCGAAACGCGCATCGTTTTCCTTACCGCCGCGGATCTGACGCACCAGACTCATCACGTGCTCGGCGCGTTCGGGGAAATGCTGCTGCAGCCATTCGCGCATCAGGTCTTTCAGCTCGTACGGCAGACGCAGCATCGTGTAGCCGGCCGCGCGCGCACCCGCTTCGGTGGCGCGTTCGATGATGGCTTCGAGCCATTTGTCGGTCAGCATCGGAATGATCGGCGCGACGAGCACGCCGCACGGCACACCGGCGTTGCTGAGCGTGCGGATCGCTTCGATACGCCGATGCGGCGCACTGGCACGCGGCTCCAGTTTCGATGCGAGCTTGTTGTCGAGCGAGGTCACCGACACGAACACGCGTACGAGATTGCGCCGGGCCATGTCGGCGAGCAGATCGATATCGCGTTCAACCAGTGCGTTCTTGGTGACGATGGTGAGCGGATGTCCGCAATCGTGCAGCACTTGCAGCACCGCGCGGGTGATCTTGTAGCGCCGCTCGATCGGCTGATACGGATCGGTATTGGCACCGAGATTGATCGGACTGACTTTGTAGCTCGGCTTCGACAACTCGGCCACCAGCAATTCGGCGGCGTTGGTCTTGGCGAACAGTTTCGTCTCGAAATCGAGTCCGGGCGACAGATTCAGATACGAATGCGACGGCCGCGCGAAGCAGTAGATGCATCCGTGTTCGCAGCCACGATACGGATTGATGCTTTGATCGAACGCCACGTCCGGCGAATCGTTGCGGCTGATGATGTGCCGCGCCTGTTCGTGCCTGACTTCGGTTTTTACCGGCGGCGCGGTTTCGTCGTCGGGCATCCAGCCGTCGTCGAACACTTCGCTGCGCAGCGACTCGAACCGCCCTTCGCGGTTCGACGCCGCACCGCGGCCTTTGACGGCGCCGACTTTGTCGAGCGAGCGCGGATCGTGATTCATCCGCGAATTATGCGCCCGCCGCGTCTCAGCGGGCGACTTGGAATTAGTGTGCGGCGAACACTTTCATCACGTCCTGACGCATCGCGGTCTGGCTTGCGCCGCGGCTGTAGAACATGTGTCCACCCGGATATTCCTTGACCTGCACGCGTTGCGGATCGTCCATGATCGGCATCTGATCCACGATCAATACCGATGCCATGAACGGGCACGACAGGTCGGCCCAGCCGTGCACGATCAACACGTGCAGTTTCGGATCGATGGCGACGGATTTGCGCAGTTCTTCGACGGAACCGCGTTCCTCTTCCTGGCCGCGATCCCACAGACGGTTCACGTCGTAGCTCAGCGCGTTGTAGCGACCTGAATATTTCCAGCCGACGGTGCGTGTGATGAAATCGACCATCGCGGTGGTGGTCGGCGCGATGATGGAATCGAGCAGCGGATCGTTGGTGCGCTGCGTCGGCGCGAACGGAAACGGATCCCATTCGGTGACGTTGGAATCGTAGCGGCTGCCGAGTTTGCCTTCGTTGCGATAGACCTCGCGCAGATACGCCTGCGTTTCCAGACGTCCGCCGGAGCGGCGCACGAACGCGGCGTCGAGTCCGGACAGATCGGTCACGCGTTTGACGATGCGTTCGGTCGATTGCGGATCGGAGCGTCCCTTGAGCAGATCGGTGACGTAGTCGCCGCGCGTGTAGTCGATTACCTGCTGCATCGCCGCGTCGGTCAGCTTGCCCTGGCGTTCGAGGTTCGCGGCGCTGATGCTCGGCAGCGTCAGCATCCACGGCAGCGGCGAGAGGTCGCCTCCGTTATCGGCGGTGGGTTCGAGATACGGCGACACCAGCACCATGCCGTTCATCGCGACGCCGAGGCGCGTCTGCAAATAGTGCGTGATGCGTGGGCCGCGGAATCCGCCGTAGCTTTCGCCGACGATGTATTTGCGCGACAGCAGGCGGTCGTTCTTCACCAGCCAGTCGTAGACGATGCGTGACAGATATTCGATGTCAGGCCCGGTGGCGTAGAATTTTTTCTTCGCCTCGTCTTCGGGAATGCGTGCGCGGCTGAAGCCGGTGCCGACCGGATCGATGAAGACGAGGTCGGTGAAATCGAGCCAGCTGCCCTGGTTGTCGATCGCGTTAGCAGGGTCTGACGGACTGTTGCCTTCGGCGCCGAACTGCACGCGTTTGGGCCCCAGCGCGCCGAAGTTGAGGTAGACCGACGACGCGCCCGGTCCGCCGTTGAGCGCGAATGTGACCGGCCGGTTCGCACCCGGAACCACGTACGCGATGTACATCACGTCGGCGATCGTTTTGCCTTTCTCGTCGAGAACCGGCAGCGTGCCGACGGTGGCGTCGTAGGTGATGGTCTTGCCGCCGATCTGCACGGTCTGCTTGACCGTCTTGTCGGCAGGGAATGCGGGCAGGTTTAGCTCGTCGTCTTTCTTGGCGCCGTCTTTCGGTTTGTCATCGGCGAAAGCGGCGTTGAAGACCAACATACAGACAGCCGCGGCGGCGGCGAGAAGGCGTACGCGCATGATCGTTTCCCGTTGGTGGGCAGCGGCGGTGAAGCCGGGAACGATACGGATATTTGCCGTCGGCGTGTATGTGCCTTTCGTCGTGCGGCCGCTCGCGCGGCAAGCCCAACTTGTGGCAGCATGCCGCCGTCAAAACGTGAAGGACTGCGCCATGCGTTGGATTCTCCTGGTGGTGTCAATCGCCTCATTCTCGCTGGCCTATGCGGCCAAGACCTCGGGAACACTCGGTTTAGCGCTGTTGGTCGGCCTGCTTGCGCTGGTCGGCGCATTCCTCGGCTTCGCGCAGTCGCGCATCGCGGCCACCGCACGGCCGGATGCGGCCATGCTCAGCGACAAGGACATCGCCACGCTGCAAAACGCGGTGCGCAACGCGAAGAAGAATCCGCCCGCGCCGCCGCCGAGGGCCTGACCGGAAAAAAGAAGCGCGCCGGAACCGGACGATCAGTCCGGCTCGCGGCGCGCAGGTAGGGTTCTTCGGGTTCGCTATCTCAGAGCGAGATATCCACGTCCTTGGTTTCGCGCAGCAGCAGCGTGCCGATGATGAGCGTCATCACTGCGATGACGACCGTGTACCACAGGCCGAAATAGATATCGCCGCTGAGCGCGACCAGCGCGAAGGAAATCGACGGCAGGAATCCGCCGAACCAGCCGTTGCCGATGTGATACGGCAGGCTGAGCGAGCTGTAGCGGATGCGCGTCGGGAACAGTTCCACCAGCCACGCGGCGATCGGTCCGTACACCATCGTCACGTAGATGACGAAAATGGTGAGCAGCAGCAACAGCATCGGCCAGTTCACGGCGGCCGGATCGGCCTTGGCGGGATAGCCGGCCGCTTTCAAGGCATCGCCCATCTGTTTGTTGAACGCGTCGGCCTGCGTCTTGAACGCTGCGCCGTCCAGACTCGCGCCTTCGAACGAACTGATCGACGTGCTGCCGATCTGCACGGAAGCCGGGGTTCCCGCCGGTGCTTCCTTGTTCGTGTACGGCACGCCGGCCTTGCTGAGGAAGTTCTTGGCGATATCGCACGAGTCCTTGTACTGGCGTTTGCCGACCGGATCGAACTGGAACGCGCACGTCTTCGGATCGGCGTTGACGACGACCGGACTGTTCGCGCTCGCCGTCTCCAGCGCCGGATTGCCGTAGTGCGTGAGTCCCTTGAAGATCGGGAAGTAGGTCAACGCCGCGAGCAGGCAGCCGGCCATGATGATCGGTTTGCGGCCGATCTTGTCCGACAGCGCGCCGAAGATGACGAAGAACGGCGTCGCGATCAGCAGCGCGCCGGCGATGAGGTAACTCACCGTGGTGGCGTCGACCTTGATCACATTTTGCAGGAAGAACAGCGAATAGAACTGGCCGCCGTACCACACCACCGCTTCGCCGGCCGTCGCGCCGAACAGCGCGAGCAGCACGATCTTCAAATTGTCCCAGCGCATGAACGATTCGGTCAGCGGCGACTTCGAGCCGCGGCCTTCGGCCTTCATCTGCTGGAACAGCGGCGATTCCTGCAGCTGCAGGCGGATGTATACCGAGATCAGCAGCAGGAAGAACGAGATCAGGAACGGAATGCGCCAGCCCCACGCGGCGAAATCCTCCGGCTTCATCAGGGTCTTGCACAACAGGATCACGACCAGCGACAGGAACAGCCCGAACGTCGCGGTGATCTGGATGAAGCTGGTGTAGAAACCGCGCTTGCCCGGTGGTGCGTGTTCGGCGACGTAGGTCGCGGCGCCGCCGTATTCGCCGCCGAGTGCGAGGCCCTGCAACAGGCGCAGGATGATCAGGATCACCGGTGCGGCAAGACCGATCGTTTCGTAGGTGGGTATGAGGCCGACCAGGAATGTCGACGAGCCCATGATGATGATGGTGATCAGGAACGTATATTTGCGTCCGATCAGGTCGCCGAGACGGCCGAACAACAGCGCGCCGAACGGACGCACGAAGAATCCCGCGGCGAAGGCGAGCAGCGCCATGATCAGGCCGCTGGTCGGATCGAGTCCGCTGAAGAATTTCGCGGCGATGTTGGCCGCCAGCGACCCGTACAGGTAAAAGTCGTACCACTCGAACATCGTGCCGACGCTCGAGGCGGTGATGACGCGCACGTGACCGCTGCTCAAACCGCCGCGATCATTGGCCGTGATGGTCGCCATGTTCTACTCCCCAGAAAGAATATGAATGGTATGAAAAGCCGCGTCGTGCTCAATGCGGCTTATCATCTGTCCTGATCGAACGCAGGTAGACGCATCGTGCGCAGCAGGCGAAAAAGCAGCCATACGCCTTTGGTCGAAGGCTCGTTCCGGACTCGACCAAAGTAGTATTGGTCCGTTGCCGGCGCGGAATAAGGTCGCCGCTCGCTGATTAGGAGCCGTCATGTCGCAAATCCATCCCGTTCCCGACGATTTCGCCGCGCGTGCGCGCATTCGCAAAGCCGATTACGAAGCGATGTACGCTGAATCGGTGAAGGATCCGGAAGGGTTCTGGTCGAAGATCGGCAATCGCCTGGACTGGAGCAAGCCGTACACGAAGATCAGGGACGTCTCCTACGACGCCAAGAACCTGCACATCCGCTGGTACTACGACGGCGAATTGAACCTGTCGGCGAATTGCCTGGACCGTCATTTGCCTAAGCGTGGCGACAAGACCGCGATCCTCTGGGAAGGCGACGATCCGAACGAATCGAAGGCGATCAGCTATCGCGAGCTGCACGCGCAGGTGTGCAAGGCGGCGAACATGCTGAAGAGTCTCGGCGTCGCCAAAGGCGATCGCATCACCATCTACATGCCGATGATTCCGGAAGCTGCGGTGGCGATGCTCGCCTGCGCCCGCATCGGCGCGGTGCATACGGTGGTGTTCGGCGGCTTCTCGCCGGATTCGCTGGCCGGGCGCATTTCGGATTCGACGTCGAAAGTCGTCATCACCGCCGACGAAGGTTTGCGCGGTGGCAAGAAAGTGGCGCTGAAGGTGAATGTCGACGAAGCGCTCAAGCGCCCCGGTACGACCAGCGTGGAAACCGTGCTCGTGGTGAAACGCACCGGTTCGCCGGTGGCCATGCAGTCTCCGCGCGACCGCAGCTGGGACGAGTTGATGCAGCACCAGAGCGCCGACTGCGCGCCGACGCCGGTCGAGGCGGAACATCCGTTGTTCATTCTTTACACATCCGGATCGACGGGCAAGCCGAAAGGCGTGCTGCACACGACCGGCGGCTACGGCGTGTTCGCGAGCTTCACGCACGAATGTGTGTTCGATCTGCGCGAGGACGATGTCTACTGGTGCACGGCCGACGTCGGCTGGGTCACCGGCCACAGCTACATCGTGTACGGACCGCTGGCCAACGGCGCGACGTCGCTGATGTTCGAAGGCGTGCCGAACTATCCCGATTCCGGCCGCTTCTGGCAGGTCATCGACAAGCACAAGGTGAATCTTTTTTATACCGCGCCGACCGCGATTCGCGCGCTCATGCGCGAAGGCGAGGAACCGGTCAAGAAACACAAACGGACGTCTTTACGGCTGCTCGGCAGCGTCGGCGAACCGATCAATCCGGAAGCATGGGAATGGTATTGGCGCGTCGTCGGCGACGGCCGCTGCCCGATCGTCGACACCTGGTGGCAGACGGAAACCGGCGGCATCCTGATCACGCCGTTGCCCGGCGCGATTGATCAGAAACCCGGATCGGCGACCAAACCCTTCTTCGGAGTCAAGCCCGCGATCGTGAATGCCGATGGCAAGCAACTCGACGGCGCCTGCGAAGGCAATCTCGTCATCACCGATTCGTGGCCGGGCCAGATGCGCACGGTCTATGGCGACCACGAGCGTTTCATCGACACCTATTTCAAGACCTATCCCGGCACCTATTTCACCGGCGACGGCGCGCGCCGCGACGAAGACGGCTACTACTGGATCACAGGTCGCGTCGACGACGTCATCAACGTTTCCGGCCATCGTCTGGGTACGGCGGAAGTGGAAAGCGCGCTGGTCGCGCATCCGAAAGTCGCGGAGTCGGCCGTCGTCGGCTGTCCGCACGACATCAAGGGTCAAGGTATCTACGCGTACGTCACGCTGAAGGCCGGCGTGCAGTCGTCCGAAGAATTGCGCAAGGAACTGGTCGCGTGGGTGCGCAAGGAAATCGGACCGATCGCCACGCCGGATTATCTGCAGTGGGCGCCGAGCCTGCCGAAGACGCGCTCGGGCAAGATCATGCGCCGCATCTTGCGCAAGATCGCGGAGAACCAGCCCGATCAGCTCGGCGACGTGTCGACGCTGGCCGATCCTGCCGTGGTGCAGAGCCTGGTCAACGAGCGTCTTATAAAATGATGCGTTGTATACATTGCGGCGGATGCGGCGATGCGTGAAGTCCTGATCGCCGACGATCATCCGCTGTTCCGCGATGCGCTCGCGCGCGCGGTGACGCAGGCGCTGCCCGACGCGCATCT
>Ga0157374_10003370_pt1 | contig 13422 bp, 16 predicted proteins | sample M25metaG_FD_115308 | JGI IMG/M metagenome (GOLD analysis project Ga0157374, IMG submission 115308) | Miscanthus rhizosphere microbial communities from Kellogg Biological Station, Michigan, USA - M2-5 metaG | ecosystem: Host-associated > Plants > Roots > Rhizosphere > Soil | place: USA: Michigan...
CCCGGGGATCTGGGGGTCCCCGGGGGTGACCAGCCCGGTCAGGGAGGCAGGCGTCATGGGGAGCCCGGCGGTGGTCATCAAGCGCAGCTGCGAGCGGCTTGCCCCGGTCAGCACACGGCCGCTGCTCGCCGCCGAGGTCACCGCGATCAACGCGGGCCGCAGGCTGTACCGCAGCTCGGCGCTGTCGGCCGAGGCCACCGTCAACACCGTGCTGTGCCACACCGCGGACCTGGAGCCCGCCGAGCTGGCCGCGCTGCAGCAGATCGGCGACCGCAGCTTCGGCATCTGCGCCCGGGCCGGGGTGCTCTACCAGCAGGCCGCCGACCTGCTCGCCGACCTCCATCAGGACTGACGGCCGGCCTGGCAGACTGCCACCCGGAGGCGACCGCCATGGACGACCCGTATGACCTCAGCCGGTTCACCGCGGCGCAGGACGCCGGGCAGACCTACCAGCAGGCCACCGCCGAGCTGCGCCGCGGCCGCAAGACCGGGCACTGGATGTGGTTCGTGTTCCCGCAGATCGCCGGCCTCGGCTTCAGCCCCACCGCCCAGCGGTACGCGATCTCCTCGCTCGGCGAGGCCCGCGCCTACCTCGCCCACCCGGTCCTCGGCCCGCGGCTGGCGGAATGCGCCGCGCTCGCCGTGCAGGCGAGCCAGCCGGGCGGCCGCACCGCCGAGCAGATCTTCGGCCCGGTCGACGCGCTGAAACTGCGGTCCAGCATGACCCTCTTCCACCGCGCCGACCCGGCCCAGCCGGTTTTCGGTCAGGCGCTGAACCAGTTCTTCGGCGGGATTACGGACCCGGCCACCGACCAGCGGCTCTAGCGCAGGACCGGCCGTTGTGCTGGGCTAAGAGCCGAGTAAGAGCTGGGTAAATGCCGGGCCGGAGCCGGGCTGCCTGAGGCGCGGTTGCGGAAGGCCGGCCGGCCCCAGATACTTGATGCCCCAGTGCCGCCCGGTGTGCCCGATCGGGGAGGCACGGGATGGACGGGGAGACACGGGAGGAACGGTGGGTCAAGGAGCGCCGGACGACCCGGCCAGCTCCCTGGCGGACGCGGCCGGCGGGTTCGGCCCCGGCTCCAGGATCGCCGGCTACCGGCTGGAGGAGCGCATCGGGGCCGGCGGCATGGCCGTCATCTTCCGCGCCCACGACGAGAGGCTCGGCCGCGCGGTTGCCCTGAAGGTGCTGAGCCCGGGCCTGGCCCAGGACGAGGCCTTCCGGCAGCGGTTCATCCGCGAATCGCGGGCCGCGGCCACCGTCGACGACCCGCACATCATCCCGGTGTTCGAGGCCGGCGAGGCGTCCGGCGTCCTGTTCATCGCCATGCGCTACGTGCCCGGCGGCGACGCCGGCAGCCTGCTGCGCCGCGAGGGCCCGCTGCCGCCCGCCCGGGTCGCCGCGATCATTTCCCCGGTTGCCTCCGCGCTCGACGCAGCGCACGCCGCGGGCCTGGTCCACCGCGACATCAAGCCGTCCAACATGCTCATGGACGTCCGCCCGGGCAGACCCGACCACGTGTACCTTTCCGATTTCGGCCTGAGCAAGGCCGCGATGGGGGCCACCGGGCTGACCGGCGCCGGGCAGTTCCTCGGCACCGTCGACTACATCGCGCCGGAGCAGATCGAGGGCAAGCCGGTCGACGGCCGGGTGGACCAGTACGCCCTCGCCTGCGCCGCGTTCGAGCTGCTCACCGGCGTGCCGCCGTTCCGGCGGGACTCCGCCCCGGCGGTCATCTACGCGCAGCTGACCGAGCCGCCGCCGCCCGTGGCCACGCTGCGGCAGGGCCTGCCTCCGGTCGTCGATCAGGTGTTCGCGCGGGCCATGGCGAAGGCGCCGGGCGACCGGTTCCCGAGCTGCCGGGAGTTCGCTGACGCCTTGCGTACATCTCTCAGCGTGAGCCCGTACGTCTCCGGGCCAGGCCAGCCGCCGCCGGCCGGCCACGTTGCGACCCAGTACTCGGGCCCGGCCGCGCCGGCCGCCACCCAGATGCCGGCGTTCTCCTCGGCCCCGACCCGTGCGCCCTTCACCCCGGCGGCAGCGACCGAGGCCGGCCCGTGGTCGTACCCGGGCGGCTCCGGGCCCGGCGGCCCCGGCGGAACCGCCCCGGGCGGGCCGCCGCGGCGGCGCCGCTGGATCGTCCCGGTGATCGGCGGGGCGGTGGCGGCCGTCGCGGCGGGCTCGGTCGTGGCCGCGATGCTCGTCTCCAACCACGACGGCAACGGCGGCGGCGGGGGCGGCGGTACCGCGAGCCCGGTCGCGAACCCGATCAAGATCGCGATCGACGCGAAATCCCGGCTCGCCAAGGTCGCCGGTATCTACACCTACGTCGGCTACCGCAGCGGCCGGGACGCTAGCGCGCAGGTCAACGGCCAGATCACGGGCGTGTCCAGCGGCGAGGTCGCCAAGCTGTACGCGCAGCCGTTCCCGTTCGACTCGCTGCCGTTCGAGGTCACCTCGCAGGTCCTGAGCCCGTCCGGGTCGAACAAGACCGCGGACTACGCGTTCACGGTCACGCCGAGCCTGGAGACCAGGTACACCGTGAAGGTGTTCCGCAACTCCAAGGCGACCGACGTGCTGGCGACCTCGCAGGTCACCACGGTGTACGTGACCGGCTGGACGTTCTCCAGCCCAGACGTCAAGTGCCAGCGGCCCACCTGCCACGAGACGTTCACGATCAAGGTCCAGGTCCCGCCGGCCGCGATCGCCAGCGAGATCGCCAAGGCCTGGTATCCGTACTTCGGCCTGCGGCTCGGCCCGGACAAGGCCCCGCCCACGCCCAAGGTGCAGGTGCTGAACGCCGCCGGGGCGTCGGTCAGCTCGTCGCACCAGATCTCCGCGGACACGTACTCGCTGACGATCAGCTTCACGTTCGAGATCGGCAACAAGGCCTACTCGTGGAACTGGAGCGCCTGCTCGCGGGACACCGTGGACCAGAACGGGCTCGGCGTGCCCGGCCACCACGGCTGCGGCAACCCGACGATCCGCACGTCGCTGAAGTACGCCGGCTAGCCCGCCGGCCCGCCCTTTACCCGCCAGGTTTACGGGGCTTCGGTCATGCCTGGTCGTCCTCACGGATCCAGTGCGGGCGGCGGAACAGCCGGCCGAAGACGTCGTGGAGGCTGTGCCCCGAGTCCGCCAGCGCATCGACGTGATAGACCGGGGGTCCCTGTGGTGCCGGCAACTGGGCTGCCTGCGTGTCGTCGAGGCTGCACCTGATGTGGCTGCGCGTTATCTGCTGCACATAATCAGCGTCGATGAAGCGGACGCCAGCCTCCGTAGCGATCACGATTCCGTCGAAGACATCGAGTTCCGGTACTTGCAGCACGTGCTCAAGAGTGCCGATCTGCGTGCCGGCGCTGCTCAGCACCGGCGTCCCACGGGCGGCCGCCAGATACGAGATCGGCGTGTCGTCGGTCAAGCCAGCATCCTGTCTTCCCGCTGGGCAGCGCGGTCATCTGGGGCCGCCGGACCCGACGAACATATCACCGGCAGGGTCTGCGCCTGCTGCTGCTTTCACCCACGGCCGGGTGAGGCGTATCACCAGGAACCGGGAGACCCTCGACACATGACGACCAAGGCAGCCTTTTCACCCGAGGAATGGGAGACGGTGCTCGAAGGGCCGTCGACCGCCGGCCTGATCGTGCTCACCGCAGCCCACGGGGGCACATTCCGCGAAACCATCGCCATGTCCAAGGCCTACGCCGAAGCACACGCCGAGCACGGCGGAAGCGAGTTGCTCGACGAGATCGTGTCGGCGAAACCAAAGATCGACCACACGCGATATCACTCGGCGGAAGAGCTCAGGGACAACGGGCTCGGGCACCTCCGCGACGCCATGGCGCTGCTGGAGAGCAAAGCGACCGCCGAGGAACGCGATGACTACCGGCACTTCGTCCTCGCCCTCGCCAGCAAGGTCGCCGGCGCCCACCAGGAGCACGGGCAGAGCGTGAGCCCTGCGGAGGCAGAGGCCATCGAGCAGATCACGGCGGCGCTCGGCACGGCCGGCTCCTGACCGGGCACGCCGGCCCGTTACGGCCGTCCAGGGAGTGAACTAAGCGTGGTAGTGATCTTCGGCTTCGGGCCAGGCAATCCGGACGATCAGGGCGAGGTCGCGCCGTGTGTGTGCCCGAACTGCCATAACCAGGTGTTCCTCCATCACGTCCGGTCGAAGAAATCGGTGCGCTTGTATTTCGTGCCCGTCGCGCCCTACGGGACGGACGACTACCTGGTCTGTCCCGTGTGCAGCCGGGGCCTTCAGGTCAACGGCGTCCAGCTGCGTCAGGTGCGCTCGATGTCCGCCGCGACTGCGTCATTCCGCGCAGGCCGGATCCCGCAGACCCGGTACATGGCGCAGGTCGAGGGGTTCTGGCGTCAGATCGGGCTGAACCCCGCCGGGCAGCAGCCCGTGACGCCGGCCAGCCCCGGTGGTCCCGTGCCTGCCCAGCCCGCCACGGCCGTCACGTCAGCCGTTCCGGCCCCGCCTCCGCCCCCGGCCGCGGATGACCACGCGTCGTGGATATCGCAATTGCACCAGCTCGCGCAGCTGCACAGCCAGGGCGTGCTTTCCGACGCTGCCTATGCGGCCGCCAAGGAGCGCATCCTGGAACAGGAGAAGCAATCTCAACCGCCGGGGCCGGCCTCATCGCCGGCTCAGCCGCCGGCCAGCTGACGCCTTATGAGCCGAGCGAAGTAGTTCACCGGGCACAAGCGCTTCCCTGTTCGTCTCCGGGTTACCAGGGGGCCGCATGCTGGCAGTGCCGCGAAGAAAGGCCTGAGTCGTCGTGCCCGTGCAAAGAACCGATTTGGCACGGTTTTCATGCGACGATGTGCCATGGGTGTTTTCCGCAAGCAGAAGAAGCAGGGCCAGGCGAGCGACTGGGTCTCACCCGGCCAGGTGACCTATCAGCCGGCCGGCCCGGGTGGGCCGCCCGGGGCGGGCTCGCGGCCTGTGCCGGTCCGGCTGCGCGCGCTTGGCGATGACGGCCCGGGCCAATGGCTGCGCGGTGCCTTGCGGCTGGCCCCGGGCAGCCTGCTGTGGGAGCCGGACGAAGGGGTCAGCGCCGATCCGGTGGAGCTCGCCACAGCGTGGGCGGCTCCGGCCCCGGGCCGGCGCGGGCCGGACATGGCCACCCACGTGGAGGCGCCGGCGGGCCGGTTCGAGCTGGAACTGGACCCGGACCTGTTTCAGATGAGCCAGGAACTTGTCGCAGAATAGGCCGCCAAGCGCACCGGGCCACCAGCGGATCCCGGCGCGTTCCCCCCGCCAACGGGCTAGCCGGTATCCGCTCGCCCAGTCACATCGATCCGCCCAGGGGAGGAAGGCCAGTACATGAACGTGGTGTGCTGCGGTCCCGAAACTGTTTGACGTCTCCCACCGGACAGTTAAGGCTGCCGCCATGACCAGCCGCGTCTCGCACACGTCGTTCGACGCCATTAACGCCTACGCGCAGTCGGTGTTCTGGTCGCAGGTGCTGGACTTCGCTGAAGACCCTGATGACCCGAACTTGCCCGGACACGAGGAATGCCTGATCACCTCGCGTGACCGCAGCCAGCTCTTGCTGTTCATCACCGTCCCCGACAGCAAGAAGGTGAAGAACCGGGTGCACCTTGACCTGCGCCCGGTGGATCGCACCCGCGAACAGGAGGTGGAGCGGATCCTCGCGCTGGGAGCGTCGCACCTCGCTGATCATCGCCGGCCCGATGGCAGCGGCTGGATCACGCTCGCCGATCCCGAGGGCAACGAGTTCTGCATCCTGTCCAAGGACCCGGCCGGCTCTGGCGCTACCACCTGACAACAGACCTGACAACAGAGATGCCGTACCGGAGACCAGTTACTCGGTCATCCTGCGAGTAGGTGGAGGTCACGCGCGCAGAAACTGTGGTGCGCCCACTCCTCCTCCAGTACCACGTGTACGCATTCGAGAACCGACTTTCCCCTGGCGTACGGTGGCCAGCCGTCGCCTGCCGGCACTGGCGCCGGTGCCGACAGCTGACCGGCCGTCACGGCCTGTAGCCAGCGCTCAAGCTCGGCGCCTTGCCTGCCGCGCACGGCCAGCACTTCGTCAAGCGTGGGGGCCGCCGCTGGATCCAGGCCCTGCTCCTGCTGGTCAGGGACGAACTCGCAGGCCAATCCGATCGCGGTGAATGGTTCGGCCGAACCCAGGCAGCAGCGCCGGAACCACGAATCGTGCACGAACACCAGATGGCGCAGGGTCTCTACCGTCGACCATTCGCCGCCGACGCGCTGGTGCTCAGAACCCTTGGGCATCTTTTGGAGCCGTTCGAGCGTCGCCGCCCAGTCGGTCCGCAGCTGCACAAACCCGCGCAGCAGGTCGGCCGGATCGGCTGAGCGGATCAGCAGCCGCACTGGATGCCGGCGGTCAAGTTCGGCCTCGACGTAGGACATCACCTCGACTCCGTTGACCACCAGGTTGCTCACCAGCCCGTCGATGACGGCATCCTGCATTACCACTCCGACCAAACGCGCGCGAGTCAAGTCGCATTCTCGGAATTCGGCATCGGTCAGGTCCTGGTCTTTGAATGTCGCCATACCTGGCAGTATCCACCGGCGTACCGACACCCGCGTGCCATGGCTGCGGAGCTACCCGGGTGGTCACAAGCGCCTACAGTCGGGCCGGTTTTGCGGCCGTGCCGTAGACCACGTTGGTGGTGATGGCGGTCACGTTGCGTGACCGGAGTTCCGTGACGACGCGGTCGCGGACCCGGGCCTGCTGCGCGGGGGAGAGGGCGTCGGCGGTGGCCCGGTAGCCGCTGCCGAGGACGATGCGCCAGAAGTCGTCCGGTGAGTTCAGCGGGTACTCGCCGGGAACGGCCTCGGCGGCCGGGGACGGGACGCCGGCCCGGGTGAAGAGGGCCTTCAGTGCCCCGGGGGTGGTGATCTCGTCCCACGGGTTCCAGGATCTGTACAGGGACGGCTCGGCGTCGCCGACGGCGGACCAGAAGATCGAGCTGCCCGGCTCCCACAGGTCCGGGCCCCAGGTCGTGATCGCCAGGGTCCCGCCGGGACGGACGAGGCGCCACATCTCGGCCACGAAGGCCGGCGTGCCGGGGACGAAGAACACGCCGAACACGCAGATCACCGCGTCGAAGCTGGCGCCGGGCAGGCCAGTACTGGTGGCGTCGCCGAGGCGGAACTCAGCCTGGGGGAGACCGGCCGCCCGATCCCGCGCCAGGGCGAGCAGCGGCTCGGCCACGTCGACTCCGGTGACCTGGCCGGACGGGCCGACAGCACGGGCGGCGGGGACCGCCGACGCGCCGCTGCCGCAGCAGAGGTCGAGCACGCGCTGGCCCGGGGCCAGCGGCAGGCGGGCCACGGTGGCGGCGCCGTACCGGTCCCAGAAGCCCAGCGCAGGGTCATCAAAGTGGTCCGCCGCGGCGCCGTACGTCCGCGCCGCCCGCTGGGCGTGCTCGCTGTCTGACGGCTTGGTGCCCATGCCCGATGTTGTACCAGGCCGTCCCGGGCAGGCACAGGCCAGAAAATGGACCAGCGCCCCGGGGCGGTGCTGCTCCCCCGGGGCGCTGTGCGGTCTGGCTGGGCCGTCAGAACTCGTCGACCGTGGCGACCGCCTCGGTGACGGTGATCTCGGGCGGGCCCGGGTCCGCGCCCATCGCGGCGATGAACGCCTGCAGGTCGGGGTTCCCGAAGAACTGCTGGAAATGCCCGACCGACTCCCACTCGTCGACCGCCAGCACGAACCCGTCGCCGACGCCGAAGCGGTGGTGGATGGCCCCGGCCGCGCGGGCCTGCTCGCCGAACGCGGCCAGCTGGCCGGCCTGATCGGTGAGAGCCTGCCGGAAAACGGCGGTGTCACCCCGGAATTTGGACGTGATGATCACGCTCATGAAATGGTTCCTCCCCCTAGGCTGAGACAACGGTACGGGACCCCCGGGCCAGGTGCCTAGCTCCGCAACGCGGGAAAATGGCCTGCATGCTGCCCCGCCGGGTTCCCGTCCTCAGCCGCCCGCCCGTGGTCCTGCGCGCGTTCCGCGACAGCGACGCGGGCCTGGTCCAGTCTGTCGCCACCGACCCGCTGATCCCGCTCATCACCAGCGTCCCGGTCACCGGCGGCCGCGCGGACGCGCTCGCGTTCATCGGGCGGCAGCATCAGCGGCTGTCCGCGGGCCAGGGCTACTCGTTCGTCATCACCGAGGCGGCCAGCGGTACCGCCGTCGGCCAGGCGGGTCTCTGGCTGCGGGACGCGGACCTCGGCCGGGCCAGCGTCGGCTACTGGATCGCCGCCCCGCACCGCCGCCGCGGCTACACCACCGCGGCCCTGGACGCGATCTCCCGGTGGGGCCTGACCCTGGACGGCATCGACCGGCTCGAGCTGTACGTCGAACCGTGGAACGAGGGATCCTGGCGGGCCGCGGAGCGGGCCGGCTACCACCGCGAGGGCCTGCTCCGCCGCTGGCAGTACGTCGGCCCGGAGCGCCGCGACATGTACATGTACAGCCTGCTGCCGCAGGACCTGCCCCCAGACGGGGGTCCGGCGGCCAGCTAAACCGTGCCCCACGCCGACATCAGCATCGGATGGGCGAACACCGCGCGGTGCCCGGCCAGCTCACGGGCCACGCGGCCGACCACCGTGTCCGGGCCGTCCTCGCGGTTGGCATCCCGGCCATCCTCATCCGCGAGCGCCGGCTGGCCGCCGACGAGCGCCGCAGCCGCGCGCTTGACCTGGCCGGGCTCAGCGCGGTGCTCACTGAGGTCAGCGAGACGCCGCCGCGCTGAGCCCGGCACGCCCAGCCAGGGCGGGGAGGGCGTCAGCCGGCCGGGGAGAGGCGGATCCGCACGGTCTCGCCGTCGCCCACCGTGACCGGCTCGCCGGCCTGCGGGTCGGTGTCCAGCCCGGCCGGGGCCACCAGGTCCACGGCCTCCGCCAGGGTCTCGCCGGCCACCAGGTCGCGGTGCGTGCGCAGCGCGTCCTGGGCCGCGCGCGACGCGGCGATGACCAGGCTGATCCGGTCGGTCACGGCCAGGCCCGCGGCCCGGCGGGCCTGCTGCACGGCGCGGATCACGTCCCGGGCCAGGCCCTCGGCCGCCAGTTCCGGGGTGACCTCGGTGTCCAGCACCAGGAACCCGCCGCCCGCCAGCGGGGCCGCCGCCCCGTGGCCGTCGGCCAGCACGGTCTCCACGCTGTACTCGCCCTCGGCCAGCTCGATCCCGCCGCAGGTCACCACCCCGGCCGGGGACTGGGCCCAGTCGCCGGACTTGCTGGCCCGGATCACCGACTGCACGTCTTTGCCCAGCCGCGGGCCGGCCGCCCGGGCGTTCACGGTCAGCCTTCGCTGCAGGCCGATCCGCTGCGCGTCCGCGTCCTCGGTGTCCAGCAGCGTCACCTCGCGCACGTTCACCTCGCTGGCGATCAGCGCGGTGAAGTCGGCCAGTGCCTCGGCGTCGGCGGCGACCACGGTCAGCTCCGGCAGCGGCTGGCGCACCCGCAGGCCGCTGGCCTTGCGCAGCGCAGCCGCCGCCGAGCACACCTCGCGGGCCCGGTCCATGCCGGCCACCAGGCCCGGGTCGGACGGCAGCGCCGTGACATCAGGCCCGTCGGCCAGGTGCACCGACCGCCCGCCGGTCAGGCCCCGCCAGATCTCCTCGGTGGCCAGCGGCAGCAGCGGCGCCGCCACCCGGCAGGTGATCTCAAGCACGGTGTACAGGGTGTCGAACGCCTGCCTGGTCACGGCGGCGTCCGCACCCGCGGTGTCCCAGAACCGCTCCCGCGACCGCCGGATGTACCAGTTCGTCAGCACGTCCACGAACGCCCGCACGCTGTCGCAGGCCGCGGCCACCTCGTAGTGGTCCAGCTGCCGGGCCGTGGTCTCGGCCAGGACCCGGACCTTGGCCAGCAGGTACTGGTCCAGCAGGTCGGGCGACGACGTCACCGGTGACGCCTCGTACCCGGCCGCGTTGGCGTACAGCGAGAAGAAGTACCAGCTGTTCCACAGCGGGATCAGGACCTGCCGGACGCCCTCGCGGATGCCCTGCTCGGTGACGACCAGGTTGCCGCCGCGCAGGATCGGCGAGGACATCAGGAACCAGCGCATCGCGTCCGCGCCGTCCCGGTCGAACACCTCGCGCACGTCCGGGTAGTTCCGCAGCGACTTGGACATCTTCTGGCCGTCCGAGCCGAGCACGATGCCGTGGCTGACGCAGGCCTCGAAGGCGGGCCGCCCGAACAGGGCCGCGGCCATGACGTGCATGGTGTAGAACCAGCCGCGGGTCTGCCCGATGTACTCCACGATGAAGTCGCCGGGGAAGTGATCCTCGAACCACTTGGCGTTCTCGAACGGGTAGTGCACCTGCGCGAACGACATTGAGCCGGACTCGAACCAGCAGTCCAGCACGTCGCTGACCCGGCGCATCACCGACCTGCCGGTCGGGTCGTCCGGGTTCGGCCGGGTCAGCTCGTCGATCGCGGGCCGGTGCAGGTCGGTGACCTCCACGCCGAAGTCCGCCGCCAGCTCGGCCAGCGACCCGTACACGTCCACCCGCGGGTACCGCGGGTCGTCGGACTTCCACACCGGGATCGGGCTGCCCCAGAACCGGTTCCTGCTGATCGACCAGTCCCTGGTGTTCTCCAGCCACTTGCCGAACTGCCCGTGCTTGACGTGCTCGGGCACCCAGGTGATCTGCTCGTTCAGCTTGAGCATCTCGTCCCTGATCGCGGTGGTGGCCACGAACCACGAGGTGACCGCCATGTAGATGAGCGGCTTGCGGCACCGCCAGCAGTGCGGGTACGAGTGCTCGTAGGTCTCCCGGCGCAGCAGCACGGTGCCGTCGGTGACCGACCCGGCGTCCGCCGTCTCGCCCGGCCCGGCCGCGGTCCTGGCCTTCAGGTGATCGATGATGGCCAGGTTGGCGTCGAAGACGTGCATCCCGGCGTAGTCGCTGACCGGGAAGACGAACTTCCCGTCCGGCCCGACCGGCACCACCGGCACGATCCCGTGCTGGTCGGTGAGGAGCTTGTCCTCCTCACCGAACGCGGGCGCGATGTGCACCGCCCCGGTGCCGTCCGCGGTCGTCACGTAGTCCGCGTGCAGCACCCGGTGCGACCCCGGGTGGCCGAGGAAGTAGCTGAACGGCGGGGTGTAGCGCAGCCCGACCAGCTCCGCGCCCTTGAGACGCCGCACGATCCGGGACTCCGCGTCCTCGCCCAGCTCGCGGGCGTAGGCCGGCAGCCGGGCCTCGGCCAGCAGGTAGCGCTCGGGCCGCCCGGTCACGTCCGACTCGACCACCACGTAGTCCACGTCCCGGTGCACGGCCATGGCCAGGTTGGACGGCAGCGTCCACGGCGTGGTCGTCCAGACCAGCGCCAGCTCACCGGTCTCCAGCCGCAGCCCGACCGTGACCGCCGGGTCCTTCCGCAGCTGGTACACGTCGTCGTCCATGCGCAGCTCGTGCGCGGACAGCGGGGTCTCGTCGTTCCAGCAGTACGGCAGGCAGCGGAAGCCCTCGTAGGCCAGGCCCTTTTCGTGCAGCTGCTTGAACGCCCACATGACGCTTTCCATGTAGGTCAGGTCCAGCGTCTTGTAATCGTTCTCGAAATCGACCCAGCGGGCCTGCCGGGTGACGTAATCCCGCCATTCCTGGGTATAGCGCAGCACCGACTGGCGGCACGCGTCGTTGAACTTCGCGATGCCGAGCTCGTCGATTTCCTCTTTGGTCTTGATGCCCAGCTGGGCCATGGCCTCCAGCTCGGCCGGCAGCCCGTGGGTGTCCCACCCGAACCGGCGCTCGACCCGGCGGCCGCGCATCGTCTGGTAGCGCGGGATCAGGTCCTTGACGTAACCGGTGAGCAGGTGGCCGTAATGGGGGAGGCCGTTGGCGAACGGCGGGCCGTCGTAGAACACGAACTCGTTCTCGCCGTTCTCGCCGGACGGCCGGTTCTCCACCGAGGCGCGGAACGTGTCGTCGGCGTCCCAGTAGGCCAGCACCGCTTCCTCGATCTGCGGGAAGCGCGGGCTGGCCGGCACGCCGCCGGGGGAGTCGCCGGCGGACGCCTTCGGGTAGCTCATCGGGAGTGGGTCCTTCGCAGTCGGTCGTTGGCCGAACACCTGCGAGGACGAAAGCGCCCGGGAGCCATCCCGGGCGGCACCGCGGTACCACCTCGCTTGCCGCGCTGCCAGGACCCCGGGGGGACCGGCGGCACGGCCGCTTCATTCACAGGCTGTGACGGGCCCGCCCGTCCGGGTCTAGTGAGGTGCCCGCTCGCTGAACTGCACAGCACCCGTTCTTCCGGAGGCTCACCGGTGATAGCCGGCTCATCGCCGTAGTCCCTTCAGCGTACCGGGGCGGCAGCGCAGCCGCGACGAAATACCCGGCCGGCCGGAGTTACCTAGTTGTGACACCCACTACGCATAACTGCGTAAATCTTCCTCTTGACACGCCCGGTCGGCGGCGCGGCCACGTACCAGCGCAGAGGCCGGGAACCAGAAGGCCCCGGCCAGGACCAAAGGAGAGCGCATGCGAGGGTTCTTCCGCGTGGCCGCGGTGGCGGCCGCGGCTCTGTTCCTGGCCCCGGCGGCAGCGGGGTCCGCATCTCGAATATTGGCCTGGTGCTGACCGCCACCGGGGCAAAGGTGCTGGACAGCATCCTGAAGGTCAACGTGTTCACCGCCGTGATGAAGATCGCGACGGCGGTTACCTCGGCCCGGTTCTGATTCCCGAATTATTTGCAACGGTGGGCGCGGCGCCGGCCGCCCAGGGGCAGGGCGGCCGGCGCCGCGCGGCCGCTCGCGGTCCGCGCCCCGTGGCATGCTTTTCAGGTGACGAGCAGGCCCACGGCGCAGGAGAGGCTCCGTGACCTGGCGCGGCTGCGCCGGGTCCGTGACCGCATCGACCGTGACTACACCCAGCCGCTGGACGTCGAGGCGCTGGCCCGCGGCGAGCACATGTCGGCCGGGCACCTGAGCCGCGAGTTCAAGGCGGCGTACGGCGAATCGCCGTACGGCTACCTGATGACCCGCCGCATCGAGCGGGCGATGGCGCTGCTGCGCCGCGGCGACCTGTCCGTGACCGACGTCTGCTTCGCGGTCGGCTGCTCGTCGCTGGGCACGTTCAGCACCCGGTTCACCGAGCTGGTCGGCGTCCCGCCGAGCACCTACCGGCGGCTGGCCGCGAGCGAGGCCGAGGACGTCGAGACCGAGGGCATGCCGTCGTGCGTCGCCAAGCAGGTGACCCGACCGATCAGGAATCAAGAAGCGCGCCTCACGGAGCGTCACTAGCCTGGCCGGCATGGACATCAGCATTCAGGCGAGCTTCCTGCCGCACAGCGACCCGGAAGAATCCCTCGCCTTCTACCGTGACACGCTCGGCTTCGAGCTCCGCCAGGATGTCGGGTACGGCGGGATGCGCTGGCTCACGGTCGGCCCCAAGTGGCAGCCCGGGACGTCCATCG
>Ga0157374_10003374_pt1 | contig 13415 bp, 9 predicted proteins | sample M25metaG_FD_115308 | JGI IMG/M metagenome (GOLD analysis project Ga0157374, IMG submission 115308) | Miscanthus rhizosphere microbial communities from Kellogg Biological Station, Michigan, USA - M2-5 metaG | ecosystem: Host-associated > Plants > Roots > Rhizosphere > Soil | place: USA: Michigan...
AGCGGCTTAGTACCAGTACCTGGAGAAAAAAGCCTCCTAAACATATGGCTAGCAACTGGTTCACCAGGAGTACGCAAGAAAGGCAAAAGCACTACGAATTAGTGATTTAGGAATGGGAATGGGCTAGAACCCTGGGTTCTTCCTTATATAATTAATGGTCTTTTCATTCTAATACTCTATCCGAGAGTTCTCAGTATTTAGCAAAGCTGTTCCTATCTAACGGAAGGCTCCTGGATCAAATGACAAAGACATTGTTTGTGGAGAAAGAGGTGGCTTTTCCCGGATGAAATGAAACATTTCATTTGTGTAACAGGAGAAAGATTTCCCACTCCTTAGCCGTAAAGATATGTGGCCATGAAAAAGGGAGGGGATTCAGTGGAACAGGATTGGCCGGGCGGTAGAGTCGTGGAAACACTTGTTGATTCCTATTTTGGACCCTAGCTCCATGGAACAATATGCTACTGCGGAAACGTGGAAGAATTGCAATCTTAGATCAAAACAACACTATGTATGGATGATATGAACTGCCTAAATAAGAATTCAGGAGCGTCGAACAACCTGAGTACCAACTACACCAAACAATTTGCATTAATGAAACTGTGTAAATCCACTGCACTGGATAATAAAAAATACGCATGTCTGATGAAATGGTTGTTGCTATCTGCTTCCATAACGAATCCTCAGAAAAATCGTATAATAGTCTCATTGGCCCTTTCTCTTCGTCTCAGATCGATGGATCTTCTCGATTGGAAGATCTCCCATATAGATAATACACATTCCAGTTGACCGAGCCTAATGCTAGTTGTTTTGTTCCGAAGCAAAGATATCCGCGGAGGCCGTTCGTTCGTCCTATTCTGATATTCAGGACCAAGAGATACTGGATGATTCTCTTTCGGATAGGCCCTGAAAGGAGAAGAGAAGCTGAAATGCCACCAAGATCAATAACCAAAGATCAGAGTTTATTTCAATCCCGCCATCTCATCTTCCTTTTCATATTGAAAGTAGCAAGGCACTCCACTACGGGTACGGAGGCCAGATAGAAGGATTGAAGAATCCTGATGTTCCGGGGAAGTGAAGAAGGAGACGATGGGGAGGGAGCTGATAGAGGGAGTTCTTCACACAACTCAATATCAGGGCCTTCTACTAAGAGTGTAGCAAACTACTAAGAGTGTAGCAAATTCCCTTTCTTCTCCCTTCTAGTTGAAGCCTTTCCTGTCTATGGGAGTGCCATATTTGATTCTTTGTTCTTTAGTGCTAAGCCTAATCTAAATGCTTCCATGTCAATATCCAGCCGAGGGAAATGTTTACAGCCGAGCTCGTGTGAAGTGTTTTCACAGATGTCTTGTTCTTGGCTATCAAAAGGGAGAGCCAGGGACAATTGATACACGGATTTCCAAATCTATAAAGAAAGACATATATCATATAATGACTCTACTGAAGATATTGAGACACGACCTGGTCCCCTTCGAGTCCAAGTATCAGGTGAGCGCTATCCCCATCCGGCCTTCACCAAATGTCCAGTATTGGCAAATGACAAATGACAAGAGCCTACCGGTACATCCTCCAAGCCAAGATGCGGACTTTAATGATAAATGCCAGGGTTATATCAATCATGCAATACCTAATAGTCCAGCTATCAGCCTATCTGCATCTTCTAAGACAATAAAATCCTTCTATTAGAGAATGAGAGCTTCTTCACACAAGATCTTTAACTTAAGTAAGGACTTGGTTTTCTTACCACTGCTTCCGTGGGCTGATCCGAGGGACAACACTAGGTTCCTGTCACACCGTATTCCAGTCAGAAAATAAGGACCATATGACTATTGGAAAAGGTAATAACTAAAGTGCATTTCATCCCTGCTCTCGCTTACTGTGCGCGCTTTCCTTTCGCCCACATCAAGGCAAAAACTCAGTATATAAAGTCTACCGGACAAGATTCATTCAATCAACCATAAAGCAGGGAGGCATATGAGTTAGACGAGGCACGATCGTGAGTTAAAGAAAGAGCATCGACCCTACCTACGTATTTTTGATAAAGTGCAGTATCTCTTCTTAGCCGGATGAGCCTTTTTCTTTTCGAGAACTAGTACCGCCAATTCAAGCCGTCATACTTCTCCTCGTACCTTGCGAAAAAACGGCTTGCGTAGCGTAGGTCTCCTGCATGCCTATCTTGCGATAGCTAGTGATAAGTGGATTCAAGGGATCGAGCCAGATCTAACAGAAACAAATAGAAATCCTACAAAAAGAAGGTGGGCTTTAGCTGAATCGAGCTGGGTGGGAGAAGATACGCTTATGAGAAACCAGCAAAGACATTATTAGACCGCTCAGAAATGGAAGGAATAGCTGCTGCGAAGGTAAACCATAATGCTGCTGAGTGATCTCTTGGAGATAGAGGTGAGACTTGGAGTCGAGAACTTGTCTCTCTATCGGCAGCATCTTGATCTCGATGTGCCTATCTTGGGAACTGCTCTTTTTTAGAAACTGGAAACTGAGTTAATGGAGTCAAGCAAGAAAGAAGCTTGTTAGGAATGGCCATTGATTCCCTTGCTTTGGCCAGGTCCTATATTCGTTCCCCATCCCAAGGGCCTGAGGCAGGTTCGGAATAATAGCAACATGAATACTCGAGCGAACGAGAACTCAAACGCTCTTTTCATCGGTTCACGGTGCGCTAAGCAATGGCTCAAATATCAAATCAAATCTATTCTCAACTCCTCGCGGAAAAACCTGTTTGTTATAGTATAGTAGGCAATCAAGTTGTTTGAAAGTGAATTCATGTCCCGAGTAATAGCTGAGATGGGAGTCTTGGGCTGGGAAATCGAATCCAAGATATGATGGCTAACTGACTCTAACATTGGTATCTTTCGTCCACTGCTTTGAGGCTACTTTTAGGCTGCAGAGTCAAGTTAGGCGCACAAAAGGCATGGTTGGGGACCAATACGTACACATCCTCTCCAGAGGCGGGTATTGAAGTTGCCCGAACAGAACACTAAGGTCAACGGTTCCCGATTTGAGAAAGAAGCAAGTTCTTTTTGACCGAGAAGCAGAAGCCAATACAGCGGTGGAAAAGGATGGAATGTTGGACTATGGCCTTGCTTTATGGCAGTTACAAAACACATGAAGTTGAGAAGGGGTCCCGTATCAACCAACAAGCTATCCGTTGACCTATCTTGCCTGCTTTATCCTTTCGAACATAGACGGCAAAGGGTACTCTTTATTAGTTGATTTGCTGCGCGCACTTTGACTCCCGTGCATGCTATTTTCGTGTTCATGATCCATCTTAGCCTTTTGGATTCCCCTATTGGTAGTACCCACTAGCAGATGTGTGTTTCTATGGCATAAATAGTTCCTGGACTTCCCTTTTCTTTGCACTTACTTCGACTTCGATCTGTCCCTGGGTCTCACCACTTCCTTCCTCAAGGCGTATCAATAGTAGACCTAGCTCGTAGTCACTTGCATGCTTTTTACTTCTCTTCTCTGTGTGATATCGCTATTTGATTTTCTCCATCTGCAGAAAGATGATACGTGACTTCCATTGTCTGGCTTTGATTGTGTCTGCATCTGTATTCGCTGATTCTTTAATATTGTAATCAGTTTAGTGTCAGTTTACCAGAGCTTCTGCTTTCCCCTGCGGCTTGAGCATAAGATTCGCCTTTATTATTTCGGCTTTGGCTGCCTTCATCCCCCTTTATTATTGGTGCTATTGCTACTTGCCCAAGGAACTATAAGAACCAGTATTGTTGTCTTCGTATTTGATTGTGTGTTTGCTTGTTTTCATATCATGTTATTTTTTCTTTTCATTTCGTAACACATTCTCTCTATCTATTCTGGGATGAGCCATGATTCCACTACAACCATCAGACATTCATGCTCCCATCCCTCTATCTTTGTTTCGCTAGCAGCCTCACCTCACTGCTGCTGAGGAATGGAAGAGATTGTACCAAGTCCATAATGGTCAAGATTCCACACAGAAGGGTCAAATCAAGGGCCTTAGCTTGGAATCTCCTGACTTACCTGAGCACTATTTTATCACTGCCTGCTTGAGTTGAGGGAAGACATCAAAGACCTTGTCATGGCAATGAAGGCAGTAAGCTTGATGCATTTTATCCAAAGACATGGAGAATTTCTTATCAAATCAAAAGAAAAGAAAGAAAAGCAGTTTCAAGCCTAACAACCTTCTGACATACCCTAGCCAGAATAAGGGAATTATGGTCAAGGGAAAAATGAAAGAGCATAAGCCAGAAAATGGAAACTCTCAGAATAGGAATGAAGTATGGGAAGAAATAAGAGCCTTAGGCCTGTGCTTGACATGTGTTGAGCTACCCTGGTCATCAGTGCAAGGTGAAGATGAACATAGTAATAGGTGACAGTGAAGAGAAGGAAGATGAGAGATACGTTCCTTAGAAGTCGTCTTCAACTTTCTTCCAGGAAAGCCTTTCACCGAGCGAGCAGCTAAGCCTATGCCCTCAGACATTGATTGCTATACAGAATTTAGCATAAAGTACTTGAATATTGATTATTATTCTGAGGCTGAGAGAGCAAGTAACTTAATGAAGCAAGACTTCGAAGAAAAGGAGAGAATAAGTGTTTCAAGTAGTAGTTGATAAAGTATCAAGTAGAGAAGTTCTTCCTAGCTTCTTTTCCAGCAAGAAAACGTATTGTTCATACGAAAAGCAAAGTACTTTCTCCAACAGAAGAGGAATTCAGCAATCAAGTCTACTAATACAAGTCTGTAGTTTGAGTAGTTGTTTTTTCAGCCGATTCTCCGAAATTGAAGACAATTATCCTCACTCAAACTTCAAAAAGTCCTTTTTTCTTTTTCTGATGTAAATTCTGTCTGTCTCCTTTGTCCTTCCTAACGCTAGTCTAGTCTCCTTCGTTCCACTCGTCCTTGCTTTTTTTTTTCTTCTTCCTATCGGTCCCAAGGTCAAAGAAATAGGTTCAGTGGTTCGACCTCCCAAAGGTTAAAGAAAGACATCGATATTAAGACCACTCCCTCCGGATGATGATATGCCCCAACCATCTATACCCCATGGTTCGTTACTCGGGAATTCGGAGAGGTCAGATGAGATAGATGGGTGTGTTCAAAATGGAATGATCCCCTTTCTCATGTTTGAATTTATGTTGTCCACAAACGAATAAAGAGTCCGAAAAGACGTACGCATAACAGACTCGGTACCTAGGTCAATGGGTTCAGTGGAGAATTGCGTATACAAAGGAGCAAGAAAACGTATGCGCTTTAGCAACAAAGCGCTCATCCCTTGTTCTTTCGCTTGGAAGCTCAATCCCCTCGCTTCTTCTTTCGCTTCTACGCTCGTGCTTTCAGCAAGTTCGTACCAGTCGTCAGTCAAGGAGGGAGCTCCAACCTCCGCGCCTAGCCGCAACCTAAACGCTGGTTCTATCCCGGCCAAGCAAGCAAGGGGAACCCGGTGGGAAGAGGGAAAGAAAGATCAGGGGAAGAAGCGGGGTAGAGGAATTGGTCGACTCATCAGGCTCATGACCTGAAGACTGCAGGTTCGAATCCTGTCCCCGCCTAATCACGTCAGATACTTGTACGAGTCCTGATCACCTGGGTCAAAGAATCTATGTTCAAGTCGCCTGCCTAACAAATAGACGACTGCGTACTGTAGTTAGTCTGTTCCGTTGGTCCGATCCTACCATGGAAAGTGTTGCTGTGTCAAATCGAGATTGTGTGGGTGTTTAGATTTCTTATTCCACTATGTGGGTTTTAGGTTTTCCAGTTTCATTGAAGCAACTCCTTTCGCTTTCACCTGTTCAACTAAGGAGAGGAGAGGAATCAAATCAACGAGAAATACTATACTCGAAATTTCGAGTAGCGAAGGAAAAGCGTGAAACAATGTAAACTCTCAACTCTACATGTTAGAGGGAGCTAAATCAATAGGTGCTGGAGCTGCTACAATTGCTTTAGCGGGAGCTGCTGTCGGGATTGGAAACGTTCTCAGTTCTTCGATTCATTCTGTGGCGCGAAATCCTTCATTGGCTAAACAATCATTCGGTTATGCCATTTTGGGCTTTGCTCTCACCGAAGCTATTGCATCGTTTGCCCCAATGATGGCCTTTCTGATCTCATTCGTTTTCCGATCGCATAAAAAGAAAGGAAAGTCTTCTAGTGTAGGTATCTATCTTTGCAAATAGAGATACCGAGGCCCACCCCAAACAAGGGGTGGGAGAAAGAAGAGTGGGGAACGGGAGGGCTTCTTTCATGGTGCGTATACACATTGGTCCAACGCTCTTGATCCATGCTGACCACCATCCGTTCTGGTGCGTTTGAATTCGGCGCCTGCCTGTTTTTTTTTGCTCTCCTTAATTGCGTGGATAATCTTGCCAGTGCGGGGAGATCATGATGCATTATTTGGCAATCTGCGAGTGTTTATCTGCATGGATTAGATCCGGGGCCCACATGTCGGTGGATGGTTACGCTAATTACTTGCTCCAATACGGATAGAAGTTAGTTCTTCTGATACTGTTGAGGGGAGAGATCGAGGTGCGCGTGTGCCTAATTTGGTTGGTGACGGCCGTGATGTTGTAGGGATGCGTGCCTGATAGGTTAATTCAGTATGCATGATGATGGGTCTAGCAAGGATTGGGTGGACAAAGCCTGTAGTAGAGTAGTGAAGTGAAGGAGAACAGTGTCCTATGAGTTACAACCAGTAGTAGATAGAATAGGACAGTGCCATAGTAGAGTGAGTTTCCAAATGGAGTTAGTAGGACTTTCGTTTGTTGATAAATAAGGATCGACTTAAGCGACAGGTGGACAGTTTCTTTCCTTGCTTTCCATCCAATAGTACGAAGTGAGTTCTGAGTGATAAGCATAGAGTTGACACCTTGCTTTGAACTACTTTCAATTGAAATTAGTACTTGGGACAAAACTGACTGCAGTGAGCTGGGACACAAGGCACTCTTCTTCTTTTAGACTCGATAATCCGGGGCTAAGATAGAACGAATTCCTGCCCTGTAAAGCTAGAAAAGGGGAGCCTATTTCCCTATGCCACCCACACACCCACCACCAACCGAACGTCAGAAGACAATAACTACTCAGCCCATTTTTGCTTAGTTGGTAAGGTGACAAAGAACACTCTCAACGCCTGTGAACTTCCCTCTGTTGATAGTACCCTCCCAGAATAGAGTTACCAGCTCTTGTTGTCTGGCCGGTGACAAGCTCGGCCTCACCCATTCTTCTCTACGAACGATACTGCACAACTTGCTAGCATTGAGTTTGTATAGCTATCAACTCACTCTCCTACTCTTGTCAACGAACTCATTGAACTACTCTTTCTCACTCCGCACTCTGAAACGGTTCACTCACTACTTCCTTGTTTGTTGGAAACGAACTCATTTGTCCACTAGCTGTCTCCTACTGTTGGAAATGAACTCATTGATCAGACCAACATCGATGCTTTTCACTCACTACTATGGTTGTTGTTCATTCCTTCACTCTGGAAGTACGCACTCATTATAGCAAAGCAACTCACTAAACTCCCTGCTGTTCACTCCTTTCCCTACTAGATTATTTGAGACAGTAGCTGTGAACTACTCCGTTGCCTCTTGTACCCAACTGTGAACTACTCAACTACCTATGTTGAAACACTGCTTTGTGAACTACACGCTTGTTCAACTGAAGCTTTGTGAAAGAAAGGAAAATCGAGCGCAAAAGTGCTAAACTTGATCAAGGAGATGAATAGCCAACTTTCGCTTCTAAAGTTCCTTCTTTTTTCTTTTTTCAACAACTCAATAGAACTTTTCTCATATTATGTCATTTGCACCTTGGATTTTCCTCTATCGCTCCAGGACTCTTGTTTAGCTTGTTAGAGGGAATGATCAGCCCGGGGAGAAGGGTTTTTTCCTTCCAACGATGAAGGTGCCTTAAACCGAATGAATATCTCAAGCACTCGAGTAAGCAGTGGATCATAGCGTCTTTGAATGAAATTAGTTGGGTAATTGATTCAACTGGTACAAAGAAGAGCCATCAAAAAGAAAGTCCAGGTGGGAGTGAAATCTTCGAACATGATATTTTCTTACCCTATACTATCCACTGCTTATCTTGACTATCAATACACCCTTTTTTGAAACTCTTCCCTGCTTTCCTATGAAACAACTAAAACACCTAAAAGCTTACTACTTCTACCTAGTTGCTTACCCGTGAGCTGAGCCTATCTTGACTGACTTATCACACAACCACATGCTTATTCCTATTCAAACACATATACCGGTAAACCTATTTCTTGCATTACTTAGTAGCTAGCTTTGGTAGCCCTGATCTATGTCTAAAAAACAGATGCCTATTCTTGGTCACGACCAGCTAAAGATCACTGGCCATAATGTGCTTTTTTTCCTCGGATTCATTGGAACCCTCCTCGCGAAAATGGTTCCTGTAAAGCAAACTAAGAGCGGGGAAGGAACTAGGGCGGACATAAGCTCACCAATTAGGATGCGTGATTGATTTCTTTAATAGGTATGAAATGAAGATGCCTTGAATGAACCCAAGCAAGCCGAAATCTAATACTAAAAGTATGAAGTGGACATCTATGGTTTAATTGGAAACATCTCTTTTCCATCTATAAGGTGATGAGGGTTGAAGCACAACAACTTATCATGAGTAGTGCGGTTATTTATGACTATAAACTTAGAATCCCTATATTTATATAGAACAGTGGCTACTTTCGTAGCATCTCCTCAACCTATATTATAGGTTCATGCCGCTCGCTTACTTATGCTTCCGCTCTATCCAAGTAAAAGCTATACTTTATTAGAAATGAAATTGAGTATCCGGTAAATCATTCCATCAAGCCAGTAAGCTAACCTTTTATGACCCACGGCAGCAATCCTACCTTTCCTTCTGCGTACAAGAACTGAAGAAGAAGCTAGGACATAAGTCAATAGTTGAGTTTCATAAGTAGAAAGTTCATATTCTTCAGTCATTGATAAACAGTTTTTTGGACAGTACTCAACACAGTTACCACAAAATATACAAACTCCGAAATCCATACTATAATTAGAATTAAGCAATTGTTTCCTTTTAATATCCTTTTCAAATCTCCAATTGATGGCTCCGTTATAGGTGCTAAAAACGAGTAAAAAACGAAGAAAAAAATAATAAAAAAAGACTTCAGATCTGCTATATTTTCAATAATAAAAAGCATAGAATGACCTTTATCTGCCCATTGGAAAAAGAAAGGTAAGGATAGGATTGGTAGCGGAAGTGATGTGAATGAATGAATTGAAATATGCCATTTAAGAGGAGTAGTAGTTTTTTTGTTGATGCCGGTGTGGAAGACGAAGACGAATGTTACTAACGTCAACTAAAAGCAAGGAGTTGGCATCGGGAAGTAAGAAGTTCTTTTTTTCTATAGAAAAATCACTTTCTTGTTTTGTTTTTCTGAATATATAAAGGGAATATCACGGGATAGGAATGAAAGAACTCGTAAAGGAATTACGAAAGGTTCATAAATGCTATTATAGTCCCTCCATATAGAAGATAAAAGGAGAGTAGTCCTAATTAAGGGAAGAGAAAGAGACAAGAAATGGTTGAGCAACTCCAACAGAAACTCCAAGAGGGAGTCAGAGACTACCACTGGATCGCCTGCACCCACATGGAAAGAAACTACAAATAGGGGATGAAACATCTAAACTGGAAAGAGAATATGCTTTACTAGTGACAAAAAGCGGGCCTAGCTGAAAAAAAACCTAGGAAAAAAGGCATGACTATGGAAGGAAACTTCGACTAGACATATTCACCGGGCACTCCAATAGATGAAGTTTTTATCATATGCAGAAGGAAGAAGAAAGGATATAGTACCGGTACGTACAGGAAAAAGAGGCTTGCTTTTCTTTTGATTCATCGGCTCTATCTAATAAAATATCTCATTTTCATGGTCTCGAACGGAAACCTTACCCAACGCACGAACTACTCTAAAACGGGCACCTGAGCACAAGACTTTTTAGAAAAGGCCTGCCCGGGATGTACCGAAAGATAGAGATGCTGCATCGAAACAGTCAGACTACCGAGGAACCGCTACTCCATACCACGCTGACCAACACACGGCCGCGAGAGAGGAGGCAAACCACGCGATCAGCACCACGACTTCAGCTACCTGATCAAACTATGAAAGCAGGAATCGCGTCGTCTGTATCCCTGCTAAATATCTTGTTTTGGCCACATGGATATAAACAAAAAAGCCTACACAAGACTTTGGGTTCACTTTGGCCCTCGTGGAAAGGACCTATGTGAACGAGGCGAATGGACTCATTTGGAGGACTTAACCAAACTTCATCTTTTGGTCAAAACGACAGACTACAGACCCGACCCGGTGCGGGAGCCGCTCGCACCCACTAGAGACTTTAAAGAAAAGTATGGATTAGACCAGATATGGGGAGAAGTCTCCATTTCTCCTCACGTCTCGTCTGTTGGCGGAACGCACGGTCCAAGAGAAACTTATTAAACCGGAAGAGCTTTATCCGCTATCGAGACCGTTTTCTTTCCTCACTCTCCAGGTGAGATAGCTGATACGCCCAACATCGGCCTAAAAGATGTCGCCGGGGATCGGTTGAAGCTGCACTCTTGCTCTGCCTCGGTCTAGCCGCGTTTCGGAAAATGTTAAATTGAGATGAAAGAGATAAGCTTTTGGTCAAGTCTTGGAAGGGACTCCCATCCCAGAGTGTGAAAGCTCTCGGGAGAAGGGAATCGACAACACAACTGGAGCTGCCCTTTCTTTGGTTTAGTAAGAAGCTTCCTCAAGTATGTCGATTTGTAGTACGGTCAGTTCACTCGAATCCACTGACTTCATGCACGGGGACTCGACCATCAATCCTTTCTTGTGACGAGCTGTGACTGGGTGCTCTGAAACCTCCTTAAAAGGAGGGGCTGTGGGGTAAGGTAATTGAAGTAACTAGCCAGTATTAAGATTAGGCATAAGCATAATAAACTGATGCATCCGAAGACGGTGAATCTAGAATAGAGGCCGGGTGGGGAAGCAAAAGATGCAAGAGAGCCTTTTTCCGGGATTGGATTTCACTCATTTAGTGCTTGGGATGCAGACAGGCGTGGAAGATGAACATAAGAGAGCTCCGCCCTTGCCTTGCACCGGTGAACAAAAGAAAGAAAGGAGACAAGGTCGGAACTAAGACGTCAATAGCTTATTTTAAGTGACGTATTCCTGTCGGGAACAGCGAGCAAGGATAAAATGAGAGTATGAGCCTACACCCATATAGAAATCAGTCATATGCCTGATAGTCGTTATCTATTCTTTCTCAATGATAGTATTATTACCCGAAAACAATATGTACAGAGGAAGCTAGTTTTGTACTCTAGTTCTGTCCCCAAGGCGCGAGTGAAGCCCTTCTCCAGTATGGTAAAGTGAAACCGCTTCGGAGTTTATGGTTCGAAAGAAAGAGAGAGGAAAGCACTTATAAAGCGGTGGGCTCTTATAGTAAACAAGAGTTCCGTTAAGCTCTGGGACTCTAGGCAAGATAGCTGTAGTTTTGAAAACGTAAATTGACCGAAGTTTGTCTTTACTTTCCCCTATTCTACGTATACCATCTCCGAGCCTCTCGTTAAATCGAATCAATTTCTCAAGTTGGTCCTTGCTAGGCCAGTTAGAAGTTCCTGGGGATGTGATTGACCTAAGAAGCCCGTGTTATCGATAGATGTAAGTTCATAGTTGAAGACAAGGGAGTTTTAGCTTTTTCGTAGATAGTCTGAGTTCGAGCTACTGTAGTCTCCCCCGTTGACCTTCTTTTTTAGATAGAATCCTCAATGAGTGGAAAGGACTCCCAGACTTGCTCCGCAGTACGAGCCCCATACAGAGCCGCGCCCTTGTGATATGATAAGAAGAAAAGGGGCCAGGCCACCCTCTTTTCTTTTCCGCACCAAGCCTTCTTGTAAAATCGGGTGTATAGCTCAGTTGGTAGAGCATTGGGCTTTTAACCTAATGGTCGCAGGTTCAAGTCCTGCTATACCCAAAAAAAACCACTCTTGTATTCGTAAGGATGCATTTCTTAGGGACAAAGACCCTAATCAATGCATCCATTTAGGTCAGAATTCTCTATACCATAACTCCTCTTTTCCCTACTGAGATAGATTTCAGGAGTACCCTGGCCGATGAAGGAGTCTACTTTCTTGCTTACCTACCCGAGTCGGCAACTTCCTTTGATGAGTCCCTCCTTTTTGGCCTATCGAGTTCCGCTAAGACCTCTTTGACTTATTACGCCTTAACCTACCTGGTACTAGGACTCATTGTGGAAATCCCATAGGCCTATCCTCCTTGGGCTTATCCCCTAACTACTTCCACGGAGCCATATTCAAGGTGGTTGACCTACTTCCTCGGGTTGGAATCCTCCGTTTTGGAATACTTTACCTCATCCGTCCTGTGACCTATCCTCAGCCTCAGTCGTAGCCTGATCCACTCTCTTTTTCCCAGCAAGTGAATGCGAGTCCAGTTCACCCTCGGCCTCGAAAACCTGTGAAGTACGAGGAAAGAGTAGGGATCGAGTGTGAGTTCCGATCCTCTCTTCCCAGGCAAGAATGAAATTGGACGGTCTCAGCCCAGAAAGTGAAAAGAACGAGATCTAGAAAGAATTCTACTAGCTGAACGAGGCTGTGAAAGAATCTCTGTCAGGTGGTGCAGATGAATAGAATAAGCCAAGCCCTGCTTTTTCTCTTTTTAGCCTTATCCGCTCTTGAATGGCATTTCATCTCGCATGTAGAAAACAGCGCTCATTGTGTATAGCTATCATTGAAAGACCCTCTCAATAATAACTTAAACAAAGAAAGTACGTAATGGCCTCAGGCCTGCTCTATTACATCGACCACCTTCGAGTTCTCTATATGCGAAGAGCCTGGAATGGTGATAGAACTATCGGAAACTACCCAACGACGAGCGAGCCTGAGATCGCCTACCAGTCATTCCATTGCTTGAAAAAGTTAGCCTGGATCTTAGGAGGAAGGATTGAAGAGCTCTAGAGAAGGTCTGGAAAGGATGGTCGGCCACTAGAAAGCAACAATTCAGCCGGAAGTTTGGACACATTGGCTCTCGTCTTAAAGTTCCCATTGACGACCAAAGGATTAATTCCTCATGGAGGAAAGCCTCACTACCGATGCTTTACTTTCGGCTCCATTGATCTTACTCCAACCTAAAGAATACACTGTCTTGCTCAATGTGCAAGGGATCATTCTATAAACTTGGTCTTGGAAAGCCTATCAAGAGTAGCTCGGCATCGGGAATCTATGAAGGAAGAATACCCCTTTGCTTTCTTAGGGGAATAGCCGATCTTTTATCAGGAAAAATGTCTAATGATTTAGATTCTCTCATTACTAATCCTGTATGTACTTTAGTGTTCCTAATCCCTCACTAACTTTTGATGGATTGCCTTATGGTTATAAGTTTAAATTATAGTAATAA
>Ga0157374_10003375_pt1 | contig 13415 bp, 13 predicted proteins | sample M25metaG_FD_115308 | JGI IMG/M metagenome (GOLD analysis project Ga0157374, IMG submission 115308) | Miscanthus rhizosphere microbial communities from Kellogg Biological Station, Michigan, USA - M2-5 metaG | ecosystem: Host-associated > Plants > Roots > Rhizosphere > Soil | place: USA: Michigan...
CTAAGCGAAACGTAGCTTTTTTTGGGCTGGACGACGCGGTAGTCGCGGCAATCGAACCTTCGTGTGCCGCAGCTTGCTCAGGCGTCTGGAATGAAGTAGTGGCCGCTTCATCCTCGAGGATGGGGAGCGGCTGGTAATTTGGCTTTGGTAATGGCTCAATTACTTTTGGTTTTTTGCGAGGTGGCGGCGCAAAATCGTCAATCATTTAGCTTTACTCCCCTTTGGCAAAGACTGTCGCTGCATTCAAACATAAGCACTATTGTATCAGATACTGGACGGTTCTAGGCTAATACTTCTAAAGATGTTTGCAGCCGGTTCAGACTACGTTCCTTACCCAATACTGCTAAGGTCTCGGCCAAGGCTGGGCTACTCGGTGCCCAGGTGGTGGCGACCCGTACCAGACTAAACAGAACACCTGGCTTTTGACCGGTAGTTTCTAGGAGATTGTTGAGCCGTTCGGTTAGATCCTCGCTTGAAAAATCACTGTCGGTAAGGCTGCGCTGAACTTGTTCCAATAAATCTTTCAGTTCCTGGTGGCTGAACTTTTTCAGTTGTTTGTTGCTGTCTATCAGTTCCATGTTGACCGGTAAATCTGTAAAGAAAAAGTTAGTGAGCTGCGGAATTTCGGCAAAATATTTCAAGCGTTCCTGGATTAACCCCAGTACCTGTTGTTTGTAGGTATCGATTGCCTTAGCGGCTTCAGGCCCCCAGAAACCTTTTGATCGGGCGTACAACTCGTCTATGTTCAGGCTACGAATCCAGGCACCATTTAGCCAAAGCAAACGCTGCTCATCAAAGCGAGCACCACTCCGCTGAACGCGGTCCAGGCTGAACTTTTCAATCAATTCCTCCCGGCTAAATATTTCCTGTTCGCTGCCATCGTTCCAGCCCAGTGAGGCCAGAAAATTAAGCATGGCTTCTGGCAAAAAACCTTCGTCGCGGTACTGTAGGATGCTTTTGGCACCGTCGCGCTTACTGAGTTTTTTATTGCCATCTGGCGCCATGATATGTGGGGCATGAGCAAAAATTGGCTGTTCAAAAGCGAGTGCTTCGTACAAGTTAAGATACTTTGGCATCGAGGCAATATATTCTAACCCGCGGATAACGTGGCTAATCTGCATTTCATTGTCATCGATAATGTGGGCAAAGTTATAGGTGGGAAAGCCGTCTGATTTCATGAGTATAAAGTCGTCTACGGCGTCCACGCCAGCGCTTAAATCGCCCATGATAGCGTCGTGCCAGCTATAAGCTTTAGGGGTAGATTTAAACCGCAGCGGCATACCAGGTTGCCAGGTTGGCGGATCGGCCGGTCGGTAATCTCGCGCCAAAAATGGTCGCTTTTTGGCTTTGGCATCTTCGCGCAAAGCCTGTAGCTCTTCGGGTGTGCGGATATCGGCGTAGGCAGTGCCTTCGTCGGCCATGCGCTGCGCCCAGGCCAAATAGGTTGCCTTACGCTCGCTTTGGACGTAAGGTCCGTAATCGCCTGGCATATCAGGGCCTTCATCCCAGTCCATACCCAACCAGTGCAGGGTATCCCGCATGGACTGAATGGCACCTTCTACTTCCCTGGCCTGGTCGGTATCTTCGACGCGTAGTATAAATGTGCCGCCTGCCTGGCGAGCGATAAGCCAAGGAAAGAGTGCGGCCCGGATATTACCGACATGCTGAAAGCCGGTAGGACTTGGCGCGTAACGGGTTCGAACTGGTTTCATGGCTACCAGTATCCCATATACAGGGGTAATTTGCTACATACTGGTGGCAATGCCGAGCACATCACTGGTACTTAGGCTGCCGTTGCTGCTAACTTGGTACATAATCCCGTTATTGACCCAGGCGGCATCGTTATTGCCATAAATGTAAATTGTGCGGCCGCCTGACTGCAGTGTCTGGTAAGCGTGGCTTTTGGTAGCGACATAACTATCAAGGAGGGTTTGACTGTCCCAATTGGAGTTTTTCTGCGTCAGACTATAGGAGGTATTAGTTTGGGCATTATGGAAATTAACGGCGACGTTGCCGACGCTGTATTTAAAATTAGCGATGGCAAACCCGCTGGGCTTATAGCCTGGTAAAGTAGCGTGAAAACCGGCAGCCGCCGAAGCGACACGAAGAGTCAAGTTGGCTTTATTCTGGTATGCGATAAAGCCAGTTAAAAGCACAACGGCCAAGGCAGTCGTAGCTAAAGTGATAGTCCGCCGATGGGCGGCTGGGCGTTTGGGTCGGCTGGTTGATCGTTGCAGTCTGGCTAGCTTTTTAGGATGTACCGGGGGTTGCTCATGGGCAGTCGCGTGCGTTAGGGCACGCTGAAAAATATCCATAGAGCGAGTGGTATGGCTGGCCGGCTGTGCGCCTGTACGATGGGCTGGTTTTGGTATAACGGGAGTGGTTGAGTGATTCGGCAATGGAATAGCTGCAGCATAGCTGCTGGGAGTATAGGTTGGCTCAGATGGCGCAAATTTAGTGATAAGTCGGCTTTTAGCTACGCGTTCGGCATGCTTCAGCCGCTGCGGATCGATATTCGTGAAGGACCATTTTGGGACTACCTGGAGCTGCGGGGCTTTGGCCAAGATGTCGGTGCGCGTAACAGCTTTGGTTTGACGCTTGAAACTGGGCCGAGGCTTACTGACGGCTTGACGCATCAGGGTTTTGCCGTGTTGGGGCTGATGGGCTTTGGCGTGGTGGGTGGTTCGTGGCGAAGTTGGGCTTTTTGGTTTCGGTGGAGTTGGTAGAGCTTTGGAAGCAACAGTAGCAGGGCGCGCTGATGCCCCCACAGTATGGGCTACTCGTATGACGTCATCGATTGGTCGCGTAGTGACTGCCGAAGGGTCATGAACGATCGCACCAGTAATTGCGTCGTAACGCCGGCCGTTGATCTCTATAGTGGTTGTATGTTTTTTTGCCATGACCGATGGTTTGCCCTCGAATGGATTTACCTGTATCTTAAACCTAGATTTATCAGCTCGCAAGCCTCTAGTTCGTATATAATTATAGCGTAAGTAGTTTGCATCAAGAAGCGATTAAGGGAATAAGTTAGGTTAGCAGCGCACAACGTGGATTATCTCGACCCAAAAAAACAACGACGGCATGGCATCCTTCTTATGGTAGGCTATGTATTTGTGGCCGTCGCCATTGCTATCAGCACGATGATCTTGTTATACGAAGCCTATGGTTTCGGACTTGATAAGCACGGTGACGTTATTCAGAAAGGCTTCGTGTTTGTATCAAGTCAGCCAGCCGGTTCCCAGATACGGCTTAACGGTCAGCTTAACAGTTCCCAGACTAACGCTCGGTTGTCGCTGGTAAGTGGATCATATGTCTTACAAATCAGCCGAACCGATTATCGTAGCTGGCAACGACCAATTACGGTTGAAGGCGGTAGCGTCACCCGTTACGATTATCCATTTCTGTTCCCTAATAAGTTGACATCTGCCGCGGTTAAGGCCTACGATAGCGCCCCTGGTTTGGCCACCCAAAGCCCTGACCGGCGCTGGCTACTTGTCCAGCAACCGGGCAGTACGACCGATTTTGAAGTGTACGATCTCAAAAACCCTAAAACCGCGGCAACCACTATCTCTGTACCAAGCTCGATTGTGACGAGCGGCACGGCTCAGAGTTGGCAACTGATGGAGTGGGCCGATGATAATCAGCATGTGCTGTTGAAGCATATCTATGACGACAAAAGCGAGTTTATTGTGCTCAACCGGACCGATGCCAGCCAAACTGCTAATCTCAATACTGATTTGAAAGCGACACCAACACGGATTAATCTTATAAATAAGAAATATAATCAATATTATATATATGATGCCCCCAATCAGGTCATTCAGACGGCTACCCTCAGCGATACTACACCGAAGCCGTTTCTGCAGCATGTTTTAGAATACAAGTCGTATGGCAGTAATGTGATGCTCTACGCTTCCAGTAACGCATCAGGAACTGCCAAAGTATCAATTGACCTGTTGCAAGACGGCAAGACCTATTCTCTGCGCGAAGTTGCCGCTAATTCAACATATTTATTAAACCTTACCCAATATAACGGCTCGTGGTATGTAGCCATTGGTGCCAGCAGCGAAAGCAAAGTCTATGTCTACAAAAATCCGGTGACGCAGCTTAACTCCAGGCTAGGCACCCTTGTCCCGATTTATCTCCTTAAAACAGCCAATCCGAATTATCTGGCCTTTTCCGATAACACCCAATTTATCATGGACGAAAACGGTTCACAGTTTTCCGTTTATGATGCCGAAAATGACAAAGGTTACAGCTATAATGCCGGTGCCCCGCTTGATACACCACAGGTTCACGCTACCTGGATGGACGGGAATCGCCTGGTATATGTTAGCAATGGCAAATTAGTAGTATTTGACTATGACCACGCCAACCCGCAGACGCTTATGGCTGCTAATAGTGGCTATCCAGCTTTTTTTGACCCGGCCTATAAGTTCGTTGATGCCCTGGCTCCTACCGCTACAAACGGTCAAGTTACTTTGACTACTACTCCCCTGTTGACTCCAGCCGATCAATAAGCATTTCAGAATATAGATCGCCACAAGCGTCCCAAAAGTGTCGGACCATTGCCGGGTAATTGTTGGGTATTCGCTGTAGCGTTGGTGGCAGGTACTGAGGTAGAATCGCTGTTGCCGCTAGGGTCCGGGCTGATCTGTTGACCGACAATAATAAGCCGATGCAACGAAGTACCGGGCGGGTCACAGGTAATAAGAGTGGCCGTAGCAGTCTGACCAGCTACTGGATTGAGCACTGCTACATCGCTGGGGTCGACGATATCCTTGGTAATGACTTTATACACGTAGACTTTCCCATTATTTGTCAGATAAAAAGTATCACCGGGAACCAATGTGTGTAGCAGCACAAACGCAAACTTATACTTACCTTTATTAAAGATGTTATTGCTAGAGTGGCCAAAGAAAGCAGCGTTCCCCTTCTGTCCCGGTAGCACGGTAGTAGGATAGTGCACGACTCCACTTTGCAGGGCGTTTTCAATGGTGTTTTCATCGGTGGAGGTCTGCGTATAATCAACTGGAATTTCAACGTTTATTTTAGGAATAATGACTTCCGGGTTGGCGGTGGGCGCCACACTGGTGGCATTAAGAATCAACGGTGTGGCACTGGCATGACGACTGGGCTGAATGAATGGGGCAATGAAAAACTCGTTGAAAAAGCCGAATAAGAAGATGAATATGACTACTGCTCCCATGCCTAGGCCAAATAACAAGGACTGAAAATGATGCTTGGCTTTTAGTTTCCCGTCCGCTGTAACGTGCTTCAGGATAGTTTCCTTGATGGCATCGGGTGAGCGTTTTTTGGCAGGACGTTTTTTGGGTGCTGGGTGAACAACCAACATGGTTGGTTCTGGACTTACCACTACACCTTTTTGTTCCAGAATCTCCGGCAGAGTCGGGCTCGGCTTAACAGCTTGCTTGTGATAATTGGAACTGGTGGCGTTACTGGCATAAAACTCTTGCCAGACTTCATGTTTTTCGTCGTCAGGTAACGTCACGTAATAATGGTGCCACTCGGTTTGTATTTCGGCCAAGCTTTTGCCTGAGTTACTGAGATCATGCATGAACTCTTGATGTTTTGATGGTGGCCGGCCGGCCGGTAATTCTTCGACTTCGGCTATCTCATGTTCGACATCCGGTTCATTGGCATAAATTTTATCTAATTTTTGACGAATCACTGCCGCAGCTGCGTCGCGATCGGCTTCGTTTGCTAAGGGCCCAAGGCGAGCCTCTTTTTTTGGCAATACATAACTAGCCGGCTGATCGGCTGGCGGCTCATCACTACTGGTAGGGATTTGGCTCTTGTCTAGTGTCATACATATACTCGGGCCGGCAAAGACTCGCTTTTACCCTTACAGTATAGTACAATACACCCCTGATAACCTATCTTAACGTAAGCAGTTTTCCATTTTTGCCTACGTAAGAGCGTGTTTTTGATATTTGGGGCCGCGGTGGTGGAATTGGTAGACACGCCGGACTCAAAATCCTGTGGGAGCAATCCCGTGACGGTTCAAGTCCGTCTCGCGGCACCAAATGTCAAAAACTAAGAGTGGTTGCCATTATTTGCGGCAGTGGTTAAAGCCTCGAATGGTTTGCTAGGGTTTTGCAGCCACCACACGCTAGCGCTGGCGGCCGTTTTGACACGCCAGATCTTCATTTCTGTTTCTAATTTTGTACTGCTGACTTGGCCACTTGCGGCTACAAAAATGGTGTCATGATGTTTTGTGACGATGTTAAGGCTGAATGTCTCGGTGAATTCATGGAGCGTATCAACTAACCTGATTAAATCCATATCGAAAGTAAAGGCCTTAGTGAAGTTAGCATTCATTGCTAGCTTTTGAAGCTGAGCAAAACTGAGCACCACCGTCGTTTGTGGTCGGTGTAAAATTGTTTGCGGCGCAGCTGTGAAGTAGTCTATAGCATCTTTAGTAATGGTGATCTGGCCATCGTATTTGGCTACCAATTTTTCCAGTAAAATTGCCGTTTGGCTGTTACGACCGGTATCCCCTGCCAGCAAAATGCCGTCAGCCCATTCGCCAAAATTTAAAGCATCACCGAGTGCCAGCTGTGAAAAGCCGCCGCTCGGGTTGGACATAGTAAATTCGGCTTCCGGAAAGATTTTCCCGACTACCCGCAGCAGCCGATTAGGTAGTAGCACGCGCACACTACCGATGCCGGCCTTGATGGCCGCTCCGTAAGCATCGGCCGGGGCGGCAAAGCTGTGTTCATGACCACCGATTATTAACAGTTTGCCGGCAAACGATTTATTTTCCGGTCGACTCCATTCCAGCTCTGGGAATAGTGGCTTAGCAGCCGTCTGCTTATGCCAATAGGTACGTTCCATGGCTGGGCTCCAGTTTGTATATGACATTTTTACGCTCTACTACAATCTGCCATTTTTTGGCCTGCGCATGGTCAAAAAGCAGTCTGGATGGGTTAAAAGCAATTGGCTTTTCAACGGCGCTCAGCATAGGTATATCGCTTTCACTGTCGCCGACTCCGATGCTACCGGTGTAGCTGGCGGCATGTTTAGCTACTAATTTCTTAAGTAATTGGGGCTTTTCATCGCGCAATAAGACCTGTTTCTCGCCGGTAAAACGACCGTCCTTGACCAGATATTCCGAGCCGCCCCAATCATCAAAGCCGTAGTATCTGGCTAATAACTCGACTACCTGATACTGCGAGGCGGAAATGGCAAATAACAGATAACCTTGCTGCTTCAAATCACGCATGAGATCACGGGTGTAGACGTAGGTTTGTTGCTTGTACTCATCAAACACGGCTTGAACTGCCAACATATACTCGTCGTAAGAGATAGTGGTAATTGCTTCGTCAAAAATGCTAACCAGTAGCCGTTCGTAGTCTTTAAAAGCGGCATCATTAGTGCGGGTTTTCCAGTTCATGCGAGCGGACCGCGCGCTTTGGAAGGCTTGGCTACTGATCTGTCCTGACTTGGCTAAACGATCAACGATAGCATGATACAACTGCCAGCGAATAATCGTGCCGTCAATATCAAAGACCGCAAATTTTTGAGCCATTTAGGCAGACTCACTGAGTTGTAACATCAGGGTGCGCATCAGGTTCCAACTTTCGTGTTCGGCTTTGTGGCCGTTCATAGTCCAGAGGAGCTCACTTTGCGGGAGGGCCTTGTGCAATTCGTATGCAGTAGTCGGCGGACAGACCATATCATAGCGGCCCTGCACCAGCCAGATCGGCATCGTGAGCTTGGAGGCATTATCTAAAATGTAGCGATCAGGCATAAAGCAGAGATTTGTCAGATAGTAGGCCTCCATCTGTATCCCGCTGGGGTCGAATTCATCGAAGTTATCGGGTGTAAAGCGATCGTCCAGACTTATTGCCGAACCCTCCAGGCTTTCATAGGCATAGCCAGATGCCTTTATTGCCTCTGGATCATTGCCAAGGATACGGGGAAAATGATAGCTGCTGGGGTCATGGCGGTACTTGCTGGGGACGCTGGCGGCGTACTGCTCCCACACTTCGGGGTAGAAAGTTCGAAAGCCACCCTTGTCCAGCCAATCGTTTTCGCTTTGGGTGCTAGTCCAGATGCCGTGCAGTACCATTGCCTTGACGCGCGGCGGGTGGGCTAAGCCGTAAAATAAGGCCAACGCGCAGCCCCACGAGCCGCCGTGCAAAATAACCGACTCTACACCGAGCCGGCTGAGGATCTTTTCGATATCTTCAACGATATACTTTGTCTGGTTGTGTTCGAGCGAGCCATACGGCGTACTTTTACCGCAACCACGCTGATCAAAGAAAATTACCCGCTCGCGAGCCGGATTAAATATTTGCTTGTGGCGGTCTTTGCATGAGCCACCTGGGCCACCGTGCAGGAAAAGTATGGGTGTTTGAACGTTTTTATTGCCCCACTCCTGCACATACAGGGTGTGTCCATTACCAACGGGTAACATCAATTCTGAAAGAGTATACTGATCTGGACTCATGATTTACTCTGATTTCGATAAGCTTTTTTGACTTTCCAGTATTCGTCTAGGTCGTCCGAGTTTTTATTAAACTTTTCTATAGGATATTTAATAAGTAGTTTTTTATATTTGCTTGCGAAACTAGAAGTGATATCAATATTCTGACTTTGCGCAAAATTAAGAATATTGAACATGACATCGGCCAATTCATCGGCCACGGCAGATTTGTCTGGTTTGCCACCGCGCTCCCATTGGAAGTGTTCCATTAGTTCGGCAGCCTCAATGGCAATGCCCATAGCTAAGTTCTTGGGCGTATGGTGTCGCTGCCAGTGACGATCACGGCTAAACTTAATAACTAATTCTTTTAGCTCCTGGATAGTGGTGTCAGCATCGCTATTACTCATATATCTGATTGTATCAGATGAATGTAGATATCTGGGTGCAGCCAGCAGTCGTCGTGATCCCCTGGTACGTGATGGATGCGCAGACTTGGCTGCCTTTGTTGCAGGGCTTCTAAATCGGGCGTGAGCCACGTATCGGCATCATTGCGGATAATGATGGTTCGGTGGTGCTTGATAGCAGACGGCAAATTAAAGGTTTTACCCAGGCTAATGATTTCCCGACTACGCCTTAAGCTGCCTACTATATAAAACATATTCCAGGCGGTTTTTTGCAACAGATATAACGGATGGCGAAACCCATTTAAGCGAATATCAATTGCTATTTTCTGGATCATTTGTACTATGACGTTTTTGCCAGGCCAATACGTGGGTCCAATAAGTACAAGTAGTTGGTGACCCTGTAACTTCGGCACGTAAAAACTGCCAGCCGAGTGAGCAATGACAATATCAGCGGTCGTAATGTCCGGTATTATGTCAAATTCAGTTGAGTGCAAACGTTTTTTAAATTGCTTACTATGCCAAGTGCCTTCACCGAAACCGTAGAGGAACGCAATCTTGTGTGCCATAGTGGCTATACGTCTAGTGTGACACTGATTGGACAGTGATCAGATCCCATATAATTTGGGTGAATCGCCGCAGCTTTGACTTTATCTTTCAGGGTGGCTGAAACCAGGAAGTAATCAATCCGCCAGCCAACGTTCCTAGCCCGGGCGTTAGCAAAATGACTCCACCAGGTGTACAAGCCGTTTCCCTGTTTGAATAAACGTAGCGTGTCCACAAAGCCAGCATCTACAAAGTTTTGAAAGCCCTGGCGTTCTTCGTCAGTAAAGCCCTTTTTACCAACATTTGGTTTGGGGTTTGCCAGGTCATCTTCGGTATGGGCAACATTAAGGTCGCCGCAAAATACAACTGGCTTAGATTTTTCCAGTTGTTGGCAATAAGCCAGAAAGGCTGGATCCCAGTGTTTATGGCGTAAGTTAAGACGGCCTAAATCATCTTTGGCATTCGGGGTGTACACGGTTACTACCCAAAACGTATCAAACTCGGCGGCAATTACCCGCCCCTCTAAATTTGGATCACCAAAAGTATCACCCGTCACTTTAAATTGCTTGATAATATCCTCTGGAAAACCCGTTTTGACTTGGGCGAGAGCACGCTTGCTAAAAATAGCTGTACCGCTGTAGCCGGCCTTGTCGGCTGAGTACCAGATTTGCTCATAACCGGCTAGTTGTAATTCTACCTGCTCTGGTTTGGCTTTGGTTTCCTGCAGACATAAAATATCAGGCTGCTCAGCTTGGATGAATGGCAGCAGCGCATCCTTTTTGATGACGGCACGAATGCCGTTGACGTTCCAAGAATAGATTTTAATCATAGGGCCAGTATAGCTTTGAGCGGAGTGATTTGCTAGACTAAGGACTAATGTCTCAAGCCAAACGTATCGTACACCTGAAACAATCCGGCGAACTTTTGACTGATCAACCAGGTGAACGCTGGACCCCTACTGCCCTTCGCACGGCTGGCGAACGAATTGCCGAGGTTCAAAAAAACGCCGAAGAACTAGGCGTAGCTGGGCTAATGGTTGTCTCGGGCGGCGGTAATGTACCAGACGGCTTCGGCCGCGGTGCTGCCCTGCGTGAGAAGTTCGGTGATGACAGCCCGATTGCTCGTTACGCCGATGTAATTGGGCGTCGCTCAACTATTGATAACGCCATTATGCTGTCAGCCTCGCTGTCAGATTTAAGTGTACCCCACTTGTTACTAGCTGCTCCAGGTTTAGAGTTTAGTGATACGGATTTAGGCCTAGTAGCTGAATACACCCCGGAACTTGTCCAGACGGCCTACAATGAGGGCAAAGTTGTCCTGATAGCTGGCGGGAGCGGTAAAAGTAACCAAACAACTGATACGGCAGTTGTAGAATACGCCATGTGGCAGGCCAAAGCTCAGTCAGGCGTACCGAGCATTGCACTCAAAATGACCAAATATAACGGCGTATTTGATAATGATCCGGCGACTCATGCCGATGCCAAGCAATATGCTGCCTTGTCAGCAGCATTTATGCTGTCTGATTATGAACGCTTTAGGGCGGTTGACCGTCAATGCCTAGAAATACTTAAACAAGCTGGTGATGACAAGCTAGATGTGCGTTTGCAGGTCTATGCCGCTCAGTACAGTATTGTGCAGGCGCTGGAGAACGAAAATCTAGGCACTGTAATTTCTTCTGTAGCTAGTTAAGAAAACTATTTTTAGTTTTTTACGCAGCTATACGGACAAGCTCTTCGTAATCAGCTCGTGCGAGTGTGTTAAGGTACAGAGGATATGCTACCCCCATGAAAGATACCACACCATGCTGATTCAGGGGCGCAGCGTTAGCGGCGTGAATTTTGGCTACGTATTGTTCGTAGGTAAGCCCCATACGGGCTAATTCAGCAGCTGAACCTTCACTATTACATTCAGTTTCTTGCCCCAGCTGAGTTACAAGCTTGGCGTCATATGTTGGGTGAGTGGGTCGGACGCTGATAATAGATTGACAGAATTCGGTAGCTAAAACATCGGCAATAGTACGGTTATAGCCAAGCGGATCATCAACTGCCGGAGATTTTTTAGCGACTGTCAGGGTAGCGGGTGGATCGGTAGTGTCAGAATAACCGGTGTAGCCAGCAAGCCAATCGTTACCTGGCTTTAGGGCTGTGGATTCGGGTACGGTCAGAACTAGATGCTCGGTTGCTGGTTGTAAGCCACTATCAAAAGCAACGCTATTAGGACGTAGGAGTGGATTAAGGGCAATAGATTGGTGCGTGGGCGTAATACGGCCGGCATTCTGTTCGTAAAAGTTAACTAGTCTTGTTAATCTGTCCTGATTCAGAGTGGTCGTATCGTCAAGGTTAAAAACGTCCGTGTCAGAACGGGCGGTGTGGATGCTAAAGCCCTGTAAATAATCGTGCAGAAGACCAGGGTTGTGAGGATATACCGTTGAAACTATTGCGGTACAATCCTTGTCGTCACTACACTTTTCCCCGCTGCTGGCAACAGCCGCCACACCAATCACCGCGATGGTCGCTGCTAGTGTAACAGCGATTGCCGTATCATGACCTGAAGTATTCTCCCCCGATGGAACATAATAATCTGATTCAGGAGGATAGTAACCGACGGGTTGTTGGTAGTATACCGCTTGAGCCGGAGGTTGTTGATAATAAGCAAGCTGATGAGGTGGTTGACCATAGTAACCCTGGCCGCCAGTAGGAGGATAGATTACTGGCTGTGCTGGATAACCGGCGTACGCGTTGGGGTCAAGTGACATAAGAATATATACCTATAGCTAAGAAATATCTCTAATATAATACACTTAAATAATAATTTATGCAATATGTAAAATATGGCGGAGAGGGGGGGATTTGAACCCCCGAAACCCTTGCAGGTTTACCGCCTTTCCAAGGCGGCGCACTAGGCCACTATGCGACCTCTCCACGTCGATGCGTACCGCTAAGTCTCTTTGGCTAATAGCCAAAAGCTTCGACCTATGCCTACGCCTCTCCTCTCAAAATTCCATTCAGTCGCCGCTGGCTCCTTGGATTGGAATTTTGTTTTAGCTGCAATGCTCACAGAATTATATCAAAAATACTACAAAAACATCTTGCGAAGCTTACAAAAACAGGTTTACACTAGAAGCAATGCCTATTATTGAACTCAAAGACGTCAGTAAACTGTACGGCTTCGGCGATGCTACTACCCTAGCCCTCGACGAAGTCAGCTTGAGTATTGATGAGGGCGAGTTCGTAGCAATCATGGGGCCGAGTGGTTGCGGGAAGTCCACGCTCATGAATGTGATTGGCCTGTTGGATCGGCCCACGCATGGACAATTTAGCCTGAACGGTAAGCGTGTGTCGCGGCTGCGTCCTAATCAGGCGGCTAAAATCCGCCTTAATACCGTCGGTTTTATTTTTCAATCATTTAACTTATTGCCAAAACTGACAGCCTTGGAAAATGTAGCCTTACCCCTGGTTTATAAGAATCTATCTGTTACCAAGCGGCTAAAGATGGCCAGCAATATGCTGGAGCGCGTGGGAATGCAACCCAGGGAATATTATTTGCCGTCGCAACTGAGTGGTGGTCAAATTCAGTCTGTAGCAATTGCCCGAGCCCTGGTGAACAATCCAAAACTTATTATTGCCGATGAACCCACCGGTAATTTGGACAGTGCCGGCTCACTACTTGTCATGGAATTGTTGAGTGAAATCCATAAGATGGGTAATACAATCTTGTTTGTGACTCATAACCCCGAACTCACGCGCTACGCAACCCGAGTTGTGTATATGCACGATGGTATGATCGTTCAGGACGAGCAGACCGCAATTGGTCAGGTTGCCAAAACAGCTCGCCATATTATGCAGCGTCCGCAAACTACCGAAGAAAACGATCTGGCAGGTGTGTCGGCGCTCATGAAAGCCCTGCCGGCTAAAGATGGCAAAGCACCGGTTACCAAGAAATCGCGCCGGCGCAGCAAGCCCGCAGCTAAAAAGAAAGCAGCCCGCTCATGAGAACCCTAAGCCGTGGCAGCCTGC
>Ga0157374_10003376_pt1 | contig 13415 bp, 6 predicted proteins | sample M25metaG_FD_115308 | JGI IMG/M metagenome (GOLD analysis project Ga0157374, IMG submission 115308) | Miscanthus rhizosphere microbial communities from Kellogg Biological Station, Michigan, USA - M2-5 metaG | ecosystem: Host-associated > Plants > Roots > Rhizosphere > Soil | place: USA: Michigan...
AGATGATAATGACGGTCTCTTTTCTAGTTAGTTTGAAAGTAACTTGAAAGTTGTAGATGAACATAAATACGAGATGATATCCTGCTGCCCTTCTGTCCAGGAATCTAATGAGTTCATGAATGATTGCTATCACTCTCTTGACTTGATGTGCGATGTTGTTTGAATCACTTCTGTTCATGTACTCGATCACATCCCATGCAGAGTAAGACTTGGGTGCTTCATCATCCCATACATGTCTGGGATGGATTGCTATTACATTCTGATGGAGATGGAGTAGTAGATCTAATGTCTCTGATTCTGTGTCCATTAATAACCTTCTTCACCGACAACATCATGATAACCTTTCTATTACTTTTGTTCTTCACTTCTTCCCTTATTTTATGAGAACTCTATGGGTGTTTATCATGTTATGTTGCCTTTAAATTTCGATGATGAATTGTCAAGAAACTCATCATTACCTCCTGCTGTTTTGTTCATCACGAAGTGATGCTTTTTACCTGATTTGTATTATCGTGTTGTCGGTGTACTATTTCCTATGATCTTTACGTGCTTTAATTTCAAATTTAGTACTGGTTGTCTCCCATCCCTCTTCCTCTTGAACTTTAGACAACTTCGCCCATTTAAGTGATGCTTCCTCTGATGGATGTCTTGAAATGAAAAGGAAAATTTCCTGAGAAAATGCTCAGACTTGATCTTTAGTTTCGATTTAATTCTTCTGCATTTAAATCATCTATTTTTGCAATGTTTTCTTTTATCGATCGTTTCAGCATTAAATCTATAATCCTTTCTAATTACTTGTCATGTTCCAATCTATCTATAATCCTTTCCATCCGGTATTGACTGTCCAAAATTTACTTAAAGTATACTTGAAAGCATGAACATGTATGACAAGAAGGAGAGAACAAATATAAACAGCAACCGTTGTTTATGTTACAGATTTATTTGAAGTAATTCATTTTATTATTGAACTTCAATTGATTCTACTTTTGTCTTTGTTTTTCCCTCAAGAAGTTAGCATTTAAATTGAAATTCTGGACAAAGTTTGTCTCAAGAGATCATTAAGTGAATTTATTTTGTTGGCCCTTCTTAGCAACTGTTTTCTCTTCTCTTCTCTTCTCTTCTCTCGTCTTGTCTTGTCATTATTGCCTTTTCCTTTTATTCTTCAATTTCTTTGAAGCTTGTTTTTTCTTGAACAAAGTTGTTGACTCATTATTTAGTCGTTTTTATGCCTTCGATTGTTACTCCTTCGAGGATGCTTCATCTCTATTTGTCTCTTATTATCATAACGTCTTCGTGGAAGGTCAACTTAGTATGAATTGATGAAGATGTAGACGTCTTGATTGTACTTAAAGACAAATCAAATTTGCATCTCAAATCTTAGCTTGAATTCTAACATGATGTGTATCCGCTTTTAAATGAAGAGAAGTGAGTGAGCGGTTTGACTTGTAATTACAAGGAAGAGAAACAAGATTTCTCTGAATGTGTTATGAAGATGTGAGCTTTATCATCCTAGTCTTCCATCAAAAAAGGAAAGAACACCTACTACTTTTGATTTGAAGGCACACTTCACTCAGAATGTAATGTTGCTTTTAGTCCAATGTGTTGTAATGAAGATGATCTTGTGATTATTCTGATGCAGGTTCTCGTAGTTGTCTTTGAGATGCTCTTTCATGTCTCAATCACTTGATGTTGAGAAATCTTTTCATCGAATAATTAACATGATCTTGATTCGCGTGATCATTAGGGAGAGGACTCATGGGATCAACAATAAATGCAGCATTTCATTACAAGATACTGGGCATTCCTTTTCAAACCACTTTAAGATGATGATTAAGAGAAGTTGTTCCATGAATCACTCGTACTTTTATGACCACAAGTTTTAAAAGAGACATCAACTAAAAGAGCATGAAATGATAGTACTCTTTCCCTTCCATTTCATCTCCATGTGTGTCCACAGTGTTCTTGAGTAGCCTTAGTATCTACGTCATAATCAGTATGGAATGTCATTCTAACCTAAACATACTAACAAATTACAAAATCTCGTCTTTAAATGCTTCTTCTCTGGTCGATAACAAGGCTGTTAGACAGACTTGACAACACGAGACCAAAATTCCTGTTGAGATGCGTGAATCGAGAGGATAAGACACAGGAATGCCATGTTTTATAACGAAATTTACAAGTTTATGATGCCTGGGATGAAGAGCATTCTAGATTCTCGTGTGAAAGACTAGGCTGATGATTCGTTGTCGGTGGTCAAGAAGAAAGAATTTAGTGACTTAATTTCATAGTCTTCTTCCCTGCCCTTTTCTTCGAAACAAAAGCATCATCAGCATGAAAGCTATCCCTTGATCTCTGATTCTATTCATTTAGAGATGAAGAGGGAGGAATAGAATGAGATGATGAAGGAATGGTTTGCCGACTTCATGTTGAGTCAGTATACAAGAGTAAGTGAGCAGTTTCCTCAGTAAAAACACTAATAAAATAATAACTTAAGAGGAACAGGATAAAGAACAGGACACAAGACACACCTACACAGAGACCTATTATAACAGGAAATTACTCCACAACTTTTTTAGAATTCAATTCCATTGAATGAATGAGGGAGTATTTCCTTCCTCTCGACTTATGAACCAAAAGTCGAACAGGATAATGAAATAAATTTGAGCCCACATGAGTGAGGGAGGGATAGTTTACATTTAGAGCAGGTTTAGAAGTCGAAGTAGAAAATGAATTTTCATGGACAGACATGTATTAGAAGGAGCATCTAATTTTCTTGAGACGATGATTTGTTACTCTTCTTTCTTTCCTTGTATTCTACTCAATTTTTCATTTACTCCCTCACAAGTCAGTCAGGTATGATGATGGCAATTTATTTCCACACTCATCCCCCATGATATAGATTTGATGATACGTTTTGTGTTGATGTTTCGTCTAATAATTATAATGTAAAGGTGCGTACAAAGTCTTAGGAAGCCTTAAAATTTTAAATTCATTCATTTCTCTTCAGACTGTTTGTTTAGTAAAGTTTATGGATATGGACATCACTATTGAGATCATGAATGCAAATTAAGCAGTGGTTTCTTTGGTTGTCGTCCAGAAGACGAGAGGATCCTGGATCTCAAACATGACTGAGTTTTTCTTGTCCTCCACGTTCTTTAAATCAATAGGAGAACATATTGGTCTGTGACTTTTTCTGTTGTGCATGTTATTGATGAAGTCTGCAAAGATTACTTTGTTTTTCATTCTTGGAGACCTCAAGTCATTCTTGATTGACTTGAGTTGAGAAAAACGACGTTTAATTGAAGGATACTCTTGGTTTGGTTTCATGGAATGACTGTTTGGTTCTTTACTTTGATTATTTTGGTTGTTTGATGGCAGCGGTCGTTGAGGGGATGAAGGAGTTGGAGGCAACAGCCTTCTTGTTGTACATCCTGATGTCAAGGACATAACATCATAGGGTTTCAAGTGGAGTCTGAGGGAAGACCTCTTGAAAGATGTTGATCCTTTTGATGCCTCTCTTCCTGTCGAATCCATGCTTATCTCACTTTCGATGGGGTCTTATACTGAGTGTTTGAGGAGTAAATGATGATGACTCACGAGGATTGTCTTGTTTATCCGGTAGTTTTGTTCTCAAGTCGACCAAAATCTAAGGGATTTTTCTCAGTTGGATTGCTTGAGTAAATTATGCGATCCTTTGAGTTTTAAAATGGAGTTTTAAAATGTTAAACTTTTCTAGTATTCCTTGGTATATATATTCCCGTCGAAGTTAGAGGATCCTAAAGAGATTTGAATGTTTGAAGGAAAGAAAAATGACACATTTAATGCAAAGTGGTCTCGGATGAGTCACCTATTCTTCCATAAAAAGAGGGAAGATATCACATAGTAATGGTTCGACTCGATTATTATTCTATTTTGCTGATGGAGTTGATCATCTTTGCTATGAAACTCGTAGGGTGTGATAATCATGAATGATTTATGTCGAAAGCATTCTTTTTAAGTCTTTCCCTCCCAATTTCACACAACTATTATAACATGAGGACAGTGCTAACAGTTAAAATCGTGAGCATGATTAAGGATAAAGAATGTAAAGTCTAAGAGAGAGAGGGTTAATTGAAAAGATACTTACCCTTCATAAGAATTCTTGTTGATGACGGCTAAGAAAAGTTTTTCTAACAAGAATACGATTTACAACCCTTTGAGGCCCGGGATTTTCTTAAATTGGATTGAATTGATGAAGAGCGAGATTACCTGCAGAGAGGACTTAGGACACGATTCCGAGAATCAATGACTTGTTGACTTGATCCCTTGAAGGCAGTGTTGAAAGATATGTTCTGTATCGAGTTTGGAATGAACTGAAGTGGTAGTGTATCAAGTGATGAAAACGAAGGGATCTTCACGAAGCGAGTCATGCTCTCTTTGGTTAGAAACGTTCGAAGAGAAAGAATAAAAGGCAGTTGACGAGTCACACTCATGAGAGAGAGAAGGGGAGTGGAATAGACCCTGTACTTTGAAGCCTCGAGGCAGAGGTTCACAGACAAAGTAAAGAGGATGAGTCATAGTGTCTGACTCGTGAAAGTATGACTCGGAGAAGAATAATCAATCGTTTAGCTCTTGTTTTGGAAGAGAAATTACTTACAGAAATGACAGGAAACTATAGTGAGTCGAACAAGAAATATCACTATAATAACTACAAACAAATCTCGAGTTTCTTGGATACAATAGAGGAGTGAGACTGGATGAGTCAATTCTATCGGTTCCAGTGATGTTTCAAAAGAAAAAGAGCAACACGGTAATCATGTCGATGATTCACAGAAAAATAGACACCGGGGAGATGTTTTAGAAAAGAATACTCGAACTTGACTCCCGCATGCCATTCAGATGCAGTAACATCTGAATGCCTTCTCTCTCTTATTCACTGATCGGTCGGTGATTCACTCATTCTATTGTGACACATCATGCTCTAATCGAGAGAGACTCGTGAAGATGACTAAGTCTAACATGACGTGTCAAAGGCAAGCAAATAATCCTTAAAATTTCCATTCATTCCCAGACAAAAAAGAGGGTGAATCACTGAGTCTTTGTATCAAATAAAAGAGAGAAAGACCCGCATCCTCGAGCCCTCATGTCTGCCACATGTTTGAAGGATAAGTATGAGTCACTCATGACAAAGAAATGCATACAAAAACGTGTTTAATTCACAATTAAAATGGAGAATTCATTCCTAGTTTTGTGTTAAAATCGAGTCGTGCCCTTCTCTGTTGTCGGTTGTCTGCCTTAATTTCCTTCCTCTTGACCAGGGTGTTTAGAGGGATCAGAATGAATGGCCATAAAAGTGCAACAATTATTACTGGTAAAGGTATCAGATTAATACGTGACATGTCCTTGACATAAAGAAGTACTTCTGCGACACAAAATAAAGTATGACATGATAGACAGACAATAATAGTCCAGATCCAACACCGATTACTCAAAGGATTTCTCTGCCAGAAAAGATGAGACCTGTGAACAAATCCCATAGAAATGATGGCCAAGTAAAACACGACAAGAAACACTACAAAGGTTTGGCTCAAAATTAGGTCTGGAAGAGTAAGACAAGACGGAAGAGATCCTTTTCTGTTCAATAAAAGAAGTGTTACCTTGAGCTGTTTAAGAGCACACTAGCAATACTCAATACTCAATACTCACTGAAAATCAAGAAAGAAGTCCCATCCTTGATCAGGGTCAGTGTCGGTGCAGAAACAAGTCAAAGTCCAGAGGAAGAATAAAATGATGAGCAGCATCGAAGGAGTAAACTTGATGAGGTAACAGAATAGAAAGTAAATGACAGAATCCCTCGTCAGATTCAAATTTTTTCCAGTCGCAGTGGTCATGACGTGAGGGTCAGGGGGAGAAACCATTAGAGGGAAAGACATTGTAGGCAGAATGAAAAAGACCAGCCAAACAACTTGTCCAGAAGTCAAAAGTGGTGGCAGGAAGAGCAAGGATCCCAATAACTGTACCAGAGAAAGTGAGAGGGAACAGCAAAGTAAGAACTGAAGTGAATTACGGATGTTACTCATAAAAGTCCTTGATTCTGCGATTAAACGTTGAAGTCCAATGGGGTCATCCCTTTGCAAGACTAGTGAACATGGAAGAGAAATGAGTTGTTTTGCCAGGGCAGTAGGAGAGAGAAAAGATGAGGACAATCTGGACGATATATCTTCGTCCCCTTCAATGACTGGTTGTGTGACACACACTTCTGGGTAAAGAGGTTCAATAGAAATGGAAGCATTGGCTTCTAAAAAGATGGGTATGTTGAACATGTTGGCAGCAGATCCTAAGACACAGACCACCTCTCCATAGTCTTGCATGATTGAAATCATTTCACAAGTCGTCTCAGGAGTGCAGTCTGTAAAAAGAGATACTAAGAGGGGTACATTGTCCACTTCTTCGAGATGGGGTCGTATATTCTCAATTCCTTTGGGGAGTTTAGCTCTGTTTAGAACATCGAAAGGGATGGCTGTTGAGCCTCCCGTGTCAGTGGCTCCTGGACCTGTTTCAGTTCCAGTGGAATCAGTCACTCGAGAGGGAGAAGGAGATCCAACATCTTTTCTCTTTCTCTCTTCCTTCCTCAAGGGATCCGTCTCAGAATCAGAGGATGAGGAGGAAGTCGATGAACCATCACTTGAGGAAGAGAGTTCATCGGGAGAGACAACTCTACACTTCTCTGGAGATACAATACAGATCGCAGTGGCAGTTTCATCAGCAAACTTGACAACTGTTGGATCGAGATTAACAGTACATGGAGCAGATTGAGACCTAAGAATAGAAGCAGCTGTAGAATGTCCTCCTAAAGGATTGTTTGAAACTTCTGTTAGAGAAACCTTGGATCCATAGAATTGATTACTAGAATTTTGTTGTGAACCAGTTGCTGTGGCTGCATCCTTTATAGAAGGAGTAGGTGAGGAAGAGAGAAGAGAAATGTGACAGTTCCAACCGGATTCCAGACCCATTTTCTCTGAAAAAACTCTGGATCGTAACTCGTTCTCCTTTGAAAAGTGAACGAATCGAATACATGCCTTCTCAAGTTGCTCAACTAATTGAACAAAGTCAGGGCAGGCTTGATATTGCATGGTCACCATTCCAATAAAGACTTCATTGTTCATTTGGGATGCAATAGAACCTGCATCATTTCCTTCGACATGGGTTGGAGAGTTAAGACAGGATGCGGTTCTTGCCTCCTTGTCTTTCATGGATAACGACTCGTTACTCAAATAATGGCCTGATAATCTCGACTGAGAAGATTCTCTTCCTTCAAGAATATCGTTCCATCGAAGTCTTGCTGCCTCAGCGGAATCAAGAGTCGAATGAGGAAAGACATGGCTCGAATCAGGAGCCAATTCAAGAGTATATCCTTGAAGAACCTTTTGATCTGGACAGACAGATGTAAGAGGGACATAAGAAAAAGCCATGCAGTATGCAGTCAGACTTGATCTGTTATAGAAGTCAAGAATCCTCTTCCGATCACTTTGAGTGAGAATCCTTAGGTCATTTCCATCCCAAAACTCTGAACAGGCATCCAAGATGAGGTCGCCTGTTCCCTGAGAGAACAACTGATATGTATTCGTGGTCTTTTCCTTAATGAGTGCCGATGCCACATGAGGGAATGGCATCTTCAAACGAGGTATATTGAGTGAGTTAAGTAACTTTCCATGTTGGATGACCTCGTGTTTGACATGACGAAACATGGCTAATTGGAAGAGGTATTCATAGTCTTTTACAGCCGAGTCAGTGAAACCAATTTGTCTGGACAACTCACACAGACATCTCTTGTTAACGACCGGTACAGCTGCCTCATTATGGAAGGACTCACAGGCGATGTGGTCACAAAATCTCGTGTAGTCTCCTTGAGTCGCTTGATTACATGTATTTAAGAGAATAGCCAGACCGAGTGGTTTGACGTTCGGTAGGAAACGATCCCAGTTGGGGTCATCAAACTGCATGGAGAAGGCAGAATGTGGGTCATGGGTCACATCCAAGACCTCTGGTCTACTTTGATATCGAGATCTTCGTTCTGCCCTCTTCCTCCTCCGCTTTAACTCTCTTGTCGACGGAGAAGCCTTGATGTCAGTCGTAGATGCATCTCCAGAAACAGACTCATCCTGTGAAGAAGGAGACATCATGTCTGAGGCCCCAGACAATTTTTTCTTGTTGTACTTAAGCATGAGTTTACATGGCGAGAGAGGACTTGTTAGGAAAAAGACTTTATCTGCAGTAGGATTGGGCCATGAAAGGATACCCTTCTTGTCTACACAACACAGAGCAGTCATGCTACCCAGGGCTTGAACAACGTTAGCAGACCTCCAAAGTGTCCCCTCCTTATTCTTAAGAAGACCAATGACAGATTGAAAGGTCTCTTTCCATGTCATCGTGTCACTTCCAGTCACGAGAAGATTATCATTGACATCAGATCCGACCTCCGTGTCAATATCATCGAATGGATCTACTCCATCTTTTCCACTAATTAATTTGCTAAGTCTACCTGTTGGGCCATCAGAAGAGGAACATGTCCCTGCACTACTCTTTGGGTCATCTCGTGATGGACAGAGATATAAGATGTGAGAAACACCCATTGCATTGAGAACAATCCATGAGATGGGCAGCGCAAACGGAACTAAAGGGAAGATGACGAGAGACATTCTATGAAGAGTTCGGTTCAGTTCTGTCCATGTGACCTTGGAATCCTTGTCCCTGAAGTGAGAATACCGTGTAAAACAGACAATCATGAGAAGGAAGGCAGCCAAAGGAATAATTATTTGTTCAATGTATTCTCGGATGATGCCATGTCTTTCCTTGTCATAAAGAGATCTCGGACGAGTCCAGGATCCTTCCAAAGATAACTTCAAGCCATTTAGGAAGGGGGTCTCCATCATTACAAACTTGACCGGAGAGACCATCTGCCTAAACCTCGCTCCAGTGAAGTCGGGAGGGACTACGTCGACCATGGGAACAAAGAGTTCTCCAGTCTTCAAGATCAATGAAGATGGAGACTTTGCATGGTCAGGTGGTCCTACTGGTTCGAGGTTTTGGCAGAGACCAGGGGCAGGGGTTCCTGGACAGAGTTTGATTACATCGCCCTTAACCAGTAAAGGAGTAGGTAAGTTGACCGTCTTTCCATCTCTAAATGTCCACTGCAAAGTAATACATGGAGAATGAGGCAGATAAAGTTGGGGGAAGAACTTTCCTGAAGTCCATGCTTCCATGTCGGATGACACGTTCAAGAGGTCAGAGATTCTAGAGGCCAAGTATCTTGCCTTATCATGCAACTCCTGGTGGTATTTATTTGTGTCCCATCCAATGACTGTCACGTTGATAATCAGTACTGCAACAACAAGAACAGATTGTCCTAAACGAGACACATCATAGGTTTCAAAGAATGAGGTCACAAAGAAGACTGCACAACAGAATCCAACCAAAATAGATGGCCATCTGAAGGTGGAAGACATTGAGTTGTGCGAAAAGGCATCGGATGCCAGGATGTCCATCCCTGTTTTCCATGGATTCGACAGGAACAGGATGCCAATTGGTTCTCAATCTCCTGACGTAACCGGTCCAGGGCTTCAGTCGAACTCAATCCTTCCTCAGGAGTCATTTTAGAGGAATCATATGTAGTCAACGAACAACTTCTTGGCTGACATACGTCCTTCAATTCGCGTGACAGACAAGGTTATGGTTCTCGAAATGGTTTCTGACATGATCATGTGAAACAAAGTCAACAGAAGCAAAGAGACTGCGCGATTTATTTGAAAGAACAGACTAGAACTATTGTTAGAACTCGTTAGAAAAGTTAGAAATCGATCGACATTTGAAACAATAACTGATTAAAAATAAGAAAAAAGAGAAGAGTAAATCCCCTGTTATCTAGCCATTAATTATGACTCAACTAGACATTCTTTTATTAACAAGTCAAGCAAAGAACTTTAGTCATCTACATCAGTGTCGTCATCGTCTCGCTTGACAGACTGTTGGTTTGAGTACATGTCTGCCACTTGAGAGGAATTAGTAGCCTCATGAGGCTTCTTGTCGGGACGAATTCGTTCGAAACTGGGAAATCGAAGTGAAATGCCCTTCTTTGGGTCAACAAGACCTCGGGCAGCGAGATGTCTGGGAGAGATAGATAAGTCAGCACACTTGACCTCCCACACTTGAACAGCATCCAACCAGACATCAGGACGAACACCTTCATCCCAAATATAATATGACTTCGGCTGAGGAATGATATGGTCTTTCAAGAAATTAGTATGTTGCTCGAGGTCTTCGTCTTTGAATCCTGTTCCGATCTTGCAGATGGTTTGATACTCTTCCTCTTCAGGGTTATAACATGCCAATAAGAAACCACCGTAGTTTCCAGTTCTCTTGCCTTTTCCATACCAGGCTCCAATGACCACCAGATCCAAACTGTCTCCGACCCCTTCGAGATAGTCTTTCTTGAGTTTGAGCCAGTTCCGTGACCTGTGAGCGATCTCATAGGTCGCATCATCATCAAGACACTTGACCATAAGTCCTTCACACTTGTCTTTGACAGCGACATCAATCATCTCTTGAATCTCTTCCGTTGAAGTGACATCTGCCCCCTGAGCTAAGGAAAAGACACCTTCTGAAGTGGTAAAGGTCTCTTGAAGCAGAGCCCTTCTCTCTCGTAAGGGCTTCTTGGTCAACGATTCTCCATTCAAGTAGAGCATGTCGAAGGCAAAGATACAGACCCGCACTTTAATGTCCTCTTCTTTCACGTCCTTCCTCTTTCGAGTCGAGAGTACTTGGAAAGGTAGGATCTTCTTGGTTTCTCGATCCCAAGCAACTGCTTCAGTATCTAAAATGAAACTCGAAACCCCTTCACTTTTTACTGCTGAAACGGCAGCAATAATGTCAGGATATTTTGAAGTGTTGTTTTCTTGGTTTCGACTGAAGACATGGATTTCTCCAGTCTCTGTCAAGTGGATCTGAGCCCTCTCGCCATCGTACTTGTATTCACAAGTAAATAAGTTGTTCTCGAACCGACGAAGGACCTCCTCAACACCTTTGGATGGATGAGCGAGCATTGGTTTGAGAGGAATCCCTGGAGTAAGTTTGCATTTCTTCGGAAGAGCCGTGATTCCTTCCTCCAGGATGACATCGACAATCTTCTCGAAGTTAGGACATTCACAGTAGGCTTCTTTCAAAAGATCAACGGCCTTGAGACACTTGGCCTTCCATTCTTCGGAAGACCTTGATAGCTTTGGGTTCTCATAAACGGCAGAAGCCTGGCCGATGGCATTTATGAGAGACTGTTCTGCGAGACCAATCCTTAGTTTGCCTGCTAATGATCGAACCAAATACTTAGCCTCGCAATCTTGACAGGAGACAATCAAGCTCTTGATTTTGTCCGTCTTCTTAGTCATGGATGAGTGTCCAGTCATGAGAGCGATCTCTTTCAGTCTGTCATACACAGTCCTGACAGATAACTTGGGAGGGACCCTTCCAAAGACAGTTGGCTGTTTGGATCTGCTCGACTCGGCCACCAAACCAATGTCTCCCTTTTCCTTGACATCGGACTTTACTTGAGCCAGACTTCTTCCTGTGGCCTCGGCCAGAGCTTTGAGGATGATACTGTCACCCACACCCAACTCAATGCCTTCGTAGTCCGGAGCCAATTTGTTGGAACAGAGATAAATACATGAAGAGGTTTCCTTTGGACTCAAGATCATGACTGAAGAGAGAAAGTTACTGAGGATCTCAATCATTCTCAGTCTCGAGGACTCGTGTTCAATGGCTTCCAAAGTACGAGCACAAGCCATGTATGGTACGTTGGTTCCCTGAGACCACACGGCATCCTCTATTGGATCGTACTCGCTCTTGTTGGGTCCATAGCTAGAGATGTCAAAGTTCTCTCTGCTTTTCTTTACAGGACTGGATTCTGATTCAGAATCACTAGACCTCTTCAAGACTTGACTGCTCTTCTCTCCACTTTCTTTGGAACATAAGTTATTTCCGTTCTCTTTAGAATGTCCATTGGATGTAGATATCTTCTTCTTGAAGAAGTCGGCGATGGAAGGAGTAGTCATGATCCTGGAAGTGAATGAAGAATAAAATCTCGAAGTCAGTCTGGAAGAGAAACTGCTCGTAAACATACCTTTATAAGACGTTCCCGCCTCCTCCTCATCAGGGAACTTGGATTCATTTCAGAGGACTTTGGTCATGAATTGCGCATCAGAATCATTACAAAAAGTTTGTTTTTCACGTTTAATTTAAAATCACGAGAGAAAATTGGATCTCCATTCTCTTTCTCTCATTCTTCACATCCTCTCATCACTTTCTTTTCCTCTCTCATCTTCGCTTCTCATTCTCGGTGGTCTCATCCAAGAAAGCACTGATTTGAACCTTCGAAACCAATTCAACTTGATCTGTGCACGGATTGTCGGCCTCTCCCAGTTCGTCATCCCATTCTTTATGCACCAGTCTTCGAGCTCTCAGTGTATCAAGTGAAGATTGAGACTTCTGTCTGGGTTTGAACAGCGAAGAACTTGGGTCCAGTCTTCGAGCTCTCAGTTTCTCGATCGAAAGTACTTTCAAATCCTTGGCTACAAGGGATCCAGCTACACTTAGTTCCTTGGGTTCACTTGGCTCCTTAGGTTCAATGGGTTCAGCTTCGAAGCCAAATTCCTTGGATGGTACGACAAGCTCCTTGGCTTCAAAAGGTTGTTCTCCGAGAATGGTCTCCTTTGCCTGTTCAGCTTCAGAGACAAACTTCCTGGCTTCCGTTGGTTTCTTGACGTCGACTGACTTCTTGGTCTTGGGAACATCGACCACAAAGTACTTGACATTGTCTGTCGAAGACTGGATAAGTTCCTCTACTTGAGCTTCGTCGACAATGAAGTACTCGTCCATTTCCTCGACCACTTCTTGTAGGGTCACAGTCACGTTGAGTCCTTTTTTCTTGTGTTTGTTCAGTAGTGCTAAGACTTCGGGTGGGATCTCTTCATCTGCCATCGTGTTCACAAGAGTATCGTGTTCTCAGGACGAAGAATGGAAAGAAGAGACGTTGAATATATCTCGCGCCAAATGAAGCCAACCAAGAATGTAACTAATCATATCATATCTCGCGCCAGATATTTTATTCCAAATTTTTCATTCCTTTCACTTCTCCAACACATTTACGTGAGATTTCAAAGTCTTCCAACAGAAAGTAACGTCATGTTGAGAAGGAGGGATGAAGTCGAACTCATCGATGGCATCTGTGCAGGATGTTTCTTCATCGGGATCTTCGTGCTCAGCATCATGTTCCTTCTGCCGAATAATCGAAGGAACCAAGTTATCGTCGTCGAGAATGAGATGAACAGTACTCGAGTGGACGAGATTCAGCCACAATTAGAACCACAATTAGAACCACAATTAGAACC
>Ga0157374_10003378_pt1 | contig 13410 bp, 11 predicted proteins | sample M25metaG_FD_115308 | JGI IMG/M metagenome (GOLD analysis project Ga0157374, IMG submission 115308) | Miscanthus rhizosphere microbial communities from Kellogg Biological Station, Michigan, USA - M2-5 metaG | ecosystem: Host-associated > Plants > Roots > Rhizosphere > Soil | place: USA: Michigan...
AGGCGAGGGCACAACGGGCAAGATAGATCTGCCAAATCCAAAAGGACCGTCAATATGCGAACGGCGGCTAACTTAGTCCCTACATGGCGCCCGCGCCGGACGCAAGTTTACGGACCGGGCCGCGACGGCCGAAGTCCTGAAGGGAGCCCATAAAAAAACCGAATGGATTTTAGATATCGAGCAGACGTCCGGAACCTTGTGCGGACAGTATGGCAGTACTAAATCATTCATGGGCGCCTGGCATGGTCGAAGTGAAACGTGACTCGAGGACAACCATTCCTGATACTGTTGGGCCTCGTAATTAATGACTCATCTAGATTTGCATATCATTATGATCCGACGACTTTAAAAGCCAGACGGCGAAAAGGATGCCTAGAACATTTCCAGTCACCAACCGCAGAACGATCTGCGCATTCGTTGATGAGACTAATCCCTAGAAAAATGGCCCCGAAAAAGTAACCCTAGCAGTGCTAGCAAGCTAAGCGGATATGTCAATTTGAAAAGCTCGCGAGGGCGCGCCAGCGTGGCCCGCAGGCCGATGATGAAACTTGCGAAGAGCGCGATATCAATGCGCCACAATATTGCCGGAGCGCAGTGAACGCCTGGGTGTCGCCGATAACGGAATGGGTGCAAAGAAGACGGTCAACAAACAGATGACGCTATGTGCTAGGAGTGCTGGGACGAGTTGATGCGCGGCGAAGGCATCTGTGATTGTCTCCCATCCATGCGTTGCTTAGTCTCGGCTCGGTGCTGGTGCACCAATTGAAACGAAATACTTCCTTTGAAACCAAAGCGACACATTCACCAGGCCGATCATAACCGGCACTTCGACTAGCGGCCCGATGACCGCCGCAAATGCAGCGCCCGAGTTAATACCGTACACAGCTACAGCGACGGCGATGGCCAGTTCAAAGTTGTTGCTTGCTGCTGTAAAAGAGAGGGTCGCGCTCTTCTCGTAACTGGCGCCCAAACGCATGCTCATAAAAAACGAAAAAATAAACATCAGCACAAAGTAGACCAGTAACGGGATGGCAATACGCACGACATCGAATGGGATGCTGATGATCAGCTTGCCTTTGAGGCTGAACATGACAACGATTGTGAAGAGCAACGCGACCAGTGTGATCGGCCCAATCTTCGGCACGAAATAGGTGTGATACCAATCTTTTGAAACAAAACGCAGCATAATGACGCGGGTCAGTACACCGGCGATGCAAGGTATGCCCAAATAAATGAAGACACTTTCTGCTATCTGCTTGATGGAGATATCGATCACGGAGCCGGTCAGTCCGAACAATGGCGGCAGTACCGTGATGAACAACCATGCGTAAACGCTAAAAAAGAGCACCTGAAAGATGGAATTGAAGGCGACGAGGCCGGCGGCATACTCCGTTGAACCCCTGGCAATCTCGTTCCAGACAATCACCATGGCAATGCAGCGGGCCAAGCCGATCATAATGAGCCCCACCATGTATTCGGGTTTGTCGTGCAAGAAAATTACCGCCAGCACGAACATCAGTACCGGACCGACGATCCAGTTCTGCACAAGTGAGAGTCCCAATACCTTCTTGTCTCGAAATACGTCGGGCAGTTCTTCGTAACGCACCTTGGCAAAAGGCGGGTACATCATGAGGATGAGCCCCACCGCGATGGGGATATTGGTCGTTCCTACCTGGAAGCTGTTTATAAAGACCTCGATACCCGGGACCGAAAAGCCCAGGCCTACACCGAGCGCCATGGCGGCAAAGATCCAGACCGTCAAATACCTGTCCAGAAACGAGAGTCTTTTGGTTACGGCGCTCATTGGTAGTCGTCACAAAAGCTGGCACGGATTGTTGCTAATGTACACGAGACGCAAGCGCACGACGCCGGAACAGCGCTCCAGTACGCCTCGCGTGCGCGTTCCCGCCGTTGTAAAAGCTGGTCGTCTTCCTCGGTCTAAATGCTGAGATGGTCAACCGCCGATGTGGCCCCACCATGGAAATTGGAAATTGACTCGGACGTCTTCCAACATGCACGTCGCGCAATCAGTCCTGAGCACTGTTGGATACTGGGCAACTATGCCCAATAAAGGCGTATTATTTTTCTCGCTATCATTCAGATGCCATCCTTCCAACACTTGATCAAGATCAAATAAATGCATGCTCGACTGCGCCTAAACTGCTTGCAGTGACGCTGCGGTCCTAGCGACCGCAATAAGTCGCACAATTCCTCACGAAGCTACCATATGAACGAGCTGGCAGACGCGGGCGCTCTTATTCCCGCATTAAGCGATGCGCTAAAACGGACCTCATCCGTCATTCGGTCGGTCCGAAGAATTTGGTCGCTCGAGGCGGAACCACGAGCAATCATGGCTTGCTCTTTGCCCCGCGCGCAGGGTGCCCGACCACAGCGAATTACTGCCCTCTCGATTTGTGTTGATCCGGGATGAAGAGCGGCCAATGCTCGTCCGAATCTCTCTGCGGCGCGCACGTAAGACAAGTTGGATGAAGAGATAGTCGTGGGAATGCGACCTCGCGATGCTGCGCTGTGCCGGCGTTCATCGGCTTTGTCTAAGCGGGCATTCGCTGGGCGCCACGTTCTCTTTTCTCGTTGCCCCCTGTGATCAACGGAGTCGCGCTGATGGCCGAGACGCAAGAGCTGACGCCGGTGCATGACCTGCAATTCTGGTCATTGTCAGGTGAACGTGTTGCGCTGTCCGGGCACATCGCGCTGAAAGAGACCGCACATAGGGAGACGATGCTTGCCGCCGTGCAAACCATGCCGCGCGAACGCTTCGGCATCCAGCGCCTTACGCTGCAACCTGAACCTGCCGAGATCACAGGTTTGGCATGAGCGCTCCGCCAGCGGCGCGCCCGAGCGTCGCAGTGCTATGTGCTCGCGAGCCGATTGGCCACGTGGTCGAAGTGCACGGGCCAGTGGTGGATATCGGCTGCGAAACGTTGCCGCGGGTGCATCGAGCACTGGAGGTGACCATCAAAGGTGCAACCTCGATGCTAGAGGTGCTCCACCATCTCCATGCGCACCAGGTCCGTGCGATTGCCCTGCATCGTACCGCTGGACTGATGCGTGGCACGCCCGTGTTCGACAGTGGGGCACCACTGCGCGTGCCTGTATCCGTCGAATGCCTCGGCCGCCTAGTCGATGCCTTTGGAGCGCCACTGGATGGCGGGCCGCCACTCGCGTCGAATGAGTTTCGTAACCTGCTCGCACCTCCACCACTACTGTCCAACACTCTACCTTCAAGGGACATTCTGGAGACCGGAATCAAGGTCATCGATCTTTTGTGCCCGTTTATCCGCGGAGGCAAGACCGGTCTTTTCGGCGGCGCTGGCGTGGGCAAGACAGTGCTCATCATGGAATTCATGCAGGCAGTAGCGTCCCTGCACAGCGGCGTGTCGGTATTCGCCGGCGTGGGCGAGCGCATCCGCGAGGGCCATGAGTTGTGGCACGAGATGCGCGACAACGGCACGCTCGCGAACGCGCTACTGGTATTCGGCCAAATGGATGAGTCGCCCGGAATACGCTTTCGCGTCGGGCTCTCCGCACTCACGTACGCCGAATTCCTGCGCGATAGCCTCGGCAAGGAGGTGCTGTTTCTGATCGATAACGTGTTCCGCTTCGTGCAGGCCGGCTCCGAGGTGTCGGGGCTGCTGGGACGCATGCCCGCCACGGTCGGCTACCAGCCTACCCTGTCCTCGGAAGTGGCAGAACTCGAAGATCGAATCGTGTCAAGCCGGCGGGGCAACATCACCTCGGTGCAAGCCATCTACGTGCCGGCGGACGACATGACCGATCCCGCTGTCGGCGCCATCCTTGCCCATCTTGACACGCGGGTGATCCTATCCCGCGCCCAAGCGGCCAAAGGTATATACCCGGCAGTCGACCCACTCGCCTCCGGTAGCAATCTCATGGACCGGCAGTTTCTTGGCAACCAGCATTACAGCGTCGCTCAAAACGTGCGCGAGCACCTCGCGCGCTATCGCGAGCTGGAAGACATCATCACCATGCTCGGCATTGAAGAGTTATCGGAAGCGGACCGGCTGGTCGTGCAGCGCGCTCGCAGGTTGCAGCGCTATCTGACTCAGCCTTTTCACGGCATGACTTCGCAGAACGCCGCGCAAGGCGTATCTGTGCCGCTGGCGCGGACGCTCGTCGATTGCGAGGCATTCCTGCGCGGCGAATATGACGGCTTGCCCGAAGAGCGCTGCTACATGCGCGGCGGCATGAATGACGCAGCAGCATGAACACCTTCGCCGTGTATCTGCTCGCCGCCGACCGTTATGAGCGCATCGATGGTGTCGCAAGCTTCGTAGGCGAGGACAAAACGGGCAGTTTTGGTCTGCAGGCACGGCACGACCGTTTCATGACCGTGCTCACCTTCGGCCTTGCGCGGCTGCTGTTGGCAGATGGGAGCCGCGAATACTTGGCATTCCCCGGCGGACTGGTGTATTTCGTCGATAACGAACTACGTATTTCCACGCGGCGATATCTGCGGGACACCGACGTCGCGCGCATCAGCCGCGCTCTTACGCAGGAACTGCTCGAAGAGGAGCAAGCGCTGGAGCAGACACGGCGCAAACTGCATCGCCTTGAAGCCGAAATGTTGAAACGCCTAGCGCAGGTTGGACGGTATTGAGTCAAATGCAAAACGGCGAGCGTTTGCGACAGAACATCGAGAAACAGGCAACGCGCATGACGCACGCAGAAAACGAGCGTCCGACCCTGCTCGCCCAAACCGTGTTTCTCGGCACGCTGGCGATGTTGTTCGTCCTGCCCGTGGTGGGCGGGGCCTATCTCGGCCACTGGATCGACAGTTTGCAAGCCGGCTATTCGTATCGCTGGACCATAGGCCTGATCATGATGGGACTTATCGTCGGGGGCTTCAACGTGTATCTATATATTCAGAGGCATTGAAGCCGAATGGGAAAGCCGGAGCTTCTCGAGCTCCTCGCCTTTCATGTGGGGCCTGTACATATAGGCGCCACTGTGCTGACCACCTGGCTGCTTATGGCGGCGCTGGCGGGTTTGTCTTGGCTTGGCACACGAAGCATGAGCGTCGAGGCGCCCTCGCGTCTGCAAACAGCGCTGGAAGGCACTATGCTCGCTTTGCAGGCGGCCATCGAAAGTGCAGCGCCCAGCCACGCTGCACGCCTTCTTCCTTTTGTCGGTACCCTGTGGCTGTTCATCGCCGCCGCAAACCTCGTGGGCCTCGTGCCGGGCCTGCGATCCCCCACGGGGGATCTGTCGCTGACCGTGGCGCTGGCCACGCTGGTATTTCTTTCGGTGCACTGGTTCGGTATCCGCATCGACGGCCTCAAAGCGTATCTGCGCCATTATCTCGATCCCAACCCGATCCTGGTTCCGTTTCACCTTCTGGGTGAGATCACCCGCACTCTAGCGCTGGCCGTTCGTCTGTTCGGCAACATGATGAGTTTGGAGATGGCGGCGCTGCTGCTGCTGCTGGTCGCCGGATTCCTCGCGCCAATACCTCTTTTGATGCTGCACATCGTCGAAGCGCTAGTGCAGGCGTACATTTTCGGGATGCTGGCGCTAGTCTATGTGGGTGGCGCCCTGCAATCCCGTGAACTTGAAAGAAGGATTACTTAAATGGACAAGATGGCTTGGTTTACTTTGCTTTCTACCGGTGGCGCGCTTGCAGCCATCGCCTTCGGCGTGGTCTTTCCGGCACTCGCCATGGGACGGGCCATCGCACAGGCGCTGGATTCCCTCGCGCGTCAGCCGGAGGCCGAGAAGTCCATCACGCGCACCCTGTTTATCGGCCTGGCGATGATCGAGTCCCTGGCGATCTACGTGCTCGTGATCGTGCTCATCGTGCTGTTCCGTAATCCGCTCCTCGAATACCTGCTCAAGTAGGCGCATTGTGCAACTCGACTGGACAACCTTCGGCCTCGAAGCGCTCAATTTCGTAGTGCTGGTGTGGTTACTAAAACATTTTTTCTATCGCCCGGTGCTCGCGATCATCGAAGCGCGGCGGGCCGCAACAGCGAAGACGATCGCGGACGCCCAGGCGGTGCGCCGCCAAGCCGAAGAATTGAAGAGTGAATACCAGACGCACCTTGCGAACGCGGACGAGAAGCGTGCGACGGCCAAGGCGCAGCTCGACGAAGAGATCGCCGCAGATCGAGTGCGGCGCCTCGCCGCCCTGGCGGCGGAAATAGACGACGAACGCAAGAGGCGCAACGTGCTGGAGGCAGGTCAACGCAGCGAGCTTGAACTCGCCATGGAGCGCAAGGCAATGACCATCGCCGCTCGTTTTTCGACGCGCCTGCTGGAACGGCTCGCCGGCCCCGAGCTTGAAGCGAAGCTCGCAGATTTTGCCCTGAGCGAATTGGACGGGCAGAGACCTGACAAAGTGGGAGCGCTGGGCGCCGCCCTGAGGGGTTCAGGAGGAACCATCAAGGTGCTCAGCGCCTATCCGCTCGACGAGACACGTCGCGCCGCCTTCACCCGAACGCTGAGCGCCTTGGCAGGCCGGCAAGTGGCGGCCAAGTTCGAGGAAGACGTCGTGCTCAAGGCAGGCGTGTGCATCATGGCCGGGTCGTGGGTGCTGATGGCTAATCTGCGCGATGAACTCAGTTTCTTTGCCGGCACATTCGACCATGGCGCCTAAAGCCGGGCTGCTGGAGCGCCTGGCGCAGCGGGTGGACGACTACCGTTTCACGTTACGCCTGGGCGAGAAGGGACGCGTCGCTTCAGTCGGCGATGGCATCGCCTGGGTCGATGGTCTGCCCTCCGCGGCGGTGGATGAGATTCTGCATTTTGGAGATGGCAGCCGGGGACTTGTGTTTGAACTTCAGAAAGAGCGCTTGGGAGTGGTGCTGCTCGATCCGGCGGCGGACGTTTCCTGCGGCTCGCTCGTCTCGCACACCGGCGAGCGACTCGAGATCGGCACTGGCGACGCTCTGCTTGGGCGCATCATCGATCCACTTGGTAAGCCGCTGGATGGGCTTGCACTGCCCGAGCCGGACGGATTCTGCGCATTGGAGGGGCCTTCGCCGCCGATCGTCGCCCGCGATTTTGTAAATCGTCCGCTCTATACCGGCATCAAGGTGGTGGACACATTGATTCCGATCGGCCGCGGCCAGCGTCAGCTGGTCATCGGCGATTCAGGAACCGGCAAGACCTCGCTCTGTGCGGATATCGTCGTGGCGCAAGCTGGACAAGACGTTAAATGCGTGTACGTCATGATCGGGCAAAAGCGCTCGGAAGCGGCAATGGTGATTGACCTCCTGCGTCGCCACGGAGCACTGGCCTACACTACAGTCGTTGTAGGCGAGGCCACTGCGACACCCGGCATGAAGTATCTGGCGCCCTTCGCCGGCTGCGCAGTCGCGGAAGGCTGGATGCGGCGCGGTGAAGACACCCTGGTGATATACGACGATCTCACCACTCATGCCCGCGCTTATCGGGAATTGTCATTGCTTATGCACCGCCCGCCGGGTCGCGAGGCTTATCCCGCTGACATTTTCTACCTCCATGCACGTCTGCTCGAACGTTCCACTCGCTTGGGGCCGCAACACGGCGGCGGCAGCATGACTGCGATACCCATCGTTGAAACCGAGGAAGGCGAGATCGCCGCGTACATTCCCACCAACGTCATCTCTATCACTGACGGTCAGATCTATTTGGACCGACGACTCTTCGCCGTTGGTGTTCTGCCTGCAGTGGACGTGTCACTGTCGGTTTCTCGCATCGGCGGCAAGGCGCAGCACCCGCACATCAAGGAAGAGGCGGGGCGGATGAAACTCGACTATCTGCAATTCCTCGAACTGGAGATCTTCACTCGTTTTGGCACCAAGCTCGAAGCAGGCACCGACACCAAGATTAGGCGCGGCCGGATACTGCGCGAAATACTCAAACAGGAACGCTTGAGCCCGATGGGCGCACCCTTCCAGCTTGCTTGGATGCTTGCCTTCAACGAGGGACTGCTCAATGCATGCACGCCCCAGTCTCTGCCCGACGCGTTGCATAAAATTCTCAGTGGACTTACACGCGAGCCCCTGCTCCTGGATGCGACGCGGGGGGAATGGTTGGCCAGACTAGAAAACTGGCTTGGGGTCATGCCATGAGCGGGCTCGCGGAACTCTCGGAGCGCTTTATCCGGTTCAAGGAGATCAGCGACATCATGACGGCCATGAAAAGCCTTTCGCTGGTGGAGACGCACAAGCTCGCGCGCTTTATCGAACACCAGCGCCGTATGCTCGCAAACATTGCGGCAGCGGCGTCGGATTTCCTGCATTTTTTGCCGGCCGCCGCGAGCGAAAAGCAACCGACGATCCTGTTACTCATCGGCTCCGAGCGCGGCTTTTGTGGCAACTTCAATGAGCGCGTCCTTGCGGGGCTCGAAGCTCTTCCGCAGTGGGAAACCCCCCTCACGCTGCTGACCGTCGGCCAACGCCTGGGGGCGAAACTGGAAGCTCATCCCAGTGTGGTCGCCAACCTCGAAGGGGCGACGGTGACGGAAGGCGTCCCCGCCGTGCTGAATCGTGTGATGGATGCGTTGCACGCCACCAGCACGGACATTTCGGCTCACGGCGCGGCGCTTTACAGTCTCGCGCATGCTGCCGACGGCGAGATCGAACTCAAGCGCGTGTTGCCACTCGCACCGCCGCAACCACCTCCACTCTCTCATCCGCCGCGCTTGCAGCTTCCACCAGCCGAGTTTTTTGCGGAATTGCTCGACCACTATTTGCTAGCCGTGCTCCATGGATTGCTTTATGAATCGCTGGCTGCGGAAAACCGCCAGAGACTCGCGCATATGGAGCATGCGCTCCACCGCCTCGAGGAACGCGTCGCCCGCCTCGCGCTCAAGCGCAACGCCCTGCGGCAAGAAAAAATCATAGAAGAAATCGAAGTCATACTATCCAGCGAACAGGCATTTGCCAAGGCCAATTGACGGCGAAATAACATTCACGGGCTAGACGTTTCGAAGACGATCCCGATATGCGTTATGTGCATATAACAGCGACGGACAACTGTTCGGGCGAGCGATCTTGATGGACTACACGTAGTCGCCGCGAACGCATAGTCACGCAGTAAGGATGTGATTCTCCTGCTTAATGCCGCACTGATGCATGCGAATCCTATCGCGCAGATCGTTCTCGGATTCTCGCGCAGTCGAAATGCTGGGGGGATGAGCTGGCGGATGATCGAACCGGAGCGATGTGCTTGCGGCAGTCTTTTTGCCGTCGCGCGGGTGGAAGGACATAGCGATAAAGTTATTCCCATGCGGCGTGCCGACGGAAGAACCGTCGATTGTTCCCGTCGCACTTACGACGTCATCGAAGAATGTATGGAGTCGCGCCCGTTTCAGCTTCGTAGAAATAGGAGCCGACATGCTGAACCCGCGCATCGATATGAGGCGCGATACTGACGGCACGACACTCGGGGATTGCGCCTGTAGCGCGACTACCTTGATGCGCAGTAGCTATCGAACGTGTCGATTCTCGGCGACGCTCGGCCAGTCGCAGTCAACGCAAGTAGCGGTAATTTGCAGCGCGTCATCGTAAACGCATGAAGAGGTCGTTCCAACTGTTTGTGCGGTGTGAAATACGTTGTCGGGAGAGTCCTCGACTCCGACGACGTTGCCCTCCGTCGTCTGGGCGGTTTCGAGGTGCCGTTGCGCGTCGAGTTCCGGGACGCTCGACGCAGCGAAGAGCAGAACGTGGTATCGCCCGTCTCTTTAGGTCGGTGGCTTGTAATCTGCTTCGAGCAGCTTGGCCTGTGCCGCGGCGAGCCGTGCGACGGGTACGCGGGGGCCGGAGCATGACACGTAATTGATACCGGTGTAGTGGCAGAAGTGGATCGAAACTGGGTCACCTCCGTGCTCGCCGCAGATTCCGATCTTTAAATCAGGCCGCGTCTTGCGGCCGTCGTCGACGGCCATCTTCATGAGCTGGCCGACGCCCTTGATGTCCAGCACTTCGAACGGATTGTCCTGCAGAATGCCTGATTCGGTGTACGCAGGCAGGAATTTGTTTTCCGCGTCCTCGCGGCTGAAGGAAAAAGTCGCCTGCGTCAGGTCATTGGTGCCGAACGAGAAAAACTCCGCATCTTGCGCCATGCGTCCCGCACGCAAACAAGCTCGAACGACTTCGAGCATGGTACCGAACTTGAATTGAACGTCTATGCTGTGCGTTAGCTCTACAATTTTGTGAATGCGCTGCACGTAGCCGTGGATGCGCTTCAATTCTTCCACGGTGGCGACCTGCGGCACCATGATTTCGGGATAAATTTCAACCCCCTCCTTCGCGCATAGTGCGGCGGCTTCGAGGATCGCCTGGATCTGCATGGAGTAGATTTCAGGGTAGCTGATGCCAAGCCGCACGCCGCGATGCCCCAGCATGGGGTTTACCTCCTGCAGCGAGCGCACTTTTTTCAGAATCGCTTCCTTGCGATGGATCACATTCTCCTCGAGGTGCGATTCTTCGAAGATGTGCAGGCCCCCCACGAGCTTCGTCAGCCCATCGGCATACTGCTGGTACAGTTTCGGGTTTAGAAGCTTCAAGGTATCCGGCAGGTCTTTGAGCGCGCCGATGCTGTCGCGCAACTGGTGCAGATGTGCAATCTCCAGTTCAAGCTGCGCGGCCGTCGGAAGGAATTCGTGCATCGGCGGGTCGAGCAGCCGCACCGTCACAGGCATTCCCTTCATCGCCTTGAATATACCCTTGAAGTCGGCGCGTTGAATCGGGAGTAGGCGATCGAGTGCGGCTTGGCGCTCTTCCTGAGTTTCCGCGAGAATCATTTCCTGAACGATGGGCAGGCGATCGGTGCTATTGAACATACGCTCGGTGCGCACGAGCCCGATGCCTTTGGCGCCGAACTTGCGCGCGCGGGCGGCATCTTCAGGCGTATCGGCGTTGGCCATCACTTGCAGGCGTGCCACACTGTCCGCCCAAGCGAGCAGCGTTACCATTTCACCGGAGACCGTCGCCTCTACAGTCGGCACATCGCCGGCATAGACGTGCCCGCTGCCACCGTCGATGGTGATGACATCGCCCTCGTGCAGTGTGGTCTCGCCTATGGTCGCATTACGTGCCTGGTCGTTGATTACGATCTGCTCGCAGCCGGACACGCAGGGTTTGCCCATGCCGCGTGCTACGACTGCCGCGTGCGACGTCTTGCCGCCGCGACTGGTAAGGATGCCCCGCGCCTGGAAGAAACCGTGAATGTCTTCAGGCTTGGTTTCTTCACGCACCAGGATGATTTTTTCGCCAGCGCGACCGCGCGCTTCGGCGGTGTTGGCGTCGAACACGATCTTGCCCGAGGCGGCACCCGGCGATGCCGGGAGACCTTGAGCGAGCGACTTGCCGTGAAAAGCCGGCGATAACTGCGGCACCAAGAGCTGCTCGAGCATTATGGGCTCGACACGCAACAGAGCGCGTTCTTTACTAATAAGGCCCTCGTTGAACATTTCCACCGATGTGCGAACCATGGCGCGTGCGTTCATCTTGGCGTTGCGCGTCTGCAGGCAGTAAAGCCTGCCCTTCTCGACGGTAAACTCGAAATCCTGCACCTCGTGATAATACGACTCGAGCCGATTGTGCAATTCCATCAGCTGGCGATATACATCGGGCATTTCCTGTTCGAGTTCGGCGATGGGTTTCGGCGTCCGAATGCCGGCTACGACGTCCTCGCCTTGCGCGTTGACGAGGTACTCGCCATAGATCACGTTCTCGCCAGTTCCTGGATTGCGCGTGAAACCGACGCCTGTGCCTGAATCCGTCCCCATGTTGCCAAACACCATCGTGCAGATGTTGACGGCCGTGCCATTCGCCATCTCCGGTGTAATCCTGAACTGCTTGCGGTAATCGATCGCGCGCTTTCCCATCCACGAGTGAAACACTGCGCCGATCGAAATTTCAAGTTGTTCGTACGGATCCTGCGGAAAAGGCTTTCCGGTGTGACGCTGCACTAGCCCTAAATATTCGCCAGCAAGTTCCTTCAGTTGATCGTCGCTAAGATCCAAGTCGTTGCGCGCACCGAATTTGCGTTTGACAGACGACATACGCTCGTCGAAGTGCTCGTCGGCGACGCCGAGCGCGATCTTTCCGAACAGCTGGATAAAGCGCCGATACGCGTCGTAGGCAAACCGAGGATTCGCAGTCTGTTTAATCAGCCCGTTTAATGACGACTCGTTAAGTCCGAGGTTGAGAATAGTATCCATCATGCCGGGCATTGACATGGCGGACCCGGAACGCACGGATATCAGCAGCGGGCTGTCCGCGCTGCCGAAACCTTTGCCCGTCTTCTTTTCTAGCGCCGCCATATGGCGCCGGACATCGTCCATCAATCCCGCGGGCAACTGGTTTTTTTCCAGATACGCAAGACAGGCTTCGGTGGTCAGCGTGAAACCGGGCGGTACGTTAAGCCCGATCTGCGTCATCTGGCAGAGGTTAGCGCCCTTCCCACCGAGGAGCACCTTGTTCTTGCCGTCACCTTCGTTGAAGTCGTAAATGTATTGCACCGTGTATCGCTTGCCGCTAATGGCGACGAGGTTCGCTTCCTTCATGGTGGCCTCCTTATGGCAGCGGAATCTTTGTCAGGTCAATGTAACCTGCACACCATCCTCTTTTAAGCCAACAGCCGACAAAAGAAAAGCGGATAGGTGAAGGCGAAAGCCTTGTATGCGATGACACGCACGATGGCGCACGACGCTTTTTGCCACGTGTAGCGCCTTGCACGGGCGACGAATTCGAGACGTATTCATCGCCTTTTATGGATACACATCACACAATGCTTCGCGCACGGTTCGCCGGACTCCATCTACGATACCGCTTACGAAAAACGATTGCGTGAAGGGTGACCACCCACGTGAATACGGTACATTATTCAAATTACCGTTCGCGTAGCGAGATGCATTTGAGGTAGATCAACCTTGCCTGACTAACGGCAGGGCAACATGCGCATCTGCGAAAAGCGGTGCTGGGGCCGCGATTTTAAGCAACGGGAGTAGTCGCTGAAGCACTACGGACGCGCTGGTCAGGATTCTGAACAGCCCGCGCCTCAATCGCCGCTGAAATGAGCGGCGTGCGCGTCGCTGGCCGATTTCCGGTACTACGCTTGTGAGAGTTTCCAGCCGATCCAGTTAACAGCCGACCAATGACTGCGACATCATGCTGCTTGGCTGCTCATCGCTAGCGCTAGATTTTTCGACTGCTGTCATGTTTAGCAGTCGCTCTTCGGTTGTCGTATCAAGCGCACGGCCCAAATATAAGCTCCTGTCGCGACGATCTACGCGCAAAGACACACCGTGGACTCGCGGGCCAGGTTGCTCGCGGCTTTAATGCGGGCGGGCACGCGTTCGGCTACCGCTCCATCGAGTTCGAACAAGGCTTCCGCTTGGAAATCGATCCCGACCAAGCCGCGCGCGTAGTATGGATCTAC
>Ga0157374_10003382_pt1 | contig 13404 bp, 11 predicted proteins | sample M25metaG_FD_115308 | JGI IMG/M metagenome (GOLD analysis project Ga0157374, IMG submission 115308) | Miscanthus rhizosphere microbial communities from Kellogg Biological Station, Michigan, USA - M2-5 metaG | ecosystem: Host-associated > Plants > Roots > Rhizosphere > Soil | place: USA: Michigan...
ACCGCCACTGTGATCGCGCTTTCAGGACGCTACGAGCAGATCCTGAATTACGTCATTTCCGTGGATTTCATTTCCTTTGGCCTGACGGCGGCGTCGCTGTTTGTGTTCAGGCGAAAGGTAGCGGATTCAACTGAGAAGCTGTATCTGGCTCCGGGACATCCTTACACTACAGGGCTTTTCGTGCTGGCCTGCGCCGCCATTGTGATCACCACCGTCGCAACCTTCCCCGCGAATTCTGCCATCGGCCTCGTCATTCTGCTGGCCGGCTTCCCGGTATATTTGTACTGGAGCCGCAGTGCGCGGAAAAACCCTCCGGCACCCAACCTATGAGACATCGACATTCCGACTACATGCTGTGGGCCAAGACCCAGGGCCGCGCCAAGTACAATCTCGCGACCAGCGGCGTGGCTTCGTTTCCTCTGCGTGAGCTTCCGGTAACCATCGATCAGCTGGAGATCAACGGCGACAGCACTTATGGCTACGCTCCCCTACAGCACGCCATCGCGAAGAAATGCGCCGTCGATCCCGATTGCGTGGTGGCCGCAGCCGGGACATCTATGGCCAATCATCTTGCCATGGCCGCGCTGCTTGATCCCGGCGATGAAGTTCTCATCGAGCAGCCAACCTATGAGTTACTAACCTCCACGCTTTTGTATCTGGGTGCGGCGGTAAAGACTTTTGTCCGCGACGAAGACAACGGGTATGCACTCGATCCCGCAGAAGTTCGTCGTGCCATCACGCCGAAGACCAAATTGATCGTCCTCACCAACCTGCATAATCCCAGCAGCGTTCTGGCTTCCGACTCCGTGCTGCGTGAGATTGGCGAACTGGCGCGCAGCGTGGGAGCACGCGTGCTGGTCGATGAAGTTTATCTCGACGCGGTTTACACGAACACACCGACGACGGCGTATCTTCTGGGACCAGAGTTCGTCGTCACCAGCAGTCTGACCAAGGTTTACGGTCTGAGCGGCCTGCGCTGCGGATGGATCCTGGCAGAGCCCGATCTGGCGCGCGCCATGTGGCGGCTGAACGACCTGTTTGCCTCCATCCCGGCGCATCCCGCCGAATTGTTGAGTGTCGTCGCCCTGGAACATCTGGAGCAGATCCGCCAACGTGCGCGCAAAATTGTAGAAGCCGACCGCGTGCTCCTTGAAGACTTCATGGCAAGACAGCAAGGCATCTCCTCTCCCCGCACCGAATTTGGGACGACAGCCGTTCTGCGACTGGCGAAAGGCAACGTGGATGACTTCCTGGCCCGTCTGCACACCGATTATGAGACCTCAGCCGTGCCCGGACATTTTTTCGGACTGCCCAACCATTTCCGCATCGGCATGGGAGTGGACACAGAAATGTTTCGCGAAGGATTGCAAAGAATAAACCGAGCGCTAGGTTCCCCGTAGCGCCGGCGTCTCGCCGGCTGTCCGGCGGGCGTCCCGCCCGCCGCCCTGAATCAGCCTTCGTGAGTGAAAGCGAATTCGTCCGCCGTGTCATCATGAGGCGGCGGGACGCCGCCTCGACAGCCGGCGGGACGCCGGCGCTACAAGGTCAATCACGTTCAACCGGAGGCAGGGAACGCCGCGCTACCATCGGCGCATCCGGCGGGGCCTTGACCGGCAGCGGAATTTCGAGTGTGCCAATATGGCTGTCAGCCACGTCTTCTACTCCCAGTCGCAAGGCGACGCTCTTGACTGGAACATCGATTTCCTGATGCACGCGAACTCCGCCCAACTGGATGTCGCGAAATGTCTCCGGCTTGAGGTCGGCGGCTACCTGGCTGATCTGGCTCGCCACCAGGGTTCCCTCTTCGTCGAAAGCTGTCGCCATGAAATTGATGACATCGTGATACGTCCCATCCGGCATAGGGTTGAAGCGCAAATCTGCGGGAGTGACTGCATAGTCGATGGAATAAAGTTGCATCGCGACCGGCGCCGTTTCCCCCTTCCGCTTCTTTTTGGCGGCCTTGGCACTCAGGGCGGGCGCATCCTTCACCATCCTGGGCTGGCCCAGCGGAACTACCTTAGCTCCAAACACGATCTGTCTTGACTGGGGCGACCCCTGCTGCATGGCGGCCATGGCCAGGCTCGAAGCCAGATCTTTTTCCGGCCTGGCCATGACATGGGGATCGACTGCGTAGTAGCCGCTGCGATATGCCAGATGATACTTCTTCCCCGCGAGCGAAACTTTCACTTTGCGAAACGATCCGTCGTAGTTTTTGTTAGCGGGGGTATAAGAGAGCGCATAATAATTCGCGCCTTCCTCATTTGCCGCGTCGATCGCCTTGGCGATGCCGTTGGTGTTGTAGAAGGCGCGCCCGCCCGTTTCCGCGGCCAGCTTGTCCATGGTGGCGTGTTCCCCCATCTGGGCCAGGCCGAACTGGTCAGCCGAGGCTTGCATCGCGGCGATTGGCACGGCGTTGCTGGCATTTCGTTTGGCCCCGGGGAAATCTCCGCGTCCGCCTCCGCCTGCGGGTCCGGTCGGGGTTGACCCCTGCATGGACACGGGCGCGAGCGTGTCGTTGCTGGTGGCGCTGAACAGCGGGTCCGTCACCAGTCCCCGGACGTCCACCGGATACACCGCCACGTGGGCCTCGGCAAAAAGATTTGAGACCCGTTTAACATTCTCGCTGTAATTCCGTGCCTGAATGAAGGGGTCCTGCCCGCTGGTATCGGGAGAAATCCCCAGGGTGAAAGAACCCGATAACCAAACGAGGTTCTTGCGTCCCGGAATGCCGGACAGATAGCGCGCCAACTGGGCAAAGGCGTCCACGGTCACCATCATGCGCCGGTCTGCGTCCACGACCCGGGCCTCCGACTGCTGCAACTCAATCGCCTGCACGAAAAAATCCAGGTTGGGAAGAAATTTCGCCGTGGCCCGTCCTGCTTCCATCGAGATCGGTGCCGCATCGGAGTCGAGCACGGACTTATTCCGGAACGACGCTTTTTTGCCGTGGGCTGAGGCCAGCAGAATACTCTCGTCCCGGGTGAAACCCTGGATCATCTGGAGTTTGTTGCTCAGCGTGCACAGAGCAAATTGCGCATCCTGCGGCTTGGTCTTCAAAAACTTTATGAGTTGTGCCTGGGCATAGGATTGGTCTGCCATCGGGGTGTTGAGCAGATCGAGCAGGACCACGGTCACCGACCCAGGTTCCGACGGTTGCTTGTAATTGGAAAAGATATTCGGGGGAAGCTTTGGCGCGTCCTCTTCGGCCTGCTCCGAGGCCGGGGGCGGCGTCGGAGCCTTCTCCGGCGAATACTCACGGAACTGGCGCAACACCTGCGGCTTGCCATCTTCGCCGATGCTGAAATCACTCTGCCGCAGACCTTTCACTACGTGGCCCCTGGAGTCAGTCACGACCACGTCCAGCGCCACCACCTGGGTGCCGCTCCGAAAAGTCAACGTGGGCGGATCAGACTTTGCGCCGCTTTCGGTCCGCGACACCGCGCTCGCGGGCGCCGCAGAAACCGAAGGTGTTCCATTTGATCCAGGGGACGCTGCAGCTTTCGCCAAACTGTTGGCCGCGGGTGGAGGGGAAGCAGCGGTGGCGGGGTCCGGCACACCCGAATCGCCGGCGGCCGAAATCTCAATCGTTTCCGGAGCGGAATCCCCTTTGACCCGGTGCGGAGGCACATACAATCCGGGAGTATCGTCTTTGATCGCGAGATATTTCGTGCGCTCGTCAGCGGACATCTCCCGCAAGGAATAAATGTTCAGAGTAGTTGCTTGCAGGACTGCCAGTTGCCCTCCGTCCGGAGAGAGTGCGTAGTTCACTCCGTCCAGGACCGGCGTCTCCACTCGAACCGAAAGCACGGAACTGCCGCCCGCGGTATCGAAGACCTGCACGGTTTGTTCAAGGCCGTCCTGCTCAGCGCCATTTCCGCCCGCAGGCGCGGCGTCTGACAGGACCGTGAGCGAACTGGCGGCGAAGCGGCTGCCGTCTTCACTGACGGCTACCGCCGGAGTGTAACGGCACTCGCTCCAGCGCTGCTTCCACAAGTGAGTTCCGGTCACCGTGAAGGCGCTGACGATATAGTCATTTCCTGAGAGCGAGCAGCGGCCAACCAGCATGGTATTTGCGCTGCTGTAAAGAATGTTGGGCGGACGCCGCGCTTTCACCCTCGTGATATTGACGCGATCGCGCACCGCTGGGCCAAAGCGCACCAGCCACACTCCCCCGTAATTCCTGACATCGGAAAAACCTGAATCGGTGGCCTGCAGATTGATCGTGCCCTGCGACTCCATGACGCGTTGCACGGCCATGGATCTGGAATCGAGGAAGGTAATTCTCGCCCGGACTTTGTCCCTTGCCTGTTTGTCGTTTGCCGGCACTTTCGTTTCCGTGATGATCTGCTTTCCACCCGGTGTGACCGACACCCAAAGCAGTTCCTGGGGAGAATCGAGAACCAGCTTTTCTTCAAGGTCGGCGTTGACCTCGTAAAGCCGGTTGAGGCGTCGCAACAGGATTCTTCCCGGCCCCAACTCCCAGAGGTAGCGTCGCGCGTCGTGGAGGTACCACTCCGCCTGCTTAACCACTCTTCCACTGGGAACCTCCAGGACCGCGACGTGCATCAGCCGGTCATCGTGACTCGGCGGACAGTCGGGCTGGCGCGTGAACAACTTCTTCGGATTGAAAGTCAGCAGCACATGGCCGGCGTCCAGAAAATTCAGCGAAACGTTAGCCGCGCCCGACAGCCGGGCCCCGCGGGAGAGCCCCATGTACTCCGCAGGGGCCAGATCAACCTGAAGGCTGGGTTTTGTCGGGATAGACGCACTCTCGTTCTGCTGGCCAACCCCGGGCAGCGAGCAGGCAAGCACCCAAAATAGAATGACCACGGAACGGAGCCGCCCCGGACAAGCGCCGGCCACCCCTTCCCGCAGGACCTTTACCCCGCCTTTCCACCTGTTTGCGAAACCTGCAGACATCTCCCGGTCCTCGCGGCTTGAGCGCTGTGGCGGTCGGTAGTTTAGCCTATTTTCCCCCGTTTTATGTCAGGTACCGGACGAGCGATCGCGAGAAGGTTCTGGGACTATGGAGCTGCTTGCGAGTTTGGTTTTTGCGCTTGCGCAGGCAGATTGGAAACGACGGCGAGGTATTCGATGAAGCGCTGCCAGGGCAGAACGAGCTCAAGAATAGGTCTGCCCCGGGGCATCGACGAGGATGAAACCTCCGACGTCGTTGAGGTGGCCAGGGATTGCGAGAGCCGCGATTAGGTATGCCTGCGTCGGGCTCTGTGCGTAAACATGATTCCGAGGGCTACCCCCGCGGCCGCTCCGGTAATTAAACCCAGGATAGTAACGCCGGTGATGGATGGCGTGCTTCCGACCAACAGGAAACCGGCGCCGGCCATACACAAGGTCCAGAGAGCTATGCGAATGTTCATGATGTCTCCTACCGCGCGCTGCCCTTTAGCGCCCTAGCTGATAGGTGTACAGCACCGCAGGGTAACCTTTCAATCCGGTAAACAAAGTATTACTACCCAGCAGGCCAACCGCGGAGCGCCTCGCAGAACCGTTGCTTGGTGGCGTCGGAAAGTCCTGGAATGCCGAGCCCTTCGGACAGGAGTTCCGCGTGATGATGGAGCGGCTGAAAGCCGGGTGGAGGGCCACTGCAGCTCGGGACCTGTGCCCCACGCAAAGCACCCCTGAATTACGCATGCTCGCTTAAATCCCCAGCGCTACATGTGTGGCTGGATCGCTCAGGACGGGCGAGCCATCCCCCCAACTCCATTTAATGACCGGTTTCCTGATGAGCCGACTCCTCGGCTTCCGGGATCGCACGAAGTCCGCTGATGGCCTTAATGTCGATGCGAAAGAACACAGTCTCCATCGAAGAAATCAGCGATCTGTCGCGTGCTTCCGACAGAGGGATTCGCCACCATTCAGAGCACTGCGCCGCCAGTCGTTCCCGCGCATGTTCCCGCTGCGCGGTATGGTATTGCGGCACATTCAATTCCAGGTAGGTTCCAGTCACTATTACGCTAGTCCAGTTCCATCGATCTCCGATTTCGTCGGCTTGCAGGCAAACCTTTGGATTCTTCCGCATCCACTCAATCTTCTTGCCGAAGGTGGAAAAGATGTAGAGGCAATCGGGCTCGTACGAAAATGCAACTGGCACCACATACGGTTGATCGTCAAACGAACAAGCCAGCCTGCCGATCGATACCCGCTGCAAGAGCGCGCTGCATTCCGGTTTGGACATGGAAACGATTCGCATGACAGCTACTCTCCATACGCCGCTGCCAGTTTACGCTCCTCCGCCAGCCGCGGCGGCATGCAGTAAGTCTAGTGACGGCCTGGTGCCCGGGATCGGAATCGAACCGATACGACTCTTTCGAGTCTCGGGATTTTAAGTCCCGTGCGTCTGCCAGTTTCGCCACCCGGGCAAGAATGGAATCAACTAGTTAGCGGTTGAGGTTGGGTTCACTATAGCAAACTGTGTACTCAACTGTGTACCGATGTGCTCCTCCTGTGCCTTGGCGGAGGCGATCTCTGCCTTCTGAACCTCACGCGCCAATTCCAGTTTCCGTGCAGCGTCCTTCAAGTCGGCATCGCTAACGATGTCGTACCGATCAAACGTACTACGCGTCTTGTGGCCGCTGATTTTCATTGCGACATGTTCTGAAACGCCTGACCGCACCAGACCCCGTACAGCGGTTCTGCGTAGGTCGTTAAAAAGAAGGTCAGGGAACGCCAGCCTCGTCACACGCCCCTTCCCTGGCTAACTGACGCCAGAAAAATCCCAACGTGGACTTGCAAAACATTCACCGTGAATTTGTGTGGAGCGTGCGAGTATTGGCGCCCTCGGATAGGGGACGCAGCAAACTTCAACAAGGTATACCCTGCGTCTAAGGCAGTGCTGGATAAACTGATGCGGTTGGCTGCACGCCCAGGCACCCACTTCTAACACCGCCAATGGAGATCGACAAAAACCCTCGTCCAGTAGACGGTTTTTTCAAGGCCCAATTGAGGGCCTAGAGGTGGTAGACCGAGCTGATTTGCCTCTACTTACGCTCGCTTCGGGGGGCGAACCATCTAGCTGGGCGGACCTTGCCGATTTGCCCGCCTGAGCCGATCCGGACCGATCTTCATGGCGAATCAACGAATACCCCGTACAGATCCCAATTGCCCAGCGAATTTACCTGGCTGAGGCTGTACGGTGCGCCAAAGCCAATTATCGTTTTCGAGGCAGCAGGAATCAGATGACCGGTTTCGTCTGAGCCTTCACCGGCATTGTGGGTATAGGGTGGAAACCGGCCTGCGGGATTTAGAGTTTGAGTTGTCCCCCAGGTGAGGCCGTCAGAAGAATAAGCCCTGGTTAGGCTGGCATTGTTGGTGAACATGTTAGAGACCCAAGTCACTACGAAGCGATTGCCCGTTGCGTCGTACTTTACGTCTGGAGAATCCTGGCCGCGAATGCTCGTCTGTCGGATTGGATCGGGAGTCCAGATTACAGGGTCGGACGACTCCAGCATATACAGACGAAAGATCGTAAAGTCGCCATCCGCCGCGGCTTCCTGCTCTGAATCGTCGGTGTACCACATGAGCAGCTTTCCATTCAGGACCACAACCGATGGCTGGCCGGCTCCATATCCCGTGGGTGCATGGCTCCTGGTGACCAGGGGCTTGATTATGACTTGCGGGTCATCGGGCAAATCTTCCCAGGTGCCGCGCTGAGTGTAGGTCAGGTAAGGACCATCGATGGCTGTTGAACGCGCCACCTGTACGACGGTCTGGAACGAATTCGATCCCGTCGTGTTTGCGGAGCCGTAATACATGTAATAAAAACCCTGGAAAAAGACCACGCTGGGATCACAGGCCGCAAGGTCATTTCCGTTGAAGGCGGTGGCGCGCAACATGTCGACAGGGTCTAACCATGTCTGCCCGCCGGCGGTCGATTTGACGTAGCGGATATAGTCCCATGCCGGAAATATGTTTCCGCCCGAGCAGAAGAAAACATGATAAACACCGTCCTTCAGGATCATCGAGGGTGCATAGGCGTACTGGATCGTGACCGGTGCAATCGATGCGTTCACGATGCGGAAGAAATCCCAGGATTGCTGCGAACTGCCACCCCCGCCTCCATTCTGTCCTGTCCCCCCTCCACAGGAGACTGGCGAAACAATAGCAACGCAGAATAAGAGCGCGAATGCCCATCGGCAACTTCGTTTTGAGCACATGGTCACGTACATATCGACTCCGGAAGGCGGCCGGCTACACAATGTGAGCTTGTGCTTCGGTCTGCGCGCTACGCGTCATTGAACCGTAAGCTTAACCGTCGTTGAATGCTGCGTGGACCCCGCTTTGCCCGTCACCGTTATGGTGTAGGCCTGCAATTTAGGACCACTGCTACTGCCGCCGCAGGCGGTTTGGAAGATCAAGCCTGCGAACAGAACACAGCCCACGAAGAGGGCAAGAGGCCTTCTCCGGCGTGAACCGGCTCGACGGAATCCGGCGCCCGCAACCGCGAAACCTACGATGGGCAGCCAAGACAAGGGCACCGGCTGGGAGTTTGCACTGGCAGGGGGCTGAGTAAATGACACCACAGTTGTTCCAGCCGTGATCGTCATCTCTGCGGTAGCTTTGCCGCTGGCATCGAACGTGATGGAGTTCGGATTGAGAGAGCAGGTTGGCGAACCCGCTTGCGCGGGCTGCACCGAGCAAGCCAGAGAGACCGGGTTATCGAATGCGTTCAGGAGGTTCATGCTTATCGTGGAGGTAGCACTTTGGCCGGAACTCAGGGTGTTGGGGCTGGCCTCCGAAGCTGAGATGGAGAAATCTGTGCTGACCGTATTCAGCAACACAGCAACGGTGTTGTCCGCCGGCACAATCGCGATCAATTCTGGCGCTTTATCACCATTAAGATCAGCAATGGCCGCGACCGTGGGCAACGTCCCAGCCGTGAAGGTGACAGGAGAATTGAAGTTGCCGGCTCCATCGCCGGCCAACACCACCACGAAGCGGCCCTGATGGACCTCCCATCCTGCGAGATCAAGATTGCCATCGCCATCCAGGTCTGCTGTTATGAAGCCCCCTCCAAGTATCCCTGATCCCAGATTGATCCCAACCCCGGAGGAAGGCGCACGAAACGTGCCGTCTCCGTTCCCTATAAATTCACCGATCGCGCCTGGGCAGATCTTGAACGCTCCGCAACCCCGTGGCAGGGCTTGCGCCAGCAAATCGAAGGTACCGTCGCGGTTGAAATCCCCCGCTGCCACGACGATGGGGAGCGCTGCTGCGGCTACGGGAGCTTGAAATGTACCGTCACCGTTATCCATCAGTACGAAAGCGCCGGGCAGCCCTCCCACCGCCAGATCCATCTTGCCATCATGGTTGAAGTCACCCGGTAATATTGTGCCTCTCAAGAAATTCTTCCCATAACTTCCGTGAGCTTGGAACGTTCCATCTCCATTGCCTAGCAGTAAGCTGATGGTCAGACTCGCGCCCATTGACCCTGAATCGAAGTCCAGAACTGCCAAGTCAAGGTTGTGATCACTATTGAAGTCAAAGGCGACGATATGGGAAGGGTTGTTGCCGGGTCTGAGAACCTCTCCCGCCTGAAACGTACCGTCGCCGTTGCTGAGGAAAACGGACACCTCGCCGGTGTCTCCCACGTCGGGATCGCCGAATCGAACGATGGCGAGGTCATCTTTGGCATCTGCATTGAAGTCGCCGCTCACGATTGCGGATGGATTTTTGCCGGCCGCAAAGTTCATGGCAGCTTGAAAAGTGCCGTCACCCTTGCCCAGCAGGATGCTAACCCCCCCGTCGTCGGCCACAGCCGCGTTTCCGTTGTTCAAGACAGCCACGTCCAATTTTCCGTCACCGTTGAAATCTCCAACGGCAATCGCAATCGGCTCTGTTCCCACGGGATAAGTCTGGGCTGGTGCAAATCCTAAGGTAGAGGCTTTGGTAGCCAAAGTCGTCAATACCAGGAGGACCAGCGCGAAGACCTGTTTGAAGGTAACGACCGCCTTGAGAATGGCACCCATCATGAACTCTTCCCTTTCCTGATTCCAGCCTGGTTTCTCTAACTTGTCGTTGAACAGAGTGAGGCAGGACTCTCGCCCTGCCTCTTCGCGTCAGTCCCTGGTGGATAACCGGTTGGCGTCAACGGTAAGCACCACGGGAACGTTGGTGCCGTCGGGGAGGGTCAGTGACTGGAAGATCATGCGTGCGTGATTGCCGTTCTTGTCATAGACGACAGCGAGAACGGCAGAACGCTGCAGTTGACCGTTCACCAGCACGTTGATGGTCGCGCTGGCCGAGCAGTCCCTATTCACAGTGACGTTGCCGGAGATGTTTTCAACCCCAGAGTTTCCAGCCACGCTCCGGTTCTGGCTGCCGGTGATGTTTCCGGAAGCATCCTGGCTATAAAGGCCAACTGACGCTGTTGGCAGTGCGCCGGCCTGGGTGAAGATAGTGCCGGTGTAGGTGTAGGCCCAGGTTCCCGACTGACTGGGAGTAGAACAACGGCTGGCCTGAGCGGATAACGAACCCAGGGCAAAGGCAGCCCCAAGCATGAATAACGCCCGCAGAAAGTTGGTGGTCATGAGGTGTTTCTCCAAAACAATGAATTTGCAGGTCGCTGGTTTCCATTGGGCGAAACCAAATTTGCCGGGTAGGGGAGGGGTTCCTGACCCTGCCCGGCACGTGCGCTTTACCCAGCCCCTTCCCCCTGTGGACTGTCGCGCCTGTGAGCAGGACCATAGGCTCGGGGCGTACTGGAAGTCCTGAGGGATCCATTAGGTTCTTCGTAAGCTTCGCTTAGGGAAGGAGTTACTTGACTGAACGAGTTGATTGAAACCGAGGTATAATCCCGTGCGCGGTACGGGGTGGAATCGGTCGTGGATGGCGACTTCCGATTAGGTTCCTGGCTGGTAAGACCTGGCCTGAATAACGTCTCCCGCAACGGAACGAGCGTTCAGCTTGAGCCGAAGGTGATGGGGGTTTTGGTGTGCCTGGCGGCGTACGCCCCGGAGCCGGTTTCCAAAGACAAACTCCTGCAGACGGTTTGGCCCAATACCTTCGTCGGCGAGGGCGTCCTCGTTCGCTCGATTTTTGAGTTACGCCGGGTCTTCGAAGATGAAGCCAAAGAGCCCCGCGTGATCCAGACCATCGCTAAGAAGGGATACCGGCTGGTGGCGCCGGTAGTCGCCGTTAAGGGTAATTCAGGGGCTACTCAAAGCGCACAATCTCTGGAAGCCGGTCCCACACTCGCGGAAGTGCACCGGTACGGACTTTGGGCGGGTGTAATCAGTCTGGGAGTCTTGGCACTGCTGCTCTCGCTGCTAGCCCTGAACCCGGGTGATATAAGGAACCGCCTGTTCGCCAGAAGTAGCACGCCTCAAATTCAATCACTTGCAGTTTTGCCGCTGCAAAACCTTTCCGGAGATCCCGGGCAGGAATACTTCGCCGATGGCATGACCGAAGAGCTGATCACCGAGCTATCCCGCATCAGCGGGAAGACAGTAATCTCGCGCACCTCGGTGATGCGCTACAAGAACAGCGACAAGTCACTGCCCGAAATAGCCCGCGAGCTGCATGTCGATGCAATCGTCGAAGGCTCGGTGATGAGGTCGGCTGATCGAGTGCGCATCACAGCCCAGTTGATCGACGCTCGCACCGACGCCAACCTGTGGGCCGAAACCTACGACCGCGACGCGCGGGATGTACTCGCGCTGCAGGCGGCGGTGGCAGTGGCGATCGCTGACAAAATCAAGGCAAAGATGATCCCCGGCGGGACCGGCGTATCGAGGGCAGCGCATCCTGTAAACCTCAAAGCTCACGAGGCTTACCTTCGAGGCTGGTACGAGGATAGTATCGGGGGCACGCTCTCGAACCATCAGGGTATGCAAGCAGCTGCGGAGGAGCATTACCGGCGTGCGAATGAGTATTACAAGGAGACACTTCGTGAGGACCCCGGCTTTGCTCCGGCTTATTTGAGAATCTCATCGAACTTTTCGATCGACGAGGCAGAAGCAGCCGCGAGAAAGGCGATGGAAATCGACGACGGCTTGTCGGATGCGCACATGGTGATCGGTACGATCAAGCTGGTTCGAGACCGGGATTGGCAGGAGGCAGAACGTGAACTACGACGGGCCATCGAACTCAACCCGAACAGCTTAGGCGCGCACCAAAGCTACGCTTATTTTCTGGACGCTGCGGGCCGGCTGGACGAAGGCATGCGGGAATGGGAACGAGCTCAAGAATTGGACCCGGGAAACGATCACCTGGCAGCAGCACTTTATTCGCGTCGCCAGTACGATCGCCTGATCGAGTTGGAGCGTAATGAGGTCGCCAGAAACAGCACGGAGAGTCCCTATATATCGGCGGTTGCGCACAAGACCCTGATGGTTGCATACGCGCGCGTTGGCCGGAAGGAAGAATCGATCGAGGAATTTCGCAAGGCTTTGATTGCGTATGATTACGTTGACCTGGCAGAGGACCTGAAACGCGGGTTCTTAAAGGGAGGTTACCAGGGCGCTTTGCGCGAATGGCTCAAAGGGGTACAAAACCAAAAGCCTGAGTTTCCCTTCCACTGGGTTGCCGCCTATGTCCACACCGAACTGGGAGAAGGTGACGCTGCTTTGGCCTGGCTGCCAAACATGGAGCCTGAATGGGGAGTTGCCACAATGGACGCGAATGTGTTTCCCAATCTCGTGACCCTGCGCATCGAGCCGATGTGGGATCCTCTGCACTCCGATCGCAGATTCGACGATCTGGTGAAGAGCGTGAGGTTCCCTCAGTAGGATTCGCGGTCAAAAATCGGCGACTATGAGCGCCCCGGCAAAATTCCGGCGGTCTTTCAGTGTTGGTTGCGTCATCGTCTGCCTGTTTTGCCGCGCGGAGTCCCAAAGCACCGCACGCATCTCCGGCAGCGTGCGTGATTCACAAGGCGCTGCCGTCGTTGGGGCCGAGGTGGGAGCAGAGAATCTTGCTACGGGCGAAAAGCGGACCACTACGACGGATGCGTCGGGTGATTATATTCTAGTATCGATCGCGCCCGGCACTTATCAAATCAGCATCGCGGCTCCCGGATTTCTGCCTGCGCGGTTCCGCGATATCCGAGCCGGGATTAGCGATCCCGTTGCTATCAACGCGGTGCTCCGAGTTGCAGGAGCAAATGCTCAAGTAACTGTCGATGGGTCTCCTCCACTAATCCAATCGAGCAATGCGGAGATCGGAGTTGCTATCGACGCGGAAATACTCTCGGCCATCCCTCTGCCCACTCGGAATTTTCTGCAAGCGGCGGAGCTCTCGCCGGGCGTCAGCATGCCTTTGACCAACAACAACGCTATCGGACGCAACACTCAGAATTTTTCCGTGAACGGCGCTCGCAGCTCACAGAACAATCTCCAGATCAATGGAGTGGACGCTAATGATATATCCGCCCACGACCTGAGTGCG
>Ga0157374_10003383_pt1 | contig 13403 bp, 12 predicted proteins | sample M25metaG_FD_115308 | JGI IMG/M metagenome (GOLD analysis project Ga0157374, IMG submission 115308) | Miscanthus rhizosphere microbial communities from Kellogg Biological Station, Michigan, USA - M2-5 metaG | ecosystem: Host-associated > Plants > Roots > Rhizosphere > Soil | place: USA: Michigan...
ACATTGGATGAATGACCCCAACGGGTTAGTTTATTACAAAGGCGTTTATCACCTTTTCTATCAATATTATCCGAATGCCACGGTTTGGGGACCCATGCACTGGGGCCATGCAACAAGCAGCGACCTGATACACTGGGAGAACAAACCCATCGCGCTTTACCCGGATAGTATCGGCCTGATCTTCTCAGGCAGTGCTGTGGTAGACTATAACAATACCAGCGGTTTCGGCAAGAAAGGGCAGCCGCCTATTGTAGCCATTTTCACCCAGCATAACCAGGCCAGGGAACATGACGGCAAGAACGATACCGAGAATGAAAGCATAGCCTACAGTAATGATGGCGGCAATACCTGGACGAAGTATCAGCATAACCCGGTACTTGTCAATCCCGGTATCAGCGATTTCCGCGACCCGAAGGTAATGTGGTATGCGCCGCAAAGAAAATGGGTTATGACTTTGGCCACAAAGGATCATATTACCTTCTATTCTTCCAAAAACCTGAAGCAATGGACCAAGGAAAGTGAGTTTGGCCAGGATAAAGGCGCACATGGCGGCGTGTGGGAGTGCCCCGACCTGTTTCCGATGACCGCAAACGACGGGAAAAAGGAGTGGGTGCTTATTGTTAATATCAATCCCGGTGGTCCGCAGGGCGGCTCGGCTACCCAATATTTTACCGGATCGTTCAATGGGAAAACATTTACCGCTAATAGCAAGGAAACCAAATGGGTAGACTGGGGTGCTGATGAATATGCGGGTGTAACCTACAGCAATACCGGCAACAGGCGAATTTTTTTAGGCTGGATGAGCAACTGGCAATATGCCACTTTGGTGCCGACTAAAGAATGGCGTAGCGCGACGACTATTCCACGAGAATTGAAATTGAAAAAGGTTGGGCGTGGGTATTATATAGCTTCGGAGCCCGTAAAGGAATTTAATAAGTTAAAGACATTTACCAGGGATTTGACCGATGATCCCGACCATAAAGGTGAAATAATACTTCAAGAGATAACACCGCGACTGGCTGAGCAGTTTGAGTTTAATATGCGGTTCAATGAACTTAAAGACTTTACGATCAATCTGTTTACAAAGGAAGGTGAGAAGCTGGTGGTTGGTTTTGACGAGAAAGAAAACAACTGGTATGTAGACCGCACACTGGCAGGCGATTCGACTTTTTACAAGGGTTTTGCCAGGCGCTTTACTGCAAAAAGGATCAGTAAAAGTAAGACGTCAGATTTTAAACTAATTGTAGATGCAACGTCGGCAGAGCTATTCGCTGATGGGGGACTCACTACGATGACCACGATATTTTTCCCGCATAAAGCCTATGAGGACATGGGCATGGTGGGACCCCCCATAAACTTGCATTTTGACCTTAGGCCGCAGTCCAAACTTCCGCAGCCATTACGCTCGGCCAGTTATTCGCCCCTTAAAAGCATCTGGCCCTGAAATAAAAAAGCCGGGCCCTCGCAGCCCGGCTTACCATCAGTCATTCAAAATTTAGATCAAACGAGGTTCTTCTTGATATAATCAATGCTTTGGGTGATGCTTACGAAAGGATCACCGGGGCAAATGTCTTGTTCTACAAAGAAGAACTTTAACCCTGCCTTTTTATTGTGTGTAAATATCTTCTTAAAGTCAATTACGCCGTGACCGACTTCGGTAAACATCTTTTTATCGGTATTGTCCATATCCTTCACGTGCCACAGCGGGAACCGGCCCGGATGTGCATCGAACAGCGCACCAGGATCTTGCCCGGCTTTTGAAAGCCAATAGAGATCGGTCTCAAATTTTACATTGTTCTTGTCGGTATTTTCCAACAGCACTTCGTATGGGTATTTGCCGTCCTGCTTTTCAAATTCAAAATCGTGGTTATGGTAGCAAAACTGCACGCCGGCTTTTTTACAGGTTTCGCCGGCTTTGTTGAAGTCGTCGGCTAATTTTTTGTAATGATCCAGGCCGCCTCGTTCTTTCGGCGACAGCCAGGCGCAAACCATATATTTTTGGCCGATAGATGCGGCATCGTCCGCAGCTTTATCCCAGCCATCCAGCAGGGTGCCGGGGCCTTTCATATCCTCGCCCAGTAAGTAATGTGCGCTCGGCATCACCAGGCCATTTTGTTTAAGCATAGCAGCAAAGGCTTTTGGCTCTGTGCCATGGTATTTGCCTGCGCCATAAGTTCCTTCTACAGAGTTGTAACCTATTTGCGCCACTTTGGCCAAAGTGCCTGCTACATCTTTGCCCATAGCATTGCGCACAGTATAAAGCTGAAGGCCGATGTACTTTTTATCGTATGCAAAAAGTTGGGGTGCGACCATCATCCCTGCCGACAATAGGGCAGAGGTTTTCAAAAAATCACGTCTTGAAGCCATAAGTTAGTTGGTTTAATTAGTTGGGGTTGTGTAAAAGTAACACATTGACTAATCAAATGAAAGATTATTTGATTTTTTAAAACAGGCTTAAATCACCAAATAAGGAATAAAGCATGCCTGCCGAAGCAACCATTGCGGTAAAACCAGCGTTTGGCATTCGGAAGGGAGGAGGGAATATTACACCCCTGCCAGGTTCCGATAAAACATTTAAGATACTATATGATATTAGCTGAAAGCCCGAAATTAACCCTCCCTAACCCACAAATATCTGCCAATCCAGTTTTAAAATACCGCATCGAATCCATCGATATCCTGCGCGGATTGATCATGATCATCATGGCGATCGATCATGTGAGAGATTATTTTCATCCTGCTATTGCGGCCAACGATCCTACCAACCTGGCTACAACTACGCCTTTTTTATTCTTCACCCGTTTTATAACGCACTATTGCGCGCCACTATTTGTTTTTCTTAGCGGCATATCGGCGCAATTGGCTGCCGGTCGAAGAACGAAGAAGCAGCTTAGCCTATTCCTTATCAAAAGAGGTATATGGCTGATCTTTGTCGAGCTGGCGATCATCAGCTTCGCGTTTTCGCTCGATCCCCTGCACCGCGTTTTACCGTTGCAGGTGATATGGGCCATTGGGACCAGTATGGTTATCCTGGGGGTATGGATATGGCTTCCGTTGCCCGTGATCGCAACTACAGCGATCATACTGATCTTTGAGCATGACGTATTAGATTACCTGGTATTGCCGACAACGGGAACTGCAGGGTTTTTCTGGAAACTATTCCTGACCGCACACCGCGAGTTTTTTCACATTGCCGGGCCTTATTTTGTGAAAACCAATTATGCCATTTTGCCCTGGACCGGCGTAATGATGCTGGGCTATGTTTTTGGACTGACCTACAGATCATCCTTTGACGCCGCGAAAAGGAAAAAGATATTGATCATAGCCGGCACCGCTTTGTTAGTATTATTTTTCATTCTTCGCCCATTCAATCTCTATGGCGACCCGGTTTCATGGGCTCCGCAGCGTACGACTGTTTTGAGTATCCTTTCTTTCCTGAATGTCAGTAAATATCCGCCGTCGTTACTGTACTTATGTATTACACTGGGGCCCGGCATGTTGGTACTCGCTTCAATAGAAAAAGTAAAAAATAGGCTGACAGACATTTTTATAATTTATGGGAACGTACCCTTCCTGTATTATGTAATGCACTGGTTCCTGTTAAGGTCGTTCAGTATCGCCGAGTTTTACTTATCAGGGTATGGCGCAAAGGATATTTATAATCATAAATCAATGTTCCTGTTCCGGCCCGATGAAATGGGCGTGGGTCTTGGATGGGTTTACCTGGTATGGTTCATAGTGATCGCTATTTTGTACTTTCCCTGCCGCGCTTTCGCCAGGTATAAACGGACACATCAGCAGTGGTGGCTAAGCTATTTGTAGGCAAATAGCGATATGCTGAAATCAACTATTTCCAATTGTTATCCGGGGCGTAATTTTAAATGCCTACTTTAGTAGCATCCGCTTGCCGTTGATGTTCGTGCTTATCCAAGCCCGGCTCACGGTAAAATGCTTATAAACAGAAGTTTAAACACCTAATTTGGTGATTGATAGTTTGTTTGTAACGCATCTATTACATACATTCGCAATACTAACAACCTCACAAATTATGGCTACAGCTGCCCCTGTTTACCACAACACCACAGCACTTGCTGAACCCGGACAAAAACAACGCATCGCCTCCATCGACATCCTGCGCGGCCTGGTGATGGTGATCATGGCGATTGACCATATCCGCGACTTTTACAGTTACCACCATCCGGAACCGACTGACCTGGCGCAAACAACCGCGTTCCTGTTCTTCACCCGCTGGATCACACATTTCTGTGCGCCTACATTTGTGTTTTTAAGCGGTACGTCCGCTTACCTGGCCGGAACACGCCGTACAAAAAGCGAACTAAGCAAATTTTTGATCAAACGCGGTTTGTGGCTTCTCGTTGTAGAACTTGCGCTGATCACCTTAGCCATCACGCTCGATCCGGGGTATCACGTGCTGATCCTGCAGGTAATATGGGCCATTGGCGGCAGTATGATATTGCTTGGTTTATTGGTGTGGGCGCCGCTGCCCGTTATCGGCGCTATCGGTGTTATCCTTGTTTTCGGGCATAATATTTTTGATATACTCCAGCTTCATGCCATCAATGATACTTTCTTAGGTAAACTCTTTTTCTCGGGTGCAGGCTTCGGTGCATTTCAGCCTTTTGCGCCAAACCGGGGCTTTTTAATTGCCTATGCGCTGTTACCGTGGACCGGCTTGATGATGATAGGTTATGTTTTCGGCACATTATACAACAAAACTTACGCCGCTGTAAAACGCCGCAAAGTGCTGCTTTATTCGGGCCTGGGTGCGCTCGCTTTGTTTTTCCTGTTCAGGTATTTCAATATTTATGGCGACCCAAATCCGTGGTCGGCTCAGAAGACGACTGCCTTGAGCATCATATCTTTTTTCAATGTTACCAAGTACCCCCCATCATTGCTCTATACCTGCATGACGATAGGTACCGCCCTGCTGATACTGGCATTTACCGAGAATGTTAAGAATAAATTTACGTCGATATTATTCGTGTATGGCAATGTGCCGTTCTTCTATTATCTCTGCCATTGGTACTTGATACGTACCTCGACGGTCGTTATATTCTTCCTGTCAGGCTTTAACAGCAGCCAGATCATCAACCCAAAGCAAGGGCCGATATTATTTCAGCCGGATGAATTTGGGTTTAGTTTGGGATGGTTGTATTTGATATGGTTCTGCTTGATCTTTATCCTGTACTTCCCCTGCCGCTGGTTCGCTAATTACAAGCGCACGCATACGCAATGGTGGTTGAGTTATCTGTAGGAATTTCACCACAGTGATGAGCGTTTAAACTTGTGGGGTCGGGCATACATCCGAAATCATGGTTTACACTTTTTCGATGATTTTTAAGTTAATTAATTGATAATGAGGTATTTAACCGACACCTTGAGTTTAATGTGTAAACCATGTAAACCATGATTTGGGAGGTTCCAAAACATTAAGCTATACATATTTCTGTAGCTCCTGGCTCAACGGTCCAGCCTGCGTCACACCGCTTTGGCGCCATTTGGTTTCACCTTTTTGGAATATCATCAGCGTGGGGACGCTCTGAATGCCGTAGGCGCCTGCAACCTCGGGATTTTTGTCGACGTCGATCTTCAGTATGGTTACTTTGTCGCCCAGTTGATCTTTTACTTCCTTCAGTATTGGCGGCATCATTTTGCAAGGGCCGCACCATTCGGCCGAAAAGTCGATCAGCACCGGCTTTTCTGAATTGATGATCTCCTGGAAATTTGCCATCGTTTTGTTGGAATGTTGTAAAGTTGAAAGGTTGGAAAGTTGGTTTTTGTTTGGATAAATTCAACTTTGTAACAGCATCAATGCATCACTTTTGGCCTTTCGTTTGCCGGCTTAAAGAAATTGTTATCGGTCAGCCAATCAGCCATGCGTTGCGGCCAGGTGTTTACTGCTTTCAGTTTGGAACGATTGCCCATATTGAACGCATGATCGCCACGCTCCAAAATGTGTGCTTCGACAGGCACCTTGGCTTTACGATAGCCTTCCAGTAATTTGACTACGGGAGGTGAGCAGCACATGTCGTCGTTAGCGGCTAAAAGGAAAATAGGAGGAGCGTCATTCGGAATATCCTCCGGGATAAAACCGGGGCCTGGATAGATTTGGATCAGGAAATTGGGTTTGGCACTCATCCGGTCTATAATGTCTTTGGCATCCGGATCGGCTTTGGTTTGATCGAAGGCGACCATATCAACCACTTCACCACCGGCGGAAAAGCCCATCATGCCCACCCTGTTTGGATCGATGGCCCACTCCGCGGCGCGGCTGCGCACCAGGCGCATTGCGCGCTCGCCATCGGCTTTGGCATCTTCCACCTTGTACGGCGAGTTGGTATCCCGCGCAAGACGGTATTTCAATGCAAACACGGTTACACCCATATTACAAAGATATTGGGCGGGTTCCACACCTTCCGCATTAAAAACCAATAGCCGATGCCCTCCACCCGGGCATACGATAACGGCGGAACCATTGGCTTTATCCTTTGGCGGCAGGAAAACGGTTAGTGAAGGATTGTTGACGTTCTTAACCCAATAGTCCTTTGTCTGTTCAGGTACATCTTTTAGCTTTTCAAAACCGGGTGCGCCATTTGGCCATAGTGGAATAACCAAAGGCTGAGTTTGGGCTGAAGCCAAAATCGGCAGCAGGCAAAGGATAAATGCATTTCGCTTGAACATAGCTTAATTATTTAACCATCGAAGGCTCAAACATACTTTTATCAACCGGCGTTCCGCCAACCACATCATGGTATTTTTCAATCTGCAGTACATGATCGTTGACATAGAATTTGCAGAGCATTTCGCTCCAGCCGCCGCCTTTTACCGGTATTTGCTCTTCCATCGTTCCTTCTTCTTTGCTGCTGTCTTCATATTTTAGGAATCTTACAACAACCAATTTTTCCTGGTCTATCCAAAGCTGATTCACCTTTTCACCGGCTTTGTCTGCGCCAATCACATACACAGGTTTGCCTTTCCAGGTATCTGTATGGAATTTAGCCAGATCGTAATGTAGCTCCTTAAAGTGCGCTAAAACATTGTCGAAAGGAACAAAATACATTCCGCCCAGGAAGAAGATCAGCTCATTTTCATTCTTGACAGACCGCACAACCTTATGCTTATTGATCACATAGGTCGAATCGGCCCGGAAGATGATCCCGTTGCCGCTTTTGAGACTGTCGAAATCGATCCTCAACTTATCAGGGTACAAGATATGCTCATACCACGTTTGCGATCTGAATAATGTATCCTTCCGGTACATTTCGGTGGTTTGGTTGAACGACCTGGTAGTATGCCATTTGCTGTGATAATGTTTATACATCTTTTGCAAAACGGCGGTTGAATTGAGGTCTGCCTTGTGCCCGAACGGCAAAAAGAAGAATAGTAGTAGCGATGCTATTTTCATAAATTTCTAAGTAGTGCTGAATTCCTGGTAAGCCGCTTCAAGACTCATTTTAATGCCTTCGCCTTTCCAATCATCTACCCCGGGGATAGATGTTGCCTGTAATATTTCGTCCTTTGATTTGCCTGCTTTGATGCTGCTTTGCACAAAGACGGCCAGCTTTTCCATATAGTTTTGCATGGCCTTTACATCATCCATGGTGCCGGTTACCTTCTGCGGGTCGTTAGCATGGCCGAATACGAACAGGGTGTCCTTGTCGAACTTCTTCTGAGCCTTCTCCAATGCAACGGCCCAATTGGCTATCGATGCCCCGGCTGATTTATCGATGTAGGGATACATGCGGTTGAATATCAAGTCGCCCATGTGGGCAATGTTGGCGTGCTCAAAATGGATCATCGAATCGCCGTTGGTGTGGCCCTGGCCATAGTAATGCGCGGTAATCCTTTCATCGCCTACTTTTATCTTCCAGGTGTCTTTGAAAGTAGTGTCAGGGTATAGTTGCTTGTCCTCTGTTTTTCGTGCTACCGCTACAGTCTTCTGGTTAATAAGCGAATTCTCATGCGCTGCCACGTTCTTCACCAACCCTTTGAAGGCAATATTACCACCGGTATGGTCGCCATGATGGTGTGTATTGATCAGCCACTCGAACGGAAGCTGCGATTGCTTTTGCAGTTCGGCTATCAGGTGTTTTGCCGGATCAGGGAACTCGGCATCGACCACAACTATGCCTTCTTTGTTGATCATCCAGGCGATGGTGCCGCCTGATTCGGCGAACATGCCCACATTATTACGCAGGAGCTTGAACTGGTAGGTTGGATCGGCTAAAATAGAAGCGAGGCTTCTTTTACTTAAGACCGAGAATGTACCGGCTGCTACAGCGGTACTGAACAAGAACTGTCGGCGTTGCATGGTTTATAATTTAGGTTTGAAGTTAGAAAAATATTGTGTTAAAATAATAAGCTTTCGATTGTGATAACATGATGATCGCACAACGATGTTATCTTTGGCGACATTACTCTATGAACCATACGACGGTTAGCGGTTTCAGGTGGCTTTACCTCTTCATTTTCCTGACGGTATTGGTCAATTGCTGCGGGTTGTTTACCACCATTATCGGGCCCGATGGCACCATGTATGCTACCATTGCCAAAACCATGGTATTGCGGCACGACTACGTAAACATGTTCGTACTTAACCGCGACTGGCTGGATAAGCCGCACCTCCCGTTCTGGGTGACGGCGTTGTCCTTTAACATTTTTGGTATTCATACATGGTCCTACAAGCTGCCCGGCATCCTGTTCATGATGATGGGAGCGGTGTATACTTACCTTTTTGCGAAAAGACTATACAGCAAGGAGATTGCGTTATGGTCGGTATTGATATTGCTTACCGCCGAGCACATTGTCCTGTCGAATAATGATGTCCGCGCCGAGCCTTACCTTACCGGTCTTATTATCGCATCAGTTTATCATTTTTACCGGTCATGCAAACCGGTTAATTATTGGCACCTGCTGGCAGGCTGTGCTTTTGCTGCCTGTTCCATCATGACCAAGGGGACGTTCGCCATTATCCCGATAGGCGGGGCTATTGCCGGGCATTTGATCATCACAAGGGATTGGAAGCAACTTTTCAGGTGGCAATGGCTTGCAGCGATTATTTTAACCATGGTCCTCATCCTGCCGGAATTGTATTGCCTTTATGAGCAGTTCGACTTACATCCCGAAAAGGTTGTTTTCGATGCCACGCATGTTTCCGGGATCCGCTGGTTCTTTTGGGACAGTCAGTTCGGGCGCTTTTTCAATACAGGCCCCATTAAGGGAGGTGGGGAGCCGTTTTTCTTCGTTCATACCACACTATGGGCTTTTCTGCCATGGTCACTGCTGCTATGTGCGGCTATATTTCAATTCATCCGCAAGGGTGTAAGAAATGCGGCCAATACAGAATGGTATTGCATCGGCGGCGCGCTGCTCACCTTTTTGATATTTTCAGCGTCGCAATTTCAACTGCCGTATTATCTCAATATTGTTTACCCCTTTTTTGCGATCGTTACCGCTCAATACCTGTATAATTTGAGGTCAGAAAAGAGCATAAAAGCCGTGCGCATTATTCAAGGCCCATTGCTGATCGCCCTGCTAATTGCAATAGCGATCTTACAGTACTTTTTCAGGCCGGAATTGCTCGATGGGGTCACGATAACCTTATTGATAATACTTCTTGTAGCTTTTATTTTCCTGCCAGCGATTATCTCAGGAAATTTCCTTTGGCGAATTGGTCTTTCGTCAGTATTGGTTTCGATCATTATAAATTTATACCTGAACCTGGCTTTTTACCCGTCGTTGCTGCGTTACCAGTCGCTTAGCGAGGCCGCATTTTGGATCAATGATCACAACACAGGCAAATTACATGTGGCGCAGGTGAGCGATGTTCCGCCATTTGCTATGGAATTCTATCTTGATCAGCCGGTAACTAATATCAGTCCGGACGGAACCGGGCTACTGCCCGCGAAGCCTTTCTATTTGCTCACAACTGATGATATCCTTAGTAATTTGAAAGCTAAAGGATGGCAGCCACAACCCGTTCAAACCTTCCCGGGCTTTTGGGTCAGCAGGCTTAAACTGTCGTTCCTTAACAAAGAAACCAGGGCAAAAGAGCTAACCAATTACCAATTGGTGATCATTAAATGAACCGCATTGGCTTAATATTGATGAAACGCATCCGATACGAAGGACAATACATTCGGTAAAGAAGCACGCCAGTAGGTCCAGGTATGGCCGCCATCGCGTATGCGGAACTCATGGGGTATCTCTTTCTTCCGCATAGCTATGTGTACCAGGCAATTGCCTTCGTACAGGAAATCGTCATCACCATCGTCGATATACCAGCGCACGGCTTTCTTTTGATCGTCAGGCACGTTATTTACCAATGCCAAAACGCTTTGATGATTGTAATAAGCGGTAACGACCGAGTCTGTAACGTTCGGGTTATCTCTCGACAATTGTTTTTTAGCTTCTTCTATAGTCAGCGGTCCCGTGGCTGCGCTCAACGGGCAGGCTGATGAAAATAACTCGGGATGATGTAAGGCGTAAACAAAACTTCCGCCGCCGCCCATCGATAGACCCGCAACAGCGCGGTAATGTTTATCGGCTTTGATGCGAAACTTCTTTTCCACAAAAGGCATAAACTCCTTAAAGAAGAAATCTTCATAATCCCAGCCGCCTTTCGGGTCGTTAAAATAACCTCTGTGGCCGGTATTGGCGTCCGGCATAACAATGATCATCGGGGTACATATGCCATCAGCTATGGCTTTATCCGTAATGTGCTGCACTTCGCCGAATTGCACCCAGCCGGTCTGGTCGTCGCCGCCGCCGTGGAGCAGGTATAAAACCGGGTAGTTGCGTTCCGATGTTTCATAATCAGGCGGAAGGTAAACAGCATATTTGCGCTCCATTTTTAATATTTTGCTCGGCAGGCTCAGGTTATCATACACTTTTGATTGCGCAGACGACACGGCAGAGATCAGTAATAGAAAAGCAATTGAAAGAGTACCTTTTTTCATTGTCAAGCGGTTTATTGGTTGCAAAAATTGACCAGGGATAGGTAAAGTTATGATTTAAGCCGGTAAATTAAACTAAATTTTAAGGCCTTGTAGCACTAAGGATATCCGCCACGTAAAGACAAGAAACATGAGATCACCGATCAATAATATGAAACGTATATATCCGCTGTTTGCCTTTCTTTTTATAACTATTCTTTTTATTGCCTGCAGAAAAGATAACGGTGTTAAGCCGGGTCCGGGAAAAGACCTGAAACTTAGCGCTGCTGAGTTACAGGAGGCATCGGCGGATAATACGTTTTCCTTTGAATTGTTCCGTTCTCTTGCCGGTAACGGCACAAGCAACCTGTTCATTTCTCCGCTAAGTGTAAGCATGGCCTTAGGCATGACTACGAATGGGGCGAACGGCGCTACGCTGGACTCCATGCGTAATGTATTGCATATGGCCGGCTTCTCGCAGGACCAGGTAAATACTTATTACAATGACCTGCTTACTCAGCTGCCTGAACTCGACCCGAACACTACGCTGAAGATTGCTAACTCGGTGTGGTACCGGAATACCTTCAGCGTGCAGCCGCAATTTTTGCAAACAGAAAACAAAAGTTACCTGGCTAAAGTTGAAGGGCTTGATTTTAGCAGCCCTTCCTCGGTTGGCACTATTAACGATTGGGTGAGCCAGCAAACTAATGGTAAGATCCCGAAGATCGTGAGTCAGATCAAGGACAATGATATTATGTTTTTGATCAATGCGGTTTATTTTAAAAGTATTTGGGCAAATAAATTCGATCCGAAGAATACAGCGAATATGACATTCATACCCGGCGGAAATTATACCATCACCCAAACGCCGTTCATGCGCGGGTCTGAAATGAGCTGCAACGTGTATTTAAGCGATGATGCCGATCTGCTCGAATTGCCGTATTCCAATAACAGGTATAGTATGGTTATTGTGATGCCGCCTGCAGGCAAAACGGTAAATGATGTAATGGCTAAGCTCGACGGCACTACCTGGGCAAACTGGACCAGTCACCTGTCAGCATCAAAATATAACATTGCAATGCCTAAGTTCCGCTTCAGCTATGGAAATGAACTTAAGAATTCACTTTCAGCTATGGGTATGGGGCTGGCTTTTTCTAAAGCTGCCGATTTCACCAATATTAATCCCGAAGGTGGCCTGCAGATCAGTTCGGTACAACACAAAGCCTACGTAGATGTTGATGAGAACGGCACTACCGCCGCTGCAGCAACTTCTGTTACAGTAGGTACTACGGCGGTGTTAAATCAAAGCATCACAATCGATCATCCGTTCATCTTTGTTATTCGCGAAATGAAGAGCGGGCTGGTACTGTTTACCGGCATCGTGAATGACCCGAGTCAAAGCGGGCAATAAGCACAAGATTTTTTTAGTGATATAGGGGAGGGCTTACGAATAGTGGTTTCGTATGCCTTTATTCACCTGTGTGATAATACTATCATCCAGGTGGCAATGCGCTGATACACAATTGAGCTGTTTGTCGTAGTCGAACTGACCAAGTACTGTGCCCTGGTCGACCACTAAAAATTTACCCGAATCGTTGGGCAAAACAGCTACGCTGCGCTCATCATTTTTGAAATTGATCAGCATGTGAAACTGACGCTGAGGATAGAATTTGGTGACTGGTTCCATGACGACCCCCTTTTTTATGGCAGATGTAATTATCTATCCAAAATTAACGAAAAATTTTCCGGAATCGTGCAAGAAAAGTTTATGATTTTGTTAAATATTAATAAAAAAATGGCATCTAATTTTAAGAATTAGTTAATTAGTGTATTTATTACACGAAAATATTTAACAATTCTAGCCCTTCAATTCCTCAATCTCTTTCAGCGATTTTGGCAGGTATTTGCCTAACAATTGATAGCCATTTTCGGTGATTAGGAAGTTATCTTCGATGCGAATTCCACCAAAGTCGCGGTAGGTATTCAGCACATCGTAATTGATAAAATTAGCGTATTTATTTTCAGCCTGCCAGCGGTCTATCAGTTCAGGGATGATATAAATTCCCGGTTCGACCGTCAGCACAAAGCCTGCTTCCAATTCGCGTCCTAATCGTAATGATTTTAGTCCGAAAATGGAGGTTTCTTTCTTTAAGGTTTCGGTATAGCCTACGTATGGTTCGCCCAGGTCTTCCATATCGTGCGTGTCCATGCCCAGCATGTGACCCAGCCCGCACTGGAAAAACATGGTATGTGCGCCTGCTTCTACGGCTTCGGCAGGGTCGCCTTTCATTATCCCTGCACCTTTCAAACCCTCAACTAATTTTTGACAAGCTGCCAGGTGAATATCCTTATAGCGTATCCCCGGTTTCAATAGGCTGATCGCGTGATCCATGGAATTCAGAACTGTTTGATACAATTCTTTTTGCCTTTCGGTGAATTTTTTCCCAA
>Ga0157374_10003386_pt1 | contig 13399 bp, 9 predicted proteins | sample M25metaG_FD_115308 | JGI IMG/M metagenome (GOLD analysis project Ga0157374, IMG submission 115308) | Miscanthus rhizosphere microbial communities from Kellogg Biological Station, Michigan, USA - M2-5 metaG | ecosystem: Host-associated > Plants > Roots > Rhizosphere > Soil | place: USA: Michigan...
GCGCCAAGATTCGGATTGAGATATGCCCAGCGGCCATTGCCGTCCAGGGCCATCGCCAGCCCGCGCTCGTGTCCCTTGGTGCCGGTGCCCTTGATCCGCATCACTCCGGCTTCACCGCCTGGCCCCAGCACTGTATTGGTCTGCACCATGGAGTCGTATTGCTCGTGCACCCAGCGTTTTGAGCAGACGTTGGAACTTGCCAGCAATTTGAGGAGATCGGCCGTAAAGTCGCGATCCTCTTCAAGCGCAGCCTGCACGTTTTCAGGTGGCACTTGCGGCAGCGGGCACTTCCAGGTTCCGACAGGCCGATGGTAGAGAGGCGCATCGTCCGTAAGGGACTGATTGGGGATATCGGCAACCAGCACGCCGTGATGGCGGATGCGCAGCCGCGGCTCGGGTTTTACCGTGCCGACAATTACTGCGTCCAGTCCCCACTTGGCGAATACCCGGAGCACTTCGTTTTCGCGACCATTTTCGGCCACCAGCAACATGCGTTCCTGGCTTTCAGACAGCATGATCTCATATGAGCTCATGCCAGTTTCACGTTGCGGAACCAGGTCGAGCTCGACGTCAAGTCCGACGCCGCCGCGCGCCCCCATTTCGCAGGTGGAGCAGGTGAGGCCCGCGGCTCCCATGTCCTGGATGCCGACGATTGCGCCGGTCTTCATGGCTTCAAGGCAGGCTTCAAGCAGCAGCTTTTCCATGAACGGATCGCCGACCTGAACGTTGGGGCGCTTCTGTTCCGAGCCTTCCTTGAATTCTTCACTAGCCATGGTGGCGCCATGGATGCCGTCACGGCCCGTTTTTGCACCTACATAGATGACGGGGTTGCCCGTTCCGCTCGCCTTGCCATAGAAGATCTCGTCCTTGCGGACCAAGCCGAGCGCAAACGCGTTGACCAGCGGGTTGCCGCTATAACAGGCTTCAAACTTGGTTTCGCCACCTAAATTGGGCACGCCGAAGCAGTTGCCGTATCCGGCGATGCCGCTTACCACGCCCTCAACAATGGAATGATTGCGGGCCACGATCTCCGGCTCGGCAGCTCCGGCCTCAATAGGGCCAAATCGTAACGAATCCATTACGGCCAGTGGCCGGGCGCCCATCGTGAAGATGTCGCGCAAGATTCCGCCCACGCCGGTTGCAGCGCCTTGGAATGGCTCAATGTAGCTGGGGTGGTTGTGACTCTCAATCTTAAAGGCGCAGGCCCAGCCATCGCCAACGTCAATGATGCCTGCGTTCTCGCCAGGTCCCTGCACCACGCGTTCGCTTTCGGTAGGTAGGCGCTTCAAGTGCACACGGCTGGATTTGTAGGAGCAATGCTCGCTCCACATCACCGAATAGATACCCAGTTCGGTGAGGGACGGCACCCGGCCAAGTGCTTCGAGAATACGGTTGTACTCGTCCGCAGTAATGCTGTGCTGGGCGAGCAACTGCGGGGTAACGGAGACAGGCTCAGGTACAACTGCAGAAGAGGCAGTAGTCATCGCGATTAATTCCATTGTCGCATGGTCACCGTTGGAACGCGAGAAGGTTAGGGACCAGCAATCCACCGGTCCCCGCGGCCCTGGCCTTGAATGTTTGGAGTGCCGTTTCGAATTCGCTCACTCAGCCGGGGAGCTCCAACTTGCCAATCCGGAGCGCTCAAACGTAGGCTTTTGCAAAGGCTTACAACCCGACGAACTCTGTAGGAGCAACAATGAAGTCGTTCCGGATAACCTTGACTCTGTCCCTTATTTTGGTTTTTCCAACTGCGTGTATCTTTTCTCAGCAGCGTCCTCCTGCAACACCGTTGATTACGCATGATCCTTATTTCAGCATCTGGTCAACTACGACCAATCTCGCCGATTCCGATACGGTTCACTGGACGCTGAGTGCCCAGCCGATCAATGGGATGATCAGAATCGATGGAAAGCCTTACCGCTTTATGGGAAAAGGCCCGAACTCGCGAACGTTGACTGTTCCCGCGATGCAGCAAGTATCCAGCTCAGTGACGGCAACGCACACGCGCTACGAATTCCGGCAGGATGGGACTTCGCTGGAATTGACCTTCTTTACGCCAGCCCTCCCCAACGATATGGATCTGCTATCGCGCCCAGTGACTTACCTGACCTGGAGCGCGAAGTCTCTCGACGGAGCCGCACATAATGTCGCTCTGATGCTCGACGTAGATCCGGTGATCTCCGTGGGCGACCGCGATCAGAAGGTACAGCTATCCCGCAACAAGACCTCGCGTCTCAATGTGCTCTCAGTTGGCGCCGCTGATCAGCGGATTCTCAATCGCTCAGGCGATAAGATTCGCATTGACTGGGGCTACTTCCATCTCGCTGTTCCCAAAGATGAACAGTCATCCAGCGTGATTGCGCCGCAATCGATGGCGGATTTTGCCGCCAGCGGCAAGCTTGCCGAAAGTGATTCCGTTGGCATGCCGCAACAGGCAGGGCGAAACTGCCCGCACCTCGCGGTTGTCTTCGACCTTGGATCGGTGAGCGCTCAACCGGTGGAACGGCACCTGCTGGTTGCATATACCGAGGGCTATGCGATTCAGTTCCTACAAAGGAATCTGCGTCCATACTGGCAGCGGAATGAAATGCCGGTCGAGGTATTGCTCGATACGGCCGCAGATCAATACTCCGCGCTCGATAAGCGGGGAGCTGCTTTTGATAAGGAACTAAACGACGATCTGACGAGAGCCGGAGGCGAGCATTATGCAGCGATCGCGATCCTGGCGTATCGGCAGACTCTGGCTGCACATAAGATCGCAGCAGACATCAATGGCGACGCGTTGATGTTTCCGAAAGAGAACACTTCGAACGGATGCATCGCAACCGTGGATGTTATTTATCCCTCTGCGCCATTCTTTCTCTTTCTTCAGCCCAAAATGCTTGAAGCGCAGCTTCTGCCGGTTCTGGAATATTCGGCCATGGGCCGTTGGCATTTCCCATTCTCACCGCATGATGTAGGCCAATTCCCTCTGGCGAATGGACAGGTTTATGGCGGAGGAGAGAAGAACGAAGAGAACCAGATGCCAGTCGAGGAAAGCGGCAACATGCTCGTCCTGGTGGATGCACTGGCGCGTGTGGAAGGGAATGCAGACCTGGCCAAACGCTTCTGGCCGCAATTGAGCAGCTGGGCGCAATACCTGAGAGAGAAGGGCCTGGATCCTGAGAATCAACTCAGCACGGATGATTTTGCCGGCCACCTCGCGCACAATTCCAATCTGTCGATCAAGGCAATTGAAGGATTGGCGGCGTACGCGGATCTAGCCAAAATGCTCAAGCAGAATGAAGTCGCGAAAGATTATGGGGCAGCAGCAAAGTCCATGGCTCAGAAATGGGTATCGATGGCTGCTGAAGGAGATCACTACAAACTGGCGTTCAACAGCCCAAACACGTGGAGCCAGAAATATAACCTGGTGTGGGATCAGATGCTTGGCTACGATCTTTTTCCCAAAAGCATTCGCGAAACCGAACTGAACTACTACACGACAAAGATGAACACGTACGGCCTACCGCTTGATGTGCGCGCTGATTACACAAAACTCGATTGGTCGGTGTGGACCGCGACGCTCGCGTCTGATTCCAAACAATACAACACCATCATCGATGCCATTTACAAATGGACAAACGAGACGCCCGATCGCGTCGCTCTTTCTGATTGGTACGACACAAAAACCGGGAAACACATTTCGTTCGAAGCGCGAAGTGTAGTAGGCGGCGTCTACATCAAAGCGCTGGCAAACCCGGAATTGACTTCAAAATGGAATAAGTGGAGCGGCGGCGCCGGTGGCAATTTGAGCCCACAGCATTGAAATACGCGGCCTCGGCCTTTGCGTTTCATTCGCTCGAAAACTTACCTTCAGACGCACTCAAGCGGCGTTCGGATTTCGGGTACTCAATTGGAGGTCGGCAAGTGACGGGTGCATAGGGTAAGTAAAGCCATTCGCCGAGTTGCAGAATCGATGGGAAACCGTACAATACATGAAGAAGCAGCCATTCGAAACGCCGGGATGGCGGAACTGGCAGACGCAGCGGACTCAAAATCCGCCGACCCTTGCGGTCATGGGGGTTCGACCCCCCCTCCCGGCACCATAAGCAAACATATTTGGAATCATCAAGTTACAAAACTGGCAAAACGTGTGTGCCAAATTTGTGCCAAAAACGTGCCAAATATGTGCCAAGACTTTTCCTGCCGGCATCATTAAAGAGTGAATTTCAGGCCAACAGGTTTACCGTCTGATCAACTGGTTGCTCCGGCACACGTTTCGCACACCGCAGGTGCACAACTTGAGGCGAACAATGCGGATTGTCTTTGCTCCGCTGATGCCGGATCAACATATCGGAGCTCGGACCGCTGGGTATCATCACTATAGGATCAGGCACTTACTTTTAAAATAGGCCCGCACGGAGGCACTCTAGTCTGGTCATCTAAGACATTGATTTGACGTATCAGGCCACGCGCGAGATGGCACAGTCTGCGGCACACTTGATCTGAGACTGACTTCCTTTCGCGAACCGTTTTCACGCCTGCCGGTGAAATATCAGGCGGAGAGCCGGCGCCTTCTATACCGCCGGAAACAAACGGCACTTCTAAGTGAAAAGAGCCGTTCCAAAACCTATAGGTTTCGTCACGATCCGCCCAGCGAGGAGCTTGGTTGTTGGTGTTCATTTCGCAAAAATGGCGTAATCGTGTTCTATCAAGTGTGAGGTCGAAAGGGAATTGAATCTCCGACCCCCTGGTCCCGAACCCGATTCAAACGTTTATTGAAATCTGTTGAATTTCACAGTTCCCAACTATTTTGGATTGAAGAAGTTGCAGCGATCATATTGAAGTCAGTTGATTCCTGGGGATTCTGAGTGCTTTGACCGCTACGATTTCGACCACACCTGTTACTCACGTTGTGGGGTCATTCCAGCTTTCCTATTCCATGCGAATGGGCTCCAGAGATTCACTGCACAACCAGTGTCAGGGTGGCGGTGTGGGTCAATGTTCCGCTCGTGGCTGAAATCGTCACGGGGTAAATTCCCGGCATTGAGCCCGAGGTATATGGAACATTTACTTTGAATGCACTGCTCGTTGAACTCAGACGAGTTCCGTCGCCAGAGTAAGCTGCACTTACGGAGTGCGAGCCAGCAGTGGAGAAAGATGTTACAAATTGGCCTGTCGCGTTGCTCAAAGTAACTGGAGACCCGGACGCCAAGCCATCCACGCTGAATTGAATTGACCCTGCGGGCTGCGAACTCAATCCTCCGGCCACGTTGGCCGTAAACGTATCGTCCGCCCCTTTGGCGGGAGTCGCGGAACTGGCCGTCAAAGAAGTAATAGTCGAAGTAGGCTGTGTCTGTGTGCCTCCACCTCCTCCCCCTCCTCCCCCACCGCCGCAGCTCGTCACCCCAAGGGTGAACCCGATCGCCGCTGTTACGCAAAGCCCCAGCGTCTTTCGCCAACGCTTGCGCACAAAAAGCAAAACAACGAAGGCGGATGAAACGCTCTCTGCGCCAAAGAGCCAAAGCGGCCTGTTTGGATGAGTTCGCGCCAGCACCGGGACGCGCACATTTTGGGCCTGCGTTGTGCTGATCGTTAAGGTGGTGTTCCCGCTTGTTGTTACAGACGGTGGAGAGAAAATGCAAGCCGCGCCGGACGGCAGTCCTGAACAGGACAATGCGACCGCGCCGGTGAATCCATTCAATGCATTGATCTGGATCGTGCTTGCGCTTGTCGCTTGGCCGTTTGTAACTGATAGCCCAACAGGGTACGCACTGATCGAGAAATCCGGGACGACCAGCAAGAAGTTGATATTGTACGAATTGCTGGAGAAATAGTTGGAGTCTCCGCTGTAGCTTACGGCGGCCGAATGCATCCCAGGCGACAGGATAGCGGTTGGAATTGTAAAGCCAGCCGCGCCGTAATTTCCGAACCCAACTGGCGGGAATACTCCAAAGCCTGAGGTCAGACTCAATGGGGAACCGATGTTGACACCATCGACGGACAGTTGAACTGTTCCCGTTGGCGCCGGGTATGCTGGCTCGTATGTGGGCGGCGCGGTTGCGGGTCCGACCTGTGCATTCACATTGATCGGGGTGCCGACCAATATGTTTCCTTGCGGGGTAAGCGTATCGAACATCGTGGATGCGATCGGGCCTGTTTCATAAGTAAGTTGAAGCGGCGGGCTAGTGCAGGACGTATAGTTTGAATCGCCCGAGTAGACGACAGTGAGAGGAGCGGTGGCCGACTCCAATTGGGAAATCTGCAAAGTAGTGGGCGGAAGCGACATGGCTGGCAGCGTAAATGCCCCTCCCGCTCCTCCCCCACCGCCCTGGGCAGTGCCCGTGGCCGGACCCACAACGGCCGTGGAACCGGAGTACACGGTGAGCGTGCCTGTTGGCGGAACCATGTTGCCGAGCGGCGGGGTCACGGTTTTTTCGTAGAGGCCTGTGCCTGCGTAAAGCCGCAGCGTCCAGCCCGGCCTTAGAACAGTCGTGTTCGAGCCTACTCCGCATGTCATCTGCGCCTGTGATACCGTGATGTTGCTTGTTCCGACGCTGGGGTTAAAACTCGGATCGCCGGAGTAGGAGGCCTCCAAAGAATGCACCCCGCCGAGAATCAGGTTGTTGGGAAAGTACATTGTCGACGCTTGCGAGTTTAAAGCGAACTGTCCAATCGAGTTTCCCGTGTCATTAAGTGTGATGGAACCGGTCGGGGTTCCGTGACCGCTTTGGCCGCTGATATCAGAACCCACGAGAAGGAGGCTTCCGTAGACAACCGTCGTCGCTGGAACAAATGTTTTGCTGGCCGTATCGTAATTGCGGATTGAAAGCTTGGTCGTGCTCGGTTCAGGCGATATGTTTACGCTGACCGGAGCCGATTCGCTCGGTGCAAACTGAGCGTCTCCGCCGTAGCGAGCGGCTACTGAATAGGTTCCACCGGGCAAACTGATTACATTTTCTGTCACAGTTCCCCCCACCAGCGTACCGAGAAAAACCGAACTGTTTGCCTGTGTGCCCACTAACGTCACATCCCCGCTTGGGTTGCCTGCGGATGCGCTCACGCTTGCAGACGCGCTGATGGAGGTACCGTGAACAGCAGTCACCGTGGCGGAACCGCCATTTAAAGCGAGCGTGGTCGTTGTCGGATTGAAAGAAACCGCAGTCCAATTGTTCACCAGATTCGCAATGTCAATTGATCCAAGGCCGGTCACCATGTCAAAGCCGGCCGTTGAGTCGTGCCCTTTCGTCCTGCCGAGCTGTATCGGTGCGGTCGCCGAAATTTCACAATCGGAGTTCTGAGCGGTGCATGCCACGCGGTTGCCGTCCGTGGTGATGTCGTGGAAGATCGACGCACCCGCAGTGCTCGCGGCCAGCCTGTAAAGGGTTGGATTGGCGTTTCCCTGCCGCCCGTATTTCTGGTTGATTATCGCCATGACACCAGCCATGGCCGGGGTGCTCCCCGAGGTTCCTCCGACGGCGAGAAAACTCTGGGTGCTGGCCGTCGGGTCGCAGCCCGATCCACCGGTCTTGTCCACCTGGCAGACCACGTAGGCCGAGTTATAGACGCCATTGCTGGCAAACAGGGAGAGATCCGGGACGTCGCGCACTCCATCGGATGGGACTCCGGCGCCCGTCTGCCACATTGGCTTCGGCCAGCCAGCCGTGCAAGTGCCGGCATTCGTACCATCGGAGCTGATGCACGAGCTCGGCCCCCCGCTGCCGGCAATTGTGTTGTAACTAAAACTGCGGCTGCACGCGTTTGCAGGATCGAAACCAAATAGCCCGTCAAGCAGACTGCTGCCGCAACTGTCGTTCCAGGGAATCTCCGGAATATATCCCAACACCGACTGCTTTGTTGTGGGATCGTCGTTCGCACTCCAGTACGTCGTCCATGAATTGTATTGATTGAAATCCGTGCCACCAACCGCGATGTTATAAGGGGTTGAGGCAAGTCCGTTCACCGCCATTGGATACGCGGCGTAGCCAGTGGTATCGCATCCGGCCGCCCCCTGGTCCCCTGAAGACACTAGCACGGTAATGCCTTCAGCAGCAGCTTGCTGCCACATCGATGCCTCGAAGGCGTTTCCTTGAGTTCCTAGAAACAGCTCGCAGTCACCGTAGCTTTCACTCATCACTGGAGCTAGGTTGTTGTCCACGATGTAAAGCGCAGCAAGATCAACTCCCTCTGTTGTTTCTGTTCTCGCCGAAGTGACGAGTTCGACCCGCGCACCTTTTGCGATTGCTCCCGACCATTCGACGTCAAGGTCGGCCTCGGTCTCATCCGGCTGCACGCCAGGATCGATGCCGGCGACAGTGATAATTGGATTGTTGACGGGGAGTCCAAAAAAGGCGCGAAACTGCTCCGGATCGTTGATGTTGATGTTAGTTTCACCGACGATGGCAATCGTCTGCCCGGTTCCGTCAAGCCCGGCTTTCCAAAGCGGAGCCAGGTCATAGATGGATGCGAAGTCGTATGGCGAGACTCCAAAGAACGACGGATAGTTCCCAGGTTCGGGAACTGTAAATTCCGGGTTCGATTCGGGAATGACCTGCGGACGTGCCTGTCCTTTTGTAAATTGCAGCGACGGTCCGCGGACGGCCATCGAGTGGTGGCCGAAATCATTGAGTGACACGAGGCCTGCTACGACCGGCGCGAGTACGGTGGGAATGCTGGGATCAGCCTGGTTGGCAAAGTGCATCGCGCCGAGAGCTTGGTATCGGTGGATCGCAGTATGAAATGCGCTCCGCACTTGGCCTGCGTTTCCACTGAATTCGATCACTGTATGTCCGTTGCTTACCGCAATGTCATGGAAACCGTGTGAGCTCAGCCAATCGGTGATTGTCTGCACGTCCTGATCGGCGACTCCGAAAGACGCGCCAAATTGCGCTGGAGTTAACCATTTGTGAAACAGAGGTGAGTTAGGATCCTGCTGTGCCATCAACAGGGCGGCAAGGGCGTATTCCTGCTGCGCGCTGCGGCGAAGCAGCATTAACATTCGCCGCAATGGTTGGTCTGATGTGACTGCTCCTCGATCGTTTTCAGCGTTTGCTAAGGGATGCCGGTTTCCTCGAAGCATGGTCAACTGGTTGTCGTTCACCGGAACCACGATACGCACGGCAGGCACAGGCAGCGGAGAGATATATTCCTGAGGAATTTGCGCATCGGCGGAGCACAACGCCAAGCAGAATCCAAGAAGCAATCCACAGCGCGACCATTCACATAAGTCGTAGCGCAGTGGCATTTGAAACGCACTCCTACAAAGGCGACCGGAGCTAAATGGAAATTATCCCGGTCCGAATTTGCTGCTTACTAAGGAGCAGTTCGCTGTAAATTTCTTAGTTTGGAATCAATTCACCAATAATTGCAACCAAGCTTCTCGCAAATACCTACCGGTGTCAATGGAAAGATGTCGTGTTGCTCGCAGCTCGTCAAGAGTCACCTTTTCTGTGTCGCGTCTTGCAAGCCCATCATTCCGCGACTATTCTGCAAAGCAAATGCAGGTTGCCCCACAGCCGCCCTCCAGTCACCAGTACCTGTCGGCGGCCCCATTCCGTTCGGTCCAGCCCAATTGTCCTGCCCATTCAGCGGACCGGCGATCATCTTCCAAAAACTACTGACTGACGTGTCTCGCGCGGTCATGAATGTTAGCAATCCATCTAATGGGTCGATCCGTCTGTTGGCGCACGGAATTTCCCTCAATTGTCGACGGCTCTATCCGGAGCCTTTCGGCGTCCGACCTCTCATGAGATATTCTTCAGCGATATCGTTGGGGGAACGAGATGCCTGCAAAACGCGACGTATTAGCAGAGATTGAAGGACTCCGCGGCAGGACGACCGCAGTCGACGATCTTGATAGCGGGATCCTCAAGCTGCTTACAATCACAACATCGACTGAAAAGCTGAAGGATGATGGCCAGGGAGACGAGCTTCATGCCTATTATGTAGTGGCCAGCATAGCCGAATGTTGTTCAAAAATCGTCCGTCGACAGAATCAATTAGCCTGCGAATCTGCCACCGAAAATACGTTTCGATGGCGTCAAATTACCCACTTGATACAAAACTCGGAGATTAAACGACTTTCTAACTCGTGTTTTATGTTTGCCCGCGGGTGCCAGTATGCAATTGCTCGCTTCATTAATCGAGCGGGTCCGATCACGAGGGAGGATTCAATTAAGGTGACAGCCGCAAAGGAGCGGGATCTTCAGAGTAAGCTGAAAGCGTTAGAGGAACCTCGCTCCAATGCAAGCGATAGTGGTCTATGAGACATTGGACGAGCTGTTTTTTCGACTCAATGTGCTTGCGCTCGGCGGTGGGGAGGGCTCCCGAAGTGAGCTGATTGTTCAGCTCTTGAAGTCTTCCCAGTGAAGAATCGCGGAATGGAGAGTGTCTTTCATTGCGCTTGTTGGCCGAGTGGATTCGCCTTCTTTGTATCGGCCCCTGTTCTTTCAACACTGGCTCGTTCACGCCGAAGTGGAGCGCAGCGAAAAAATTCGTCAAAGGTCAGAGTTGCTCTACTCCAATCGGAATATGAGAATGCGGCGGTTTAAAACAATTTCATTGGTTGTCTCAGGCCGCGTTCGATTGATTCTTATGCTGCCCGAGCGGATCAGATCGTTCGACCTGTCTTCTGAAATACTCCAATCTCCACGACTCACAGTGATGGGATTGCTCAGCTGAATCCAGGTCAGCCTCCCAAGTCGAATTGGAAATTGTGGAGTAGCACCTCGTGCATATGGAGTCTAGTTTTCCATCTGGGTTTGATCGTCGCACGAAATCAGGCAAAGAAGACGCCATCTCGACCTCCCGCTGCACAAGCCTCTCAACTACAAGTTCCACACATACAGGTATTCATCATCCGCTGCTGTGCCCACAGACTTTCCAATCTTCCGGGTGGCGCGACTGAGAGCCGAGCGCACGTTAGTCTTAGTGTCTGACAACTCGTCCAGCGGAATCTTCAGTGCCGTGCCCTTGTTTAGACCTTCTAAGTCGCTCAGGATTCGTGTCACGATATCTCTGTGTTTTCCGTGCCGGCCTGTGGGTACATCCACTCGCGCCGTAGTTTTGAATGTCCGAACCTTGTTGTGAGGCATTGGTCTTCCTCAAATCGTATCGCTAACGAGACGCTAACGAGAGGTTATAGTGTCGCTAACAAGACACTAATACTAGCATTAATTTAACTTAAGTCAACTATTATTTGTAACTTTAACTGACTCTGTAAGTTGCTGACTGAAAGGAGCTTAATGGAAAGATTAAGAAAAAGTCCCCGTATCAGCGGATTCAGCCTACTGTTGGTTAAAGGTGCAAGACAATGAAGAAAAGAACTAGACAGTTCGAGGTCGTGCCTGTGGCGGTGGTGCTTCAGAAGGCGCATCTCCTTGAGCAAGATCGTCCTGCCGTGAAGGCGCTTCGCAAGCGTTGTGCGACCACGGCGAATACATCCGCCAATGCTTCCCCACTCAAGCAAGGAAATGATGGAAGAAATGATGCCAACAAGAATCTTCGTTGTGGATGATGAGCAAGTGATTGCTGACACTTTGTCCGCGATTCTTCGCGGCGCTGGCTATGACGCGGTCGCGTTCTACGATGCTGAAACTGCGCTCGCCTCATGCCAGCATGAGCGGCCTGATTTTGTCATCACTGACGTTTCGATGCCTGGCATGAACGGTATTGAAATGGCCGTGCAGATCCGAAATCGCTTTCCCGAATGCGGATGCGGAATTCTTCTTTTCTCGGGACATTCGGGAACGTCGGACCTTCTCGAAACGGCAAATAAAAAAGGTTACGTTTTCGAACTGCTGACGAAGCCCATACATCCTAAAGATCTGCTTGCCAAACTGGAGAGCGCCATTCGCCGTCCGGTGGAGTCGGATAGGTATCTGAGTGACTCCGACGCGATGGCCGTCTGAAGCAATCCTGACGCTCTATTCTGCCTACCACGTTGAACTGCATATGGTTTCTGATTGGTGGTGGTCGGATGGTCGGCAACCCGTCCCCACCTCAAAATCAGGTAAATTCTCCATGGCTGATAATTCGGCCAGAACCAAGATTGAATCCAAGTGGGCCCTCACTGGCCATCAGGATTTCGGCGCAATTTCTGCACCCGTGCGGTCTAGCCGTGTACCAGTACCACTCCAAAACGGGATCTGCGCGAACAGATGGATAACCTCTAATCAACTTGCGCATGCAATACACGTCTCATTGCGATTTCGCATCCAACAGAAGAGGAGATAGCGATGGCAGATTCGACAAGAAAGGGCGACGCTAAGAGCCCGGATGAGTTGGGGCCTGTCGTATCAAACGCCGAGGATTTCAGCCGCGATCTCAGGAATGAAAGCGGGACAGCCCAACCGACACCACCGGTCTATCAAACTCACCTTGAGCGCGAAAACAGTGAACGCGAAGCCACTCGGCTTAGAGAAGAAAGAAAACATCACGAGGAGTGTGGAAGCTGATTGAGAGGAATCATCGCGCTCGGCTCGCAAAATGCATTCGGCGCCCAACGTGATTTGGCTCACGTTACTTCCGCACAGCGATACAGCCGAACTCACAATGCGCCGAAGACCGATTCCGGATGCAGCAAACGCGTGTTAGCATTCTAGCGAATTAGTATTCCCTAAGTTTCTCGTCAGTGTTGTTTGGCATCGAGATTGCTTTTTGCTTTACATGTCAAACCGCGAATGCGCTGTTGGCAACTATCGAATGCAGTCTGGCGCGTCGACTTCGAAGGCTTTCCAGATTATTCAGACCGGGCAATTGTTCCAGAATTCGCGCTTAATGGCAGGCGATCACGTGTTGAATCAAACCATGACAATAACCCGAGACTTAGCCTTGGCAGAGGACAGGAGGGGAGGTCGCCGCCATAAAATCCGTGTTCCCCTCACCGTTATCTTAGAAGACCGAGAAATTCAAACCTATACTCGGGACCTAAGCAGTCGCGGAGTGTATTTTTATTTAACCGTAGCGGATAGTGCGCTGATAGATAGCAATCTTCAATTCCTGGTCGATTTTCCTGCGGAGGGTGCGGCGTCAACCGAATGCCGAATTCGATGCAGGGGCAGGTTAGTGCGCAGGGAACAGACCTCGAGAAGTGCGACAGAGATGGGCTTAGCCGCGGAGATTCTGGAATATTCGCTTCTCGGAGACGGTCGTTGAATTGTCCAACTCCTGCCTCATCGGCAAAGTTGGGACTGACCAAAATCATAGCTTTTCAGGTTGCGAGGTTGGCAGAGGTCAACCGACGTCTCTAGTCGAAATAGTTCTGCTCATTTGCGCGGCAACTGTCGGTTCGCTATCGGCAATTCGCCAGTGGCATCCCGTAATCGTGTAGATGTAAGAGCACTCGACCTGAGAAGAACGGCAGCCACACAGCCATCGCGTATATACCCTGCACAATCGCGAGAATCCGGCCGGGTCC
>Ga0157374_10003387_pt1 | contig 13399 bp, 11 predicted proteins | sample M25metaG_FD_115308 | JGI IMG/M metagenome (GOLD analysis project Ga0157374, IMG submission 115308) | Miscanthus rhizosphere microbial communities from Kellogg Biological Station, Michigan, USA - M2-5 metaG | ecosystem: Host-associated > Plants > Roots > Rhizosphere > Soil | place: USA: Michigan...
ATGCCTTTTATTTCATCTGCATAGGTTTTGCTTTCGGCAGCTTTTTGCAGGTCAATACAACGGCTGTCCCAGGTAGGGATTTGCACACCCACAAAACCAATGCTTTTTGCCCATTCGCAAATAGATTTCAATGAATTGAAAGGGGCGGCATCGCCCATAAACTGCGCAAGAAATATTCCGGGGCCTTTTAGTGTTGTCATGAAGAAAGTATTAAGTAATAAGTAATATGCTTTAAGTGGTAAACGCCTTCTGACAAGGCGGTATCCGGTAACTAGAAGTGGCCGTGCTAAACGCACTTACCACTTATTACCTACCACTTATAACTTGTATTCATGCCATTTTTTATCGCTCTGCGCTGATGCCACCACGTTATCTATAAATGCCATGCCGCGCACGCCGTCTTCTGCACCAGGAAAATCAAGCATTTCCTTTGAAGGTGTTGTGCCATCAATTCTTGCAGATAAAGTAAGGGCGAAATTGCGGTAAATATTGGCAAATGCTTCCAGGTATCCTTCGGGGTGTCCGCCGGGTGTACGGGCATTGTGTGTGGCGTAAGTTCCTAAACGATCGCCGTAGTTGCCGCCGGCTCTCAATATTTGTGTGGGTTGATCAAGCCATTTAACCAATAATGTATTGGGTTCATGCTGCGCCCATTCTATGCCACCTTTCTCTCCGTATACCCGTATTTTCAATGCATTTTCTTCCCCGGCTGCAACCTGAGAAGCCATTAAGACACCCGCTGCGCCATTGTCAAACTTCAGCAGCACATTGCCGTCATCGTCCAGTGCACGGCCTGGTACCATAATATTTAAGTCGGCACAAAGCTGAGTAATTTTTGCCCCGGTAATGTATTCTGCCAGGTGTGCAGCATGGGTACCTATATCTCCCATAGCACCGCTTTTTCCGCTTTTTTTAGGATCGGTTCTCCAGGCTGCCTGTGCATTTCCTTCGCGTTCGCTCATTTTGCTCAGCCATCCCTGCGGATATTCCACCCAAACCTTTCTAATCTTTCCCAGCACACCGTCTTTTACCATTTGCCTGGCCTGTTTTACCAGAGGGTAACCGGAGTAGGTATGGGTTAACAGCAGCATCAGGCCGGTTTCGTCCAGCTTCTTTTTCAGTTGTCGTGCTTCGTCCAGCGTAAAGGTGATCGGCTTTTCAATAACCACATTGAAACCGTTTTCCAATGCCAGCATGGCCGGCGCAAAATGGGCAAAGTTTGGTGTTACGATAGTAACAAAGTCCATGCGCTTATCAGCAGGCATTTTTGCCTCGGCATGGATCATTTGTTCGTAGTTCAGATAGGTTCGGTCTTCGGGCAAGAAAAGCATTTTACCGCTTTCCTTTGCCACGTCTTCATGTATGCTAAGTGCGCCGGCTACCAGTTCTATTTGCCCGTCCATATTAGCGGCAATGCGGTGTATGGCGCCGATAAAGGCATCCTTGCCACCGCCAACCATGCCCATGCGCAATTTTCTGTTGCTCATTTCTTGTTAGTTGATTGAGTTAGATTGAGTTGATTAGGTTGATTAAGTTAAAGAATGGAAAATTGAGGTAACTAGCTGTAATTCAACCAATCAACTCAATCAACCACTTAACTTAATCAACTAACGACCTAGGACAGTGCCCAAGCCTTATCACCTTTTTTATAAGGGATGCAGCCGTCAAATCTTCCCGGAACCGGAACGTAACGCAATGCTTTTTTAGCGCCCACTTCCGAAGTGAAATAGCCAAACAAGGTTAGCTCCTTCATCATCCTGAAATAGTGGTTCGGGTCCTTTGGTTTTTTGGACTTGGAATAAGCTTCCTGTTCTTTGTCCAAATCGGTCAATAGCGCTAATTTCTGGGTAGCATCCAGGTCCATAAATTTCTTGCTGAATTTTTTGTTGGCAGCGTCGTCTATCTTGCCAAAGCCTGCAAGGAAAATCTGCTGGTCCTTGTCCTCGTAGCAATCACGTACCATGACGGTCATAAACGTGCCTACTTTGGCCGCTTTAGCGCCGGGGCTGCTTGGGGTGTCGGGCAGGATGGTGTCAGCTACTTCGTCCAGGAAGGCCACGTGGTCCGGGTCTTCAAAGTTTGTCAATGTAGCTGAGGTCGTCCCCGACTTACAGCCTGAAACCAGGAACTCGGCTCCGATCATCGTACCGCCCATGATGAGGGCTACTCTTCCGATGGCATCTCTTCTATTCATTGTGGTTATTGGTTTTTTTAGTCCGGAAGTCCGAAAGTCGGAAAGTCCGGAAGTAATTTACAAAACTTTAATAATTTTATTAGAAAAAACAGTCTTACGGACTTTCGGACTTTCCGACTATACTGTCTTCAGTTCAAATCCTTCTCTGTAATTACGTTTCACGTATTGGTTTACCTCGTCAAAGTTGGTCACCTTCATGGCGTCGTTATCCCAAAGCAGTTTTACCTGGCCCGGATAGGTGTTACGCCCGTTAGCGCCTTTTACAGCAAGGTCATGTCCTCTAACAGCCAGATTTGCCATCAGCAGAGCTTCGGTCAAAGGACCAGCCCTCTCGAATGACGAGCTCAATTCTGTCTTTCCGTAACCGGCGATACAGCCTTCAACCCACTGCCTGTAGTGGCCATTGGCGCCATCGGGTACACGTGCCCAGCGTTGTTTCACATTCTTCACTTTATCTTCTTCCATGCGCGAACTTGGCAGCAGGTGTGCAGCATCTGAATAGGTACTGGAGTACATTTTGCCTTTGGTACCTATAAACAAGCAACCGTTACCTTCTTCGCCACCCCATTTTTCGTTTGCGCCTAATTCTGCCGGCCTTTCGGGTTCGATGCCGCCGTCCATCCAGTGCAGGGTAACATCACCTTTGGTTTTATGTGTTTTAGGGAACGTCATGGTGATATGGCTCGAAGGCGGGCAGCTTTCAGGGAAAACGCCCTTACGGAATTCGCCTACATATACCGAGCCTACGCTGGCCTGAACATCTTTTACATATTGCAGGTCCAATACCCTGAACGGAGCTTCAACCAGGTGGCAGCCCATGTCGCCCAAAGCGCCGGTGCCGTAATCCCACCAGCCGCGCCAGTTGAATGGTACCAGGTTATCTACAAAATCTTTGTAAGGTGCATTGCCCAGCCACAGGTTCCAGTCTAATGTTGAAGGAACTTCGGCTTTGGTTTTTGGCCATTCCACTCCCTGCGGCCATACCGGCCGGTTGGTCCAGCAATAAATAGTGTGCACATGGCCTATCAAACCGGCGTCGTACCACTCAGACATCAGGCGGGTTCCATCATTCGATGAACCCTGGTTGCCCATTTGGGTAACTACCTTGAACTGTTTAGCGGCAGCCGTAAGGGTGCGCGCTTCCCAAAGGTCATGCGTCATCGGTTTCTGCACATATACGTGCTTGCCACGGGCCATTGCATTGTAGGCCACAACAGCGTGCGTATGGTCGGGTGTTGAAACCGAAACAGCATCAAAATTCTTGGATTCTTTATCAAACATCTCGCGCCAATCCTTATAACGTTTGGCGTTGGGGAAATTCTTAAATGTGGTTGCGGCGTTCTTGTCGTCCACGTCGCACAGGTAAGCGATGTTGGCTTTACCACTTTTGGCGAACATGGCAATATCGCTTTGCCCTTTACCGCCGCAGCCTACGCTGGCAACGGTCAGCATATCGCTGGGTGCGCGAAAGCCTTTACCGCCCAGCACATGCCGCGGAACGATCATGAATGCAGCGGCAGCTACCGCGCTCTGCTTGATAAAATCGCGCCGTGAATTTTGCGACGCATCCTTAGGTTCTTCAGTCATTGGTATCTGTTTAATTATTGAATTACTGAATTATTGAATGAGTGATTTTAATTAATCTCTATTACAAATTACCTTTTTTCAATTCCTCCACTGCATGATTGGCAGCGCGTGCTGTCAAAGCCATGTAGGTGAGCGACGGGTTCTGGCAGGCTGCTGATGTCATGCAGGCGCCATCGGTAACAAATACGTTCTTGGCATCCCAAACCTGGTTCCATTCGTTCAATACCGATGTTTTCGGATCGCGGCCCATACGCGCGGTGCCCATTTCGTGGATACCACGGCCCAATACCGGTTCGCTGTTATATATCTGCACGTTCTTCACGCCGGCAGCTTCCATCATTTCCTTGGCATCTTCGGCCATGTCCTTGCGCATCTTCAGCTCGTTGTCTTTGCAGGTGGCATCGATGGCTAATACAGGCAGGCCCCATTTGTCTTTTTTGGTTTTGTCCAGGTAAGCACGGTTCTCATGGTATGGCAATGTTTCGCCGAAGCCGCCGATACCTATGTTCCATGAACCCGGTTCGGCCAGCGCATCTTTGAATGCACCACCGATATTCATTTCAGGTATGGCCCTACCCCATTCTTCGCGTCCTGCACCGCCCTGGTAACCGAAACCGCGTACATAATCACGTTTTTCGCCGTTCAGGTTCCGGTAGCGCGGGATATAAATACCGTTTGCGCGGCGGCCGAAGTAGTATTTATCTTCATAACCTTCAACCAAACCGCCTGCGCCAACACCTAAGTGGTGATCCATCAGGTTGTGGCCCAGTTCGCCGCTGCTCGATCCCAAACCATCAGGCCAGATATCAGTTGCCGAGTTCATCAGCACCCAGGCACTATTTAAAGTGGAGGCATTGACGAACACGATCTTTGCATAGTATTCGTAAGTCTTATTATCCATGGCATCCAGTATCTCGACACCTTTTGCCTTTTTAGTATCCTTATCGTACAATATTTTAGTAACGATAGACCATGGTCTTAAAGTCAAATTGCCGGTAGCATGAGCCGCAGGCAATGTTGACGACTGCGTGCTGAAATAAGCACCGAACGGACAGCCCAGCCAGCATTTATTGCGATACTGGCAATTGGTACGGCCCGGCAGCGGCTTGGTGATATTGGCCGTACGCCCGATGATAAAGTGCCTGTCCTGATCCTTGTAATGTGCATTGAACCTTGCGGCAACGTCTTTTTCCACGCAGTTCATTTCCATTGGCGGCATAAAATCGCCATTCGGAAGGATAGGCACATTGTCTTTATTACCAGAGATGCCGGCGAAGCGCTCAGCATAACCATACCATTGTTCCAGGTCTTTATAGCGTATCGGCCAATCGACGCCGATGCCTTGTTTAGCATTCTCTTCAAAATTCAGGTCATGCCAGCGGTAGCTTTGACGGCCCCACATCAACGAACGGCCGCCTACATGGTAGCCACGGAACCAGTCGAACCGTTTTACTTCCACATACGGGCTGTCTTTATCACTCGCCCAGTAATCCAGGTTGGTTTCGTTCAGCGGGTAATCGCGTTTCAGCACAGGATAGTCTTTTTCCATCTGCACGGTACGGCCGCCACGGTGCGGATAATCCCATGGCTCTTTGTTAGCGTTTACATAGTCCTTTACGTGTACTATGTCGCGGCCACGTTCCAGCATAATCGTTTTTAAACCTTTCTCCGTCAGTTCTTTAGCTGCCCAGCCTCCGCTGATACCCGAGCCGATAACGATCGCATCGTATGTGTTTGTTGACATTTTAGTAGTTGAATTTTAGTTTTATTGGGTTGTTCCGACTAATGTATAAATTTTATTTCCTTTAATTTAAATTTTCATTGCGTTTTTTCTACACAATGAATTCAGTTTGCAGTGGGCAGTTGGCGGTTTGCAGTTTTTTGCTAACTGCCAACTTAAAACTGCAACTTAAATATTGCCCTTGCTCATTTCACTTACGGCATGGTCTACAGCGCGAGCGGTAAATGCCATATAGGTAAGTGATGGGTTTTGGCATGATGTTGAGGTCATGCTGGCTCCATCAGTTACAAAAACGTTTTGAGCGCTGTGCACCTGATTCCATTTGTTCAGGATCGATGCTTTCGGATCGTTGCCCATCCGCGCGCCACCCATTTCGTGGATATCTAAGCCCGGGGCCTGGTGGTTGGTAGATGCATGGATGTTCTTAAAACCTGCGCTGGTGAACATTTCGGTCATCTGGTCCACGTAGTCCTTCTTCATTTTTTCGTCGTTATCATCGTAATCGACGGATATCTGCAATTGCGGGATACCCCATGGGTCTTTCAGGGTTGGATCGAGCTTGACGAAATTGCTTTCCTTTGGAATGGTTTCGCCCATCATGTGCGAGCCAACCCGCCAGGAGCCGTATTCCTTTTTTGCCAGCCCTGCTTTAAAGTCTTCGCCAATACCTTCCCAGGTATGTTTGAAGCCACGATAGGCGTAGAAACCGGCTGCGTAACCACGTAAGAAATTGGTTTCCTGCTTATACACGTTACGGAAGCGCGGGATATAACCGCCGCCTGCCGGGTTACGGCCGTCCGTCGCCCATTCTTCGTAGCCTTCAACTTCAGCGTTGATGTGTGCCGAATAATTGTGGAAAGCCACATACTTGCCTAACACACCGCTGTCGTTGCCAAAACCGTTAGGGAAACGTTTGGACGTGGAATTCAGCAGTATCAAATTGGTATTGATAGCGGCAGCATTCACAAAAATGATGCGCGCATAGTATTCTTCTGTTTGTTTGGTGTTGGTGTCGATAATACGAACACCGGTGGCCTTGCCTTTGGTATCGTCATAGATCACCGATTCTACCACCGAGAACGGCCTTAGCGTCAGTTTTCCTGATTTCAACGCCCATGGAATAGTGGATGCGTTCGCGCTAAAGTAACCGCCGAAGGGGCAACCGCGCTGGCAAAGTGTACGTTCCTGGCACTGCACGCGGCCCTGGTCCAGGTGTATCTGGTTGGGCTTGGATAAGTGTGCGCAGCGTGCGCTGATGACATGCCGACCTTTATAATGATCTTTCAAGTGCTTGCTGAAAGCGGTTTCGACCACATTTAACGGAAAAGCGGGCAGGAATTCGCCATCGGGCAAAGTATCCAAGCCATCTTTATTACCTGATATACCGGCGAATTTCTCCACGTGGCTGTACCACGGTGCAATATCGGCATAGCGTATCGGCCAGTCGACTGCAAAACCATCGCGTGCCGGGCCCTGGAAATCAAAATCGCTCCAGCGCTGGGTTTGCCGTGCCCACATCAGCGATTTACCGCCTACCTGGTAGCCGCGTATCCAGTCGAAAGGCTTGGTTTGCACGTAAGGGTGTTCGGCATCCTTCACGAAAAAGTGTGCGGCATCCTCGTGAAAAGCATAACAACGATTAATAACCGGGTTTTCTTCCTGTACTTTTTCGGGCATTTCACCGCGGTGCTTGAACTCCCAGGGATACATATTGGTGGTCGGGTAATCCTTGATGTGCTTTACATCGCGACCGCGTTCCAGCATCAGAACCTTCAGGCCTTTGTCCGTCAGTTCCTTTGCGGCCCAGCCGCCACTCATGCCCGAGCCTATTACTATCGCATCATAGGTGCGCTCCTTCGCGCTATCAACATTCAGGTTCGCCATTATGCTTTCATATTATTTTTAACCGGCAGCATGGCGTTGTAGCGGCCGGGCACCAGTTCGTAAACATCAACTTTGGTCAGGAAATATTTGGATTCTGTATAGCCGAAAACGGTCAATCCTTTTACCGTGCTAAAGAAACCGCTCAATTCCTTGGAGTAATTATTGGCCGGTTTCGCATCAGGCTTACTGCCGGGTTTCTTCTCAAAAGTATTCAGCAGCGTAAGCTTTTCCTGTTTACTCAGATCGGAGAAACTCTTACTATAGGTCTTCTTCACCAAATCGGTAAACTCATCCATACCTTTAAAGAAGGCTTTCTGATCGTCCTTTTTGGTGCAGTCATCCAGCATCAGCCAGATAAACTTGTCGACCTCTAAGTCTGTCGCGCCCGGGGTGTCCGTTTTGGGGATGATGGTATCGGCCATATCGTGCACCAGCGATTGCTGATCGTAGGTGACATCGAAGCTGGTAAAATGCGCGACCGGGTTGTGGCTGGTGCAGCGGGGCAGTAACACGGTGCCGCCGACGACTATAGCCAGGTTTTTGAGTGCTGAACGCCTGTCCATTATTTAAATTAGGTTCTACTGCCTCTGAGGGGCATTATTGTCACGGTAATCTCAGGCAATATAGTGTATAACTGACAATATATAAATCTAAACGAAAAAAAATCCCGGCAAATTGCTTTCACATTAATTGCTCAGGATTAATTTCGGGTTAAATTATAAAACAATGGGTTAAAATCCCCACTTTTTCATGATTTGTAAATCATTTTTTACACAATCGAAGGGATCGAGGCCCTGATACGACTCCTGCTCGATAACGAACCATGAAGTGCCGCCGTTTTTCTTAGCCTCCTTCACAATGTCGTGCACCGGCATTACCCCTTTGCCGAGGATGGTGCTGTCATAGCCGTCCATTCCCTGGCCGGTTGTGCTTTTGATCTCGTCCTTTACGTGCATAGCTACAAACCGGCCCGGATATTTCTTCAGCAGATCTAAAGCGATACCGCCTGCACCAAGCATATTACCCACATCCATTTGCTGGATCACCAGTGTTGGATCGGTATTGGCCAGGATATAATCATATAAGGTACCGTCGCCTATTTTATTGTTGAACTCGAAGTTGTGGTTGTGATAGCCAAACTGCATGCCATGCTGCTTGCATAGCTCGCCGCTTTTATTGAACTGTTCCATAGCCTTCTTCAGCTTATCGCTATCCTTGATCACGTTATTGTCGAGCCATGGGCTGATCACATAACGCTGACCTACGATCGCGGCATCTTCAACGGTGTGTTTCCAGGCATCGGTAAAATCTTTTTTCGAATCGTCCCAGTGCGAAGGCAACATAACGGTATGACCGCTCGGCATCAGCAGATTGAGATCGCCCAAAAGTTTTTTGAAATCTTTCGGCTCGTAGCCATAGAACTTCCTGTTGATGTAATTAGCGTGCTCTACATGCTGGTAGCCCATGTCGGCGATCTTTTGGAGCGAACCTTTCGGGTCCTTGCTCATCGCGTCGCGTACCGAATACAACTGCACACCCAATCTTTCGATCTTTTTAGGCGAGGCGAACAAACCGCTTTTTGGCAATAACGCCGCACCGGCAGCTACCAGGGCGGTATTTTTGATGAATTTTCTGCGTGAAGTATCCATTTCTATTTAGTTTTTAATTGATTGCTTTTTGCCTGTCCTGCGCTCCGTCGACTCACCCGGTCGTTGCTGCGCCCGACCACCCTCTCTACGCAAGCGTAAAGAGGGTTCTTTATATTCTGTCTTAGATTTGACAACTTTGAAAAGTTGTCAAATCTTTCCCCTTATTGCCCTATCGGGAACACTGTGTAGAGCAGGTTTGAATTGCTCACGAATGCCAGGTGCTTACTATCCGGCGCCCAGGACGGGGTATTGATGGTGCCCTGTCCCCCGTATAAATAGGCCACCACTTTCGAGGGGCCGCCGCCTACCGGCATTACCCGCAGGTACACGTGTTTATAAAAAGGGTGATCGCCGGGTTTTACTTCGTCTTTCAAAAAGGTGATATAAACGATCCATTTACCGTCAGGCGATATGTGCGGGAACCAGTTGTTATAATCGTCGTTGGTCAATTGGGTTTGATTTTTACCGTCGGCATCCATGCGGTACACCTGCATCAGGCCGCTGCGTACCGAGTTGAAATAGATGTATTTACCGTCGGGGCTGTATTCCGGGCCATCGTCAAGACCTGGTGTATTGGTCAGGCGCTCTTCAGGACCGCCGTTGGATGGAATGCGGTACACGTCATATTCATTATTCCTGTCGCCACAGAAAACGATGTATTTGCCGTCGGGCGACCAGCCGTGCATGTAGGAAGGGCCTATCGGCGTTATCTGTTTGGCTTCGCCCCCGCCTATCGGCACTGTAAAGCCCACCGATGCGCCGTGCTCACCATTTCCGCTGCTTACGGCCAGCATTTTTCCGTCGAACGATATCACGTGGTCGTTGTTATTTTTATTGGCCGCACCGGTATTAATGGCTGTCGGTGTATTTGTAGCAAGGTTAAAGTTATAAAGCGTACCGTCGCGGTTATAAATGAGTGACTTACCATCCAGCGTCCAGTTCGGCGCCTGTAATGATTTAGGTATCTGGTAAATGATCTTGCTGTTTTGCGTTTCGAGGTCGAGAATTTCGATGGCGCTGCCTAAATAATCACGGTAGGGAACCAAGGTTTTACCGGCAGGCGTAACGATCCGTACATTGTTGAACTGCGCCTCCTCAACTACATTCGGGTTATGCGAGCAAATGAACAGGCCGACGTAAACGTCGTCGCCCATTTCCACGCTGTCCAGCTTTTGGCTTACAAACACCTCGCCTTTGTGCGCCACCGACATGGTATACACCCCGTCCTTTCTTTCCAGTTGCACCACATCGGCACCGGTGAGTGTAAATTTCTTTTCGTCCGTCACACCGCTCACTTTCCTGCGGAATTGTAACGACGTTAACCCGTTGCCGTGCACAACTGCGCTTACGTGCATGCTGTTGGTATCCAGTGACGAACGTACCATCCAGCCTATTTTACGGTGTTCCTCCACACCTTTGCCAAGAAAGTTGAAATTGGTGCGCAGGATGAAATCACCCGTCATCTTCTTCCATATATAATGGAACTCATCATGCGTGGCCCAAACGTTGGTGCCTGAACCGGTAAGTTTGTATTGCTGCGCTGCATTGTCATAAACACCGCTGCCGGCATGCTTTACCGGGCCAATATCACCCTGGCCGTCAAAAATACCAATGGTGTTTTGGGCTTTTGCTGTAAATACTACTGCGCAAAGCAGCAGGCAGGCAAGCCAGGGGCCAAATTTTGGTTTCATGGTGATTGTGTTTGGATGACACTATATTTGGGGTTGCCTAATTTAAAAATTAGATTTAGAAAAGAAGCAAATCGTAACAGTAATTTTTCACAGCAGCCTATCAGCCGTTTCGCATTACATAGGAAACCAGTTCGGCCTTGGAGTTGATGTTGAGTTTTTTGTAGATGTGCTTCAAGTGCTCGTTGACGGTGAAGAAGGCTATATTCATTGTTGCGGCTATCATTTTGTTCGACATACCGGTAACCACCAGGTTGCATAGGTCGAGCTCCCGTTTGGTGAGGTTGGGTGCCGCATCGGCCAGGGTATGTGTGTTCGAGTTTTTAAGATCGATCAGGTGATTTACTATGATAGGTGAAAGCGGCGTCCCTCCCTCATAGGTTTTGATCAATGCATCTTTAATAAAATCAGAGCTGCTGCTTTTTAAAAGGAATCCCCTGGCGCCATTGATCAGGGCCGTATGCGACATAGCGGGGTCTTCAACGCCTGATAATATGACAATATGTGCGTATGGAAATAGCTGCTTTACCTTACTGATGGACCTTAAACTGTTGCCCGAGGGAAGCATGATATCCAGCAAAATAATATCAGGCTGCTGCGTGCTGTCAACACGATACAACTCCTTGATATCCCCTACAGAGAATAACACTTCAAATTCGGGACTGCGCTTAAAGAAGTCAACAAAATATTCCCTAAGCATCCGGCTATCGTCGACGAGGCCAAGCTTAATTAACATATCCGTAGATGTAATAATTTAGTTCGGGGGATGTTGCCAATATATCCAATTGCAACGAAAACTGAAAGCGTTAAAACACCTTTTTTATAAGGTGTTTTAACGGGGTACTATTGTGGGTTTGAAAGACGGGGCATTAAATTTTCGGTATAAAAACAATGGATTAATAAGGCAATGCCGGAACAGTAGTGAAGTTTCATACTGTAAGACAATAGCGTTAACAGTTTATGTATTAATTTAACTATCAATATCCTATAAATTAAAAAATGTCGTTTAAAGATGGCTATCTCCATTTTGGGAATACCTTATTTTAGGTATTAACCTATACGCAACTATCGGCGTAATAGTACACGAAAGTCAGTGAGTAAATATGTGCAGTAATAAAATTCCCCGGGATATTGCAGGATGGGCAAGACAATGCGAGCGAGAGCAATGCCCGGGGATTTTTTATTACGTACTGCTCCGGCTGTTCGGAAAGTTTACAGGCAAGCCGTATCAAAACTTAACCTATAGCTGCGTGCCCGTTTCTTTTCAGAACCCGAAAATTCCAGAAAAATAATTTAATGGAAACCGCTATGAAAAGGACCCTAATTCTAATAGCACTCGCAACACTGTCATTGGCTGCGTGTAAAAAATACCAGGACGTTCAGCCTGCAAAAAAAATGGCGAAATCAAAAGTTATAGTGAAAGCTCAGGATACGATACCCGACCAGGCCGGATTCAAAATAAGGCTTGCTAAGGACAGTGACAACCGTGATGAAACCATGATCTCATTTGATCATACTGCCAGCATTAATTATTCGGCTGCCAATGATGCGCTTTACTTTCCGGGCTTTGGCCAGGTGAGCCTGTCGAGCATATCAGGCGATGGCAGAAATGTGGCCATATATACGTTACCCTATAAACCCGGCATGTGCATTGGCCTGAATGTAAAAACAAAAACGGATGGCGATTATTGGCTGGAGTTGAGCTACGCAGAAAAAATGCCGCACGATATGCATATTTGGCTAAGAGATGCGCTCCTGAAGGACAGCGCCGATGTTTGTTTGGAAAGCTATCACTTCAAAGTACTCAAAGCCGATACGAATTCATTCGGCAGCAGAAGGTTCAGTTTGGTTCTCAAACAGGCAGAGCCGCAATAAACAGCCCTTAATTTACAATATATACACTACCCATTTGAATGAATGCCGAAGACAGCCGGCGGTCAGAATCCCTCTCAGCAGAGAGGGATTTTTTGTTGCTACTCGTTCATCACTACAACCGTATTTTCGACTAATTCCTTGGCGATACGCTCATTGGGAACCGGGCGATAATAGTCGTGATAAAATTGCTTTTTCGAGTCGCGGTAAGAGCTTACCGCGCCTATCATGCTCATGAACTTAATGTAATACCAGGCAAAATCTATCTGGTAGGGCTTAAATCCTGAACGTGCGCTTTTGGGGAACAAATGGTGATTGTTGTGCCATTCGCCTGCCACAAAACCGGGCCACACCTGGTTTATCGACATATCATCGCGGTTGTAATCTACGCCATCTTTGCGCATATCCTTTCCTTTGCCGTGGCCCTCATAGTTGAAAGTGCGTACACCCACCGCCCAAACACCTGCAGCTGCAAACATTGTACAAGCCAATGCCGGCCCGCCGATAAGGTACCATACCGTAAACCAAAAGCCCCAGTTCAATATTATAGTGGCAATGGTGCGGTAAGGATTGGCTAATGATCCCCACTTTTGATATTGTTTGTACGAATTGGTAAAAATGCCTGTATGCTTCATCAGGTTTTTGCAGCGCATGTAATCGCGTTCGCTCATATCTTTTGCTATCGGCTGGTGGTTGACGTCGGCCAGGAAGCAGTAGAGCCAGCCGGCTTCGGCCCGATAAGGATCGAACGGACCGTCGGCGAAGCGATGATGAACATGATGGG
>Ga0157374_10003388_pt1 | contig 13397 bp, 14 predicted proteins | sample M25metaG_FD_115308 | JGI IMG/M metagenome (GOLD analysis project Ga0157374, IMG submission 115308) | Miscanthus rhizosphere microbial communities from Kellogg Biological Station, Michigan, USA - M2-5 metaG | ecosystem: Host-associated > Plants > Roots > Rhizosphere > Soil | place: USA: Michigan...
GGGATGCACGGCGTCGAGGTTGTAGAGGAGCTTGTCGAGGTCGAAGTCGAGGTGCGGGAGCAGGTCGATCTTGTTGACCAGCACGAGCTCGCAGGTGCGGAACATCAGCGGGTACTTCAGCGGTTTGTCCTCGCCCTCGGTGACCGAGCACACCATCACGCGGGCATCCTCGCCCACCCGGAATTCCGCGGGACAGACAAGATTGCCGACGTTCTCGATCACCAGCAGGTCGATGTCGGCCAGCGGCAGGGCGGGCAGCGCCGAGCGCACCATGTTCGCGTCGAGGTGGCACTCGCCCCCGAAGCCCGAGTCGGTGTTGAGCTGCGTCACGGGAACGTGGAGGTGGGCGAGGCGGTCGGCGTCCATGCTGCCCTGCACGTCGCCCTCGAGCACCCCGGGACGGATGCCCCCGAGGTCGCCCAGCACGCGCTCGAGCAGCGACGTCTTGCCCGCCCCGGGCGCGCTCATGAAGTTCACGACCCGCACCCCGTCGCGGTCGAAGTCGGCCCGGTTCGCCGTCGCGATCGTGTTGTTCGCGTCCAGCGCCTCCTCGACGACCTTCACCTTGGTGCGGTGCATGCAACCTCCTCGACGTTGATCGATTCGACCTCGAACTCGTTGCCGGCGACGACGGCCACGTCCGCGCCCCCGCAGGTGGGGCAGCGGAATGCCGGCACGTCGAGCTCCCACTCGCGCTCGCACGGCGCGCAGCGCAGGCGGGCGGCGATGAGCTCCTGCTCCAGGACCGCGCCCGCGCAGACGGTGCCCTCCGCAACGAAGCCCCAGTAGAACTCCAGCGTGTCGGGCACGACCTGCCGCAGGGCCCCGATGCGCATGTGCACCGCCGTCACCTGCCGCCCGTCGGCGTGCTTGACGACGGTGTTGACGATCGCGCTGGAGAGCGACAGCTCGTGCACCGCTCACTCCTGTGCGTAGGCGGCGTCGGAGCGGAGCTCCTCGATCGTGGACAGGACCAGGTCGATCGCGCCCTCGACCGCCACCTCGACCGCGGGGCTCAGGCCCATGCCCATCTCCTCGACCACGGTGGGCTCGCAGGCGATGACCACGACCTTGCCCGGCCACGCGCCCAGCGACTTGACGAAGCGCAGCACGGTCTGCGGGTCCATGGCGTGCGGGTTGATGACCTGGCCGTCCTCGAGGCCGGCCTCGACCTCGTCCTCGTCGGCCTCCATCACGTACAGCGTGCCCGGATCGCCGCCCTGGCGGCTGACGTCGATGAGGATGAGCCCGTCGTAGCCGCGCATGACCTCGTAGGCGAGGTCGAGGCCGCCGGTGCCGAAGTCGAACACGGCCGCCTCGGCGGGCAGCTCGCGCTTGCCCAGGCGCTCGGCCACAGCGCTGCCGAAGCCGTCGTCCTTCAGCCAGGCGTTGCCGATCCCGGCGACGAGGATCCGCTTGGGTCGCTGCTCGGTCACGGGAGCACCTCCACCTCGGGTGGGAAGAAGAACAGAAACCGGCCGGTCTCGCGCATGAGCTCCTGGCCGGGCACGCCGTCGACGGTCACGCCCAGGTGCACCTTGCCGTCGTAGTCGACGAAGATGCGCTCGATCGTCGCCGTGCGGCCGTCGACCATCCGGGCCTCCAGCGACGCCTCGGGGCCGGGCCGCAACAGCAGCTTGCCCCCGCGCCGGTACACGACGCCCTCGCGCTCGACCTCGGCCTCGCCGGCGCTGGGGTCGCGCACCGCCGCCGACGGCGTCGGCGGCTCCGTGGTCACGGGGTCGCGCAGGGTGATGCGGCCGTGCAGCGCGACCACGTCCTCGGGTGTGGTGGCAGCCGCGCGCTCGATCATCTCGCGCACGGTCGGGTCCTGCTGCGCGATGGCCGCGCGCTCACCGTCGCTGAGCGCGTGCACGTGCAGCAGCAGGGCCTCCTCGATCTCGGTGCCGTCGAACAGGCTGCCGCGGCGCTCGGGCGCGATCTGCGGGTGGTCGGGGAGCACGATGGCGGCGCCGAGCAGGACGTCGTCGGTGGGCGTGGCCAGCACCGGCCACGTGTTCACGCTGGCGCTGGCCACCTCGAGCGGCGAGACGAAGCGCCCGCCCGCCACCCGCAGCAGCGGGTGGGTCGAGAGCAGCGAGTGGCGCAGCGCGCCGGCGCGGTCGAGGTCGGCGGGCGCCTCGGTGCGGTTCTCGACCCGCAGGCGCACGCGGTCGCCGACGTCGAGCCGCACGCGCAGCCGCAGGTCGCCGACGGCGACGTCCTCCTCGCCCGGCCCGGCCAGCGCCACGCGCTGGGCCGCGGCCTGGTGGCGCTCGCCCGCGGGCGCGAGGAAGCGCACCTCGGCGCTCACGTCACCGCCGTCGGCGAGCACGCCCTCGAGCACGAGGTGGTCGAAGGTGGCGGCGTTCCCGGCCGCGTAGGCGGGCGGGTAGACGATGCCGAACGGCGTCGGCGTCGCGTTCTTGGTCGCCGAGGGCGTGTACGGGTACAGCGCGTAGCCCTCGTAGAGCAGCGAGTCGACCAGCCGCTCCAGGCCCTCCTCGCTCACGCGCCGCCCTCCTCGAGCAGGTCGGTCACGCACGCGTCCATCGTGGGCGCGCCCCGCCGCGCCTTCTCGCGCCGCAGCGCCCGCAGCGTCTCGCCCCGCACCGCGATCCACGCCGTGTCGGGGAAGTAGTGCTCGACGAGGTCGCGCCAGGTCGCGATCGGCAGCCGGAAGCCGGCCGAGCAGCTCCAGGGCACGAGCGACATCTGCAGCCGCCCGTCCTCCTCGCGGTAATAGACGGTGCCGTTGAAGTTGAAGGCCAGCGGCACCTCGCCGTCGGGCACGGCGTAGAAGTACTTGGCCGCCACGAGCTCCTGGTCGTAGGTGCACGGCACCGGGACGCGGAACGTGGTCGAGCCGACGAAGTTGGGCACCAGCACGTCGGCCTTGTGCCACACGAAGCTGCGCGTCGTCGTGCCCCAGCGCTCGGGCGGGCCGAACAGCTCGACGAGCTGCTCGCGCGCCTCCGCGTCGTAGGTGCGCCGCGCGGGCTCGATCATCACCTGCACGCCGAGCCCGATGGCGTAGACCGCGCGCCCGCTCGGCTCGCTGACGTGGATGTCGAAGTCGAGCGCCGGCGACGCGGCGTAGCGGTTGCCGGTCGCGGCGACCACGGTGAACTCCGGGTCGGGCGCCGCGGGGCCGGAGCGGTCGGGGGCCAGCTCGGCGCTCATGCCGGCAGCGCGCCGGCGCGCAGCTCGTCGAAGAAGCCCGATACCGCCTGCTCGACCTCGGGGCCGCCGGAGATGCCGCGCCAGTGCATCTTGACCAACCCCACGAGCGCGTAGCAGCGGTCGATCGGCGCGATTGCGTAGGCGGGCGGGTCCGAGAGCCGGTTGACGATCAGCGCCTCGGAGTCGGCTTCGAGGTCCTCCAGCACCGGGTTGAGCCCGACCAGCCGGCCCCAGGAGGCGAAGTGCAGCTCGCTCTCGGTCGCTCCGGCCGGGCTCGGGTACATCGCCACCACGCAGTCCGTCGTGCTGCTGCGCAGGAAGAAGGCCAGCCCGATCGGCAGCTGGAAGCCGGCCCAGAGGTCGTCGGGCAGGTCGAATCCCTCCAGCCACAGCGTGCGCATGCCCACCGGGCGATACGCGGCGTCGCCGGAGCGCAGCGCCCAGCAGCTCTCGCACGTGCACACGATCTTCCGCTCGTCGAGGTCGAGCATGTGGCGGTGATCGTCGGGCACGCCGAGGCCGCACAGGTCGCAGTGCTCGTCCGGCTCCGGCTCCGGCGGCGGCTCGGCTCCGCGGGCGAACCCGCGCAGCCCCGCGATCGCCTGCGCGCGCTTGCGGCTGGCGATCGCGGCGTCGAGATCCAGGCGGCCGTTCACGGCGACAGGGCGACCCGCACGACCTCGCCCTCCCGCAACAGCGGCACGGGGTCGAGCTGGAGGCCGTCGGAGTCGAGCGAGCGCCCGGCTCGGGGCAGGAAGAAGCTGCGGCTGCACCCGGGGCAGGTCAGCGCGCCGGCGCTGAGCTCGCCCCCGCGCAGCGGCGCGCCGCAGGCCGCACAGCGGTCGCGGTAGGCCAGCAGCGTGCCCTCGACGTTGGCCACCACGAGCGGCACGCCCGCCACCTCGGCGTCCACGAGCTCCTCGGGCCCGGGCGCGGCCTCGAGCGTGAACCAGGACGGCTGCTGCAGCACGTCGAGGACCGGCCCGGTCGGCTCCTCCTCGTCCTCGAACACACCCTCCACCTCCATGCCCTCGAGGTCGGGCGCCGCCTCCTCGAGCGCCTGGCGCACGGCCAGCTCGAGCGTCGAGGACGAGGCCGAGCACGTCTTGCAGCTGCCCTCCAGGCGCAGGTGGGCGATGCCCTCGTGCACGCCGAGGAACTCGACGTTGCCCCCGTGCGACTCCATGTAGGGCCGCACGCGCTCGAGCGCCTCCAGCACCCGCTCCTCGACCGAGACCGGGAACAGGTCGTGGATCAGCAGCAGGCTCGCCGCCACGCCGTCGCGGGACAGCGCGCCCATGATCTCCTGTCCCGCCGGCCCGGCGTCGGCGATCGCCGCGACGATGCGCTCCAAGCCGGCGCCGTACATCTGCACGATCGCCGCCGTGAGCTCCTCGGCCAGGTCGCGCGCGGCCGGGTCCTCGATCGCCTCGAGCTGCTGCGTGAGGTCCTGGACGCGCGTGACGAGCGCGTCGGCGTCGGCCGCCTCCGCTGTGCCGTTCTCGGACATGGGCCGCCTAGGCCATGGCCGTGGGCGTGTGGACCACCTTCCGGATCGGGCCCGAGCCCTTGTACATGTGCACGCCGCACGGCAGGCACGGGTCGAAGGACCGGACGGCGCGCATGATGTCCACGCCCTTGAAGTTCTCCGGTCCGTTCTCCTCGAAGATCGGCGTGTTCTGCACCGCGTCCTCGTAGGGCCCGGGCGTGCCGTAGACGTCACGCGGGCTGGCGTTCCACGGCGTCGGCGGGTAGGGCTGGTAGTTGGCGATCTTGCCCTCGCGGATGACCATGTGGTGCGAGAGCACGCCGCGAGCGGCCTCGTGGAACCCGCAGCTCACGGCCTGCTCGGGCACCTTGAAGTCGTTCCAGCTCTTGGTCCGCCCCGCCTGCACCTCCCCCATCGCCCGCTCCAGGCAGTGCAGGGCGATGAGGGCCGAGTAGGCCTGGTGGTAGGTGCGCGCGCGATCGCGCTCGATCGCGTTGGACTTCTCCGGCACCTTCCACTCCATCTCGGTCTCGGGGAAGTTCGCCGAGCGCGGCAGCACCATCTGGATGCTGTCGCCGGTCGCCTTCGCGTAGCCGAAGTCGACCAGGCCGGCCTTGGCCGTGCACCACTGGCGGGCGAACGGGCCGCCGCCGGTGTCGCAGCAGACGTGGGTGTCGGTCCGCTTGTCGTAGATGCGCGGCGACACCACCCAGGTGTACTTCTCGGCGAAGTCGCGCTTCTGCGGCTTGGGCAGCGTGACCTTGTTCCACGGGTGGTTCTTGTCCACCGGGTTGCCGAGCGGGTCCTGGGTGACGAACGTCGGCTCGTTCTCCCAGCCGTCGAAGTACGAGCTGCCGAGCAGGATCCGGATGGCCAGGTTGATCTCGACCAGGTCGGTGGTGATGAGCTCGCCGTTGATGGCGATGCCCGGCGTGATGTAGCGCTTGCGCCCCCACTCGGTCATGTTGGCGTAGCTGTAGTCGACGTAGTCGGGGTCGTCGAAGCTGCCCCAGTTGACCAGGTTGGTGTCGCGGTAGCCGACCATGTCGTACCCCGGCAACTCCTGCAGGAAGAAGTCGTAGAGGTCGTCGTGCATGGGCACGCTGCGCTTGACGTAGTCGAAGTACCGCATCAGGCGCACGTAGTAGTCCGTGCAGGTCTGGTGGGTGATGTCCGCGCTGCACCCGCCGGGCATGATCGTCGACGGGTGGGTGTGCCGGCCGCCGAAGAGGCAGTACATCTCGCGCGTGTAGCGGGCGACGTGCAGCGTCTCCAGGTAGAACTCGCCGGTGAACGGGTTCAGCGCCCGCATGATGTCGGCGATCGTCTTGAAGCCGTGGATGTCGGAGTGCGGCGCCGACGTGCTCTCCGCCTTGGCCAGCAGGGTCGGGTTCGTCTCCTTGACCATCTGCTCGCAGAAGTCCACGTTCGCCATGCAGTCGTTGAAGATCGCGTGGTCGAAGATGTAGTCCGCGGTCTCGGCCAGGTTGAAGGCCAGGTCGCCCAGCGGCGGCGGCTTGACCCCGTAGGCCATGTTCTGGTTCAGGCACGAGCAGGTGCAGTGGTTGTCACCGCAGATGCCGCAGATGCGGCTGGTGATGAAGTGCGCGTCACGCGGATCGATGCCCCGCATGAAGATGTCGAAGCCGCGGAACACCATCGACGTGCTGTAGCACTTCAGGACCTGCTGGTTGGAGAAGTCGATCTCCGTGTGGATCCCGAGGCTCCCGACGATGCGGGTGATCGGGTCCCAGGACATCTCCTTGACCATGACCTTCTGTTCACTGGATGTCTCCGTCGCCATGGTTCGTCTCCCTTACCAGCGCTTGGCGTAGCCGGTGGTGAGCGTCGGGCGGTTGTGCCGCCACTCCGGCTCCGTGTCGTACTTGTTCTTGATGTGGCGCTTGCGGAAGTACCGCACGAGCGGTCCGTAGCTGACCTTCATGAACGTCGCCGCGGCGCCGCCGAACGCGTCCTCGTCCATGAAGGGCATGTACATGTCGGGGAAGCCGGGCATCGTGCAGGCCATGCAGATGCCGCCCACGTTCGGGCAGCCCCCGATCCCGTTGACCCACCCGCGGATGGGCACGTTGCACTTCACGACCGGGCCCTTGCACCCGATCTTGACCAGGCAGCGGTGGTCGGAGCCGTACTCGGTGGCGAAGTCGCCCTCCTCGGCGAAGCCGGCCCGGTTGCAGCCTTCGCGCACGGTCCGGCCGAAGAGCCAGGTGGGACGAAGCTGGGCGTCGAGGTCGGGCGCGGGCGCGAGCCCGGCCAGGTGCAGGGCGAGGTAGAGCAGGACCTCGGTCATGTTGTCCGGCTGGGCGGGGCAGCCGGGGATGCACACGACCGGGAGGCCGGCCTTCGACTTCCAGTTCCAGCCCAGGTAGTCGGGCAGGCCCATGGCGCCGGTCGGGTTGTTCTTCATGGCCGGGATGCCGCCGTAGGTGGCGCAGGTCCCGACCGCGACGACGGCGGCCGCCTTGGGCGCGAGGCGGTCCACCCACTCGTTGGTGGTGACGGGCTGGCCGTTGTCCGGATTCACGCCGAAGCCGGTCCAGTGGCCCTCGCCGTTGATCTTCTCGTTGCCGAGCGAGCCCTCGATGACGAGGACGAACGGGTCGAGCTTGCCCTCTTCGGCGTCGTACCAGGCCTGGATGTACTCGTCGCCCACCTCGTAGGCGACGACCTGGTTGTGCACGACCACCTTGGGCATGCCCGGGATCGCCTGGGTGATGATGTCCTCCAGGCTGGGGTTGGTGGCCGACGTCATGGCCACGGAGTCGCCCTCGCAGCTTAGGCCCGTCGTCATCCACAGCACGTGCGCGGTCACGCCCTCGGTCTTCTTCTGCTCCGCGTACGCGTCGATCGCCATCGCTGCTCCTTCCGCCGTCAACAGATCCTCGGCAGCGGGTCGCCCGCCAGCTGGTCCATGACCCGCTTGCCGCCGAAGCTCGTCTCGACGAGCACCATTCCTGGCGGCTCGCCCCGTACCTCACCGATGTCCGCAGCCTGCGCGCAGCCGGGCACCGCGCGCATCGCCGCCAGCGCGGCCTCGGCCTCCTCGGGTGCCACGAAGGCGACCATCTTGCCCTCGTTGGCCACGTACATCGGGTCGATCCCGAGGATCTCCGACGCACCCGCGACCGCCGGCTGGACCGGCACCGCCTTCTCGCGCACCAGCATCGCCACGCCCGACGCCCGCGCCAGCTCGTTCAGCACCGAGGCCACGCCGCCGCGGGTCGCGTCGCGCATGGCGTGCACGGACGGGCCCGCCGCGTCCAGCAGCGCGTCGACCACGGGCCACAGGGGCCGGGTGTCGGACTCGATGGGGGCGCCGAGCTCGAACTCGCCGCGGGCCAGCATGATCGCCGTGCCGTGCTCGCCGATCGTGCCCGACAGCAGGACGCGATCGCCCGGGCGCAGGCCCGTCGGAGACAGCTGCGCGCGGGCATCGCGGCGTCCGACGCCGGCGGTGCACACGTACATGCCGTCGGCATGGCCGCGCTCGACGACCTTGGTGTCGCCGGCGATGATCTTGACCTCGGCCGCCTCGGCCGCGCGCGCGATCGCGTCGACCTCGGCGCGCAGGTCGTCGGCCGGGAGGCCCTCCTCGAGCACGAGCGAAAGGCTCAGCGCCACCGGGCGCGCCCCGGCCACGGCAAGGTCGTTGACGGTCCCGTTGACCGCCAGGTCGCCGATCGAGCCGCCCGGGAAGCGCAGCGGGCGCACGACGAAGGAGTCGGTGGTCAGCGCCAGGTCGACGCCGTCGACCGCGAACGCCCCGGCGTCGCCCAGGGTCTCGAGGGTCGGCGAGGCGAAGGCGGGAAGGAACACGCCCTCGATCAGCCCCTGCGTGGACTTGCCGCCGGCCCCGTGGGCCATGTTGATCCGGTCCTCGCGGAACTTGGGCTTCTTGCTCCGCGCGGTCTCGATGATCTCGAGGATCCGCTCCTCGTCCCGGACCGTCACACGACCTCCCGCTCGCGGGCGAAGCGGCCGAAGTTGTAGTAGGCGGCGCAGGCCCCCTCGGACGAGACCATGCAGGTCCCGATCGGGCGCTCGGGCGTGCACGCGGTGCCGAAGACCTTGCACTCCCACGGCTTGATGACGCCCTTGAGCACCTCGCCGCACTGGCAGGCCTTGGGGTCGGCCACGCGCACGCCGGGCGCGCTGAAGCGGCGCTCGGCGTCGTAGTCGGCGTAGGCCTCGGAGAGCTTCAGGCCGCTCTGCGAGATGAAGCCCAGCCCGCGCCACTCGAAGTGCGGCCGCAGCTCGAAGACCTCGGCCATGACCTCGAGCGCACGCTGGTTGCCCTCGTAGGGCACCACGCGCGTGTACTGGTTCTCGACCTCGCAGCGGCCGGCGGCGAGCTGGCCGAGGATCATCCGGATCGCCTGCAGGATGTCCAGCGGCTCGAAGCCGGCGATGACCACCGGCTTGCCGTAGTCGGCGGGGATGAAGTGGAACGGCCGCGCGCCCACGACGGTGGAGACGTGGCCGGGGCCGACGAAGCCGTCCAGGCGCAGGTCCGGCGAATCGAGCAGCGCCCGCAGCGGCGGCACGATCGTCACGTGGTTGCAGACGCAGGAGAAGTTGGGCACGCCCTCGGCCTTGGCGCGCTTGAGCGTCAGCGCCGTCGAGGGCGCCGTGGTCTCGAAGCCGATGGCGAAGAAGACGACCTCGCGGTCGGGGTTCTGCTTGGCGATCCGCAGCGCGTCCAGCGGCGAGTAGACCATGCGGATGTCGGCGCCCTCGGCCTTGGCCTCGAGCAGGCTGCCCTCCGACCCGGGCACGCGCATCATGTCGCCGAAGCAGGTGAAGATCACCTCGGGGTTGCGGGCGATGGCGATGCCGTCGTCGAGGCGGCCCATCGGGATGACGCACACCGGGCAGCCGGGCCCGTGCACGAGCTCGACGTTGGCGGGCAGGAGGTCGTCGATCCCGTACTTGTAGATCGAGTGCGTGTGCCCGCCGCAGACCTCCATGATCTTGTAGTGGCGGCCGGGCTCGACGGCGCCGAGGATCTCGGTCGCGACCACGCGGCCGAGGTCAGCGTCGCGGAACTCGTCGACGAACTTCACAGCCGCACCAGCGCCACGCCGGCGTGGACGAGGACGCGGTCGTCGGGCGCCACGGGCTCGACCAGCGCGATCTCGACCGTGCTCTTCGAGCCGTCGTCGTCGGCGCACAGCGCGAGCCCGCGCTGCTCGTCGATGCGTAGGACCGACATCGGCACGCCGTCGTCACCGCACGTGATGCAGTGATCCGACGTGCATTCGGTCACTCGATCACGCTCGCCTTGAGCTCCTCGAGCTCCTGCTCGTAGTCGGCTCCCATGCGCTGGAGCAGGTCGCGGGTGGCGCGCGCCTCTTCCTCGTCGACCTTGGAGAGCGCGAAGCCCACGTGGATGAGCACCCAGTCGCCCGGCTGGACCCCGACGCCGTCCTCGTCGAGCAGCCCGACGTTGACGTTGCGGTGCACTCCAGCGACATCGACCTTCGCGAGACGGTTGGTCTCGTCGACGATCTCGATCACCTGCCCGGGGATCGCGAGGCACATACCGTCGGCCACCGTAAGCGCGCGCGAGTGCCCCGGGAAGCGGGGGTGTTGGATTTCAACGTTGGCTTTCAACCTGCAACTTGCACGGGTAGGCTGGTGCGCGTCTTGAGGAGAGGGACGCCGGACAGGGGGCTCGCGGACGCGGACCGTGTCCGTGTGCTCGAACAGGACCCGGAGCTGGGACTGCGCATCCCGGCGGACAGCATCACGCGCGCGCGCAAGGAGCTGTGCACGCGGCTGCAGGCCTTCGAGTGCGGCATCTGGGAGGTGCCCGACGACGACGGCGAGCCGGCGCGGCTCGGCTACCTCGTCCTCGAGGGGCTGCTCGGGCGCGACGTCATCCTGGCGGGCAAGACCTGCACCGAGCTGCTCGGTGAGAGCGACGTGCTCCTGCCCCCGTCCGCCTACGTGCGCGAGGAGAAGCTCGTCCGTTACCACGTGCAGTGGCACGTGATCGAGCCGGTGCGCCTGGCCGTGCTCGACGACGCGTTTGCCCGCCGACTCACCGAGTGGCCGCAGGTCACGAGCGCGCTGTTCGAGCGTGGGATGCGGCGGGCCCTGCGCATGTCCGTCCACCAGGCGCTGCTGCAGCTCTCGCCGGTCGAGACGCGCCTGCTGGTGCTGTTCTGGTTCCTCGCCGAGCGCTGGGGCCACGTGACGCCGGCCGGCATCCTCCTGCGCCTGCGGCTCTCCCACCAGCTGCTGGGCCAGCTCGTCGGCAGCCAGCGCGCGTCGGTGACCACCGCCCTGCAGCGGGTGTGCGCGAGCCGGATGGTCGACAGGCGCTCCGACGGCACCTGGCTGCTGCACGGCCCGCCGCCGGACGAGCTCGCCCAGCTGCACTGGCAGCCGCGCGACCTGCTCGCGGCGGCGGCGAACGGCTAGGGCTCAGCCGGCGCCGACGGGCGAGCGCTCGGCCGCGGCCTGGCCGCCGCGGGGGACGCCGGCGGCCGCGTAGGCGGCCTCCTCGTCCAGGGTCTCGTGCTCGAGCAACGCGGCGGCAAGCGCGTCGAGCTTGTCGCGGTGGTCGTGCAACAGCGCGGTGACCTCGCGGTGCGCCTCGTCGATGATGCGGCGTACCTCGACGTCGATCAGGGCCTGGGTGTCGGGTGAGGTCTCGGCCGCGCCGGGCAGCAGCGGCCCGCTGCCGTCGCGCGGGATCACGGCGACCGGGCCGATGGTCGGGCTCATGCCCCAGCGGCCCACCATCTGGCGGGCGATGTCGGTGAGCTGCTGGATGTCGGACTCGGCGCCGGTGCTGGTGTCGCCGTAGACGACCTCCTCGGCGGTGCGGCCGCCGAGCGCGACCTTGATCTTGGCCCGGATCTCGGGCTGGAGGTAGTTGAAGCGGTCGCTGTCGGGCGAGGCGAAGGTCACCCCGAGGGCCATGCCGCGGGGAATGATCGAGACCTTGCGCACCGGGTCGGCGCCCTCGGTGAGCATGCCGACGATGGCGTGGCCGGCCTCGTGGTAGGCGGTGCGGCGGCGCTCCTCGGGGCCGATCATGACCTGGCGCTCGGCGCCGAGGATGATGCGCTCCAGGGCGTCGGTGAAGTCGGCCTCGTTGACGGTCTCGTGGTTGCGGCGGGCGGCCAGCAGGGCGGCCTCGTTGACCAGGTTGGCGAGGTCGGCACCCACCATCCCCGGGGTGGTGGCGGCGATGCGGCTCAGGTCGATGTCGGGGCCGAGGGGCACCCCGCGGGTGTGCACCTTGAGGATCGCCTCGCGGCCGGTGCGGTCGGGCGGCGACACCGTCACGCGGCGGTCGAAGCGCCCGGGGCGCAGCAGGGCCTGGTCGAGCACCTCGGGGCGGTTGGTCGCCCCTATGACGATCACGCTGGTGTCCGAGTCGAACCCGTCCATCTCGGTGAGGATCTGGTTCAGCGTCTGCTCGCGCTCGTCGTTGCCGCCGCTGAACCCGGCCACGCCCGAGGTGCGCGAGCGGCCGATGGCGTCGAGCTCGTCGATGAAGACGATGGCCGGGGCCGCCTCCTTGGCCTGCTTGAACAGGTCGCGCACGCGCGAGGCGCCGACGCCGACGATGGCCTCGACGAACTCGGACGCCGCCATGGAGAAGAACGGCACGTCGGCTTCGCCGGCCACGGCGCGGGCCAGCAGCGTCTTTCCGGTGCCGGGTTGCCCGGAAAGCAGCACGCCGTGCGGGATGCGGCCGCCGAGCTTGCGGTACTTCTCGGGGTGGCGCAGGAAGTCGACGACCTCGGTGAGCTCCTGCTTGGCCTCCTCGATGCCGGCGACGTCCTTGAACGTCACGCGGTCACCCGAGGGCTGGTAGCGGCGGGCGCTGGAGCGCCCGAACTGGCCGAGCACGTTCTGCACGTTCCCGGCCCGGCGCGCGAGCAGGACGAACAGGACGACCAACAGGATCGTGGGCCCGAAGCCGAGGAGCAGGTTGAGGAAGAACGGCGTGCCGGTGTCCAGCGGCTTGGCGTTCACGACCACGTGCTTCTCCTGCAGCGTGTTCGACAGCGCGTTGTTGTTGGCGAAGGCCGGGACCTCGGTCTTGAAGTTCGTGGTCGGTTCGTTGTTCGCGTACTTGATCTTCTCGGTGAAGGTGCCCTGGATCGCCGTGCCCTTGGAGGTGATCTCCTTGACGTGGCCGGCGTTGACCTCGTTGAGGAAGAAGGGGCTGTAGGGGACGCCGACGCGGTTCGGCGACTCCGTCGCGCGCGAGGCGACGAAGAAGTTGATGGCGAGGAGGACGAGCGCGAACACCACCCATCCCAGGCCGATGCGGAAGCGCGGTGGCTGCGGCGACGGCGGCTGTGACGGCGTCGGCGGCGGTCCGCGCGGTGGGCTGGCCTGTTGGGGCGGTGCTGAGGCCATCGCACAAAGGGTAGGACAGCGGCGGGTAGCCTCGACCGCCGATGCTCGATCAGGAACAGAGCGAGCGCCGCGAGGCACGGCGCCGGGCGGTGGAGCAGCGGCGCCAGCAGGTGCGCCGGCGGCGGCTCGGCGCGCTGCTGGTGGTGCTCGCGGTGGTCGTCGTCGTGGTGGTCGTGGTGGTGGCCACGAGCGGTGGGTCGTCCTCCTCGTCCCCGGCGTCGCGCTCGTCGTCGGCGTCGCGCTCGTCGGACCGACGTGCGCGCGAGCGCGGCGCGCAGGGGCAGGAGGCGGTTACGCCCGCGCAACGGGCCGCGGTCGA